>RCNE010002058.1_pt1 | contig 11664 bp, 14 predicted proteins | sample 2041361 | NCBI WGS metagenome assembly RCNE01 (sample SAMN09708229, study PRJNA481090) | Marine sediment metagenome, whole genome shotgun sequencing project.
CTCGTCACGCGTGAGGTGACCCTCCGCCTCTTTCACGCCCGCAACACGCAGCATGTGCTGCATGATGCCTTGGAACTTGGCAAAGTACCTCCGACTGGCGAAGGTGTCTTTCAGATCATAGTGATCGGCGGTGGGATCAGTCACGAGCAACCCAAATTTCAAATAGTTTAAATAGCCCAGCGAGAAGTAAGAATGTCATACCCATCGAAGCAAGAGGTGTGAAAGAAGCGCGTGAGGCTCTAGCTGTAGCCTCACCTAGTCCCAGCCAAGCCTCGGCGACAAACCCTATCAAACCAACCAATTTGAAAAAGATGGCAGAAAAAATCATCCCAAGCCCAGTCCAGTAAAACAGCTTTCTAAAATACAAGGATCACTCCCCATACGCATTGCTGTCATGCTTATCGATGATCTTCTGGAACCGCCGTGCAAAGCGCTCGTCGGCTTTCGCCTTTTGCTCCAACACGTCACGCGCGAACACCATATGATCCTCGTGCTTTTCCATCATCTCGGCCATACGCGCGTTGGTGGCTGAGCCAATACCCGCCATGGCTGATTGCGCCTCTTGGTCCGTTTTCACGCCGATCTCATTGATGCGGTGCGCCACGTCCTGCTGCTGCGCGGTCTTCAACGACTTGGTCAGCGCGTCATAGAGCACCACACGCTGCTTCGTATCGGTCTGTAGCTTGTTGATCAGCACCATCTGCGTCGCTGCTTGGTTCTGCAAACTGTCCACCCATGTCTTGCCCTTGTCGATGTAGCGCTCCAGCGTTTGGGATTTGGCCAGTTTGACCTGCTCATCCTGAACCATCGCGTTGTAGCGCCCATTGGCTTCAGCGAGCTTGGTCTCCAGCGCAGTCCGCTTGGCCGCGTCCATCTCGGAGGCGATGGCATTCTCAAGCTTGATAATTTCGGGATATCCGTGCGCAAACTTTCCAGCTCCGCCACCGTCATCTCGCGATCGTCCAGCGTTTCGACAAGGTTGACCTCGACCTTGGTCTTTTGCTCTTCAAGCACAGCCAGTTGCCCTTCGAGCAACTGCACAATCGTATCAGACTTGGCGATCAGATCCTGTAATTTGTCGTCGATAGAGGCAGAACGCACCCGCTCTTGCCGCATGCTGTCGGATTTGGCGGAAGAGAAGATGCCGATCACACTTTCCCAACCCGTTTTGGAGCGCATCTCATCGAAGTCACGTGAGAAACCTGACGTCACATCATCAAGACCCATAATCAGCTCGGCAATGTTCGCATTCATCACCTCGGTGTGGGCATGCACATCCTCAAGGGAGGCATTTTCGATATCAATCTCGGCAGCATCTCCCGCCTTGAGCTTGGCGCGCGCAGTCTCGATCCGGCTGGTCAGCTCGGCAATTTTGCCTTGTGCTTCTGCTACCTGCTCTTGAGATTCGCGTACCTGTGCATCAAGATTAGCCATCGATTACTCCATCTTTTCTGTCGCTTTAAGTTGATTTGGGCACTGTAAATTCAATCTACAGTCCCTGATCCGATCTATCTGGCAAGTTTTGCAAAACCCTGCGCTAAATGAAAGCCTGAACAGCCCTTGCCACGGAATGACCTCAAATGACCGACAAGATAGTTAAGCTCGAGAAAAGCGTGTCCCCGACCCACGCGACACCACCAACCGGCGATATTATTGACGGGGCGCCCGAATTCACGACTTGGACGCTCGAAAACACAGACGGGCTGCGCAGCGGGATATGGCAGTGCACGCCCGGAAAGTGGTCAATGACCTATGAAGTTTGGGAATACGTGCGCATCCTCGAAGGGTTTGCCATCATCACACCACAGGACGGCGATCCGGTCGAACTACACGCGGGAGACAGCTACATCCTGCGGGTCGGCCTTGGCTGTACGTGGGAAGTGAAACAGACCGTACTCAAAGAGTTTGTGATCCGCGCATAACCTCAGGCGCGAACCCTATTCTTACTTCAGGCCAAGCAGCGCTTTGATCATCACACTTTCCGGATCGGCGAGCGTATCAATGATATCAAAGTGGTGCTTGCCCTCCTCGACGATACGCCGGGCGCCCCATGTGCGGGACAGTTGCTCCGCCTGCTCCAGAAACGCTGGCCGCTCATCCGCACCGACCCAGATGGTCACGTCCAAACCATGGGGCGGCTGCATGTTCACAAGGCTCTCGGCCTCTGCTTCCGCAGCATCAATACGCAGAATATCGTTCATCGACGTGTCCATCAGCGGCGTCAGGTCCGCAACAGGTGAGATTGATACGACCTGTTTGATCCGCTCCCGAATCTCCGATGGCAGAACAAGCGGATCTGTCATGCGACAGACCAGATGCCCGCCCGCTGAATGGCCCACCAACGCAATAGGGCCGCCAAACGTGCGATCCGCAACCTTCGTCACCGCAGCTGCAATCTGGCGCGTGATGTCGGCAATCCGCACATCGGGACACAGATCATAGCTCGGCATTGCCACCGCCCAGCCCCGCGCCAGCGCACCGGCTGCTAAATGCGACCAGATGCTTGCATCAAAGGCTTTCCAATATCCGCCGTGCACAAAAACAACCGTGCCCCGTGCCACCCCTTCCGGCTGAAAGAAATCAAACACCTGACGGTCCGAGGGGCCATAGCGGACCCCTTGTTGTGCCCGTGCGCCCAGACCCTCACGGAACGCTTTTGCAGCGGCCTCCCACCTTGGCGGATAGGCATCTGCGCCCTCAATATATGCGCCGTTGGCATAGGCATCATCCAGCTTCATCGCACAGACCCTTTCAATGTGATCTGGACAATCATAGCGAGACTTGGTTTGGGTTCCCAGACGAATTCAAGGAGTCTGCATAATGACTGCATCTACAACCGATCTTAAATCAATGCTCAAAGACCCGAGCCTGTTGGAAACCCGCGCCTATATCGGCGGCAAATGGGTAGACGGCGATGACGGCACATTCAACGTCACGAACCCTGCGCGCGGTGACGTCGTGGCAAAGGTCGCAAACCTGAGCCGCGCACAGGTGGCAGGTGCCATCGCACAAGCCGAGACCGCGCAAAAGGAATGGGCCGCATGGACCGGCAAAGAGCGTGCAGGCGTTATGCGCAAGTGGTTCGATCTGATGATGGAAAATCAGGAAGATCTGGGCACGATCCTCACAGCAGAGCAAGGCAAACCGCTGGCGGAAGCAAAGGGCGAAATCGCCTATGGCGCTTCCTTTATCGAGTTCTTTGGCGAGCAGGCAAAGCGCGTGTACGGTGAGACCATCCCCGGCCACCAGCGTGACAAGCGGATCACAGTGATCAAGCAGCCCATCGGTGTTGCTGCATCCATCACCCCTTGGAACTTCCCCAACGCAATGATCACGCGCAAGGCCGCTCCTGCGCTTGCCGCTGGCTGCTCATTTGTGGCACGCCCCGCCGCCGAGACACCGCTGTCTGCGATCGTCATGGGTGTGTTGGCCGAACGTGCAGGCATTCCCGCAGGCGTATTTAACGTCGTACCGTCTTCGTCCTCATCCGCAGTGGGCAAGGAATTTTGCGAAAACCCCGCCGTGCGCAAGCTGACCTTCACAGGCTCTACCGAAGTAGGCCGTATCTTGATGAAGCAAGCCGCTGATCAGGTCATGAAGTGCTCAATGGAGCTGGGTGGCAACGCGCCGTTCATCGTATTTGATGATGCCGATCTGGATGCCGCCGTCGAGGGCGCCATCCTGTGCAAATTCCGCAACAATGGTCAGACCTGCGTGTGCGCAAACCGGATCTACGTTCAGGCAGGCGTCTATGACACATTCGCCGAAAAGCTCACAGCAGCGGTGCGGAAAATGAAAGTCGGTGACGGCTTTGAAGATGGCGTCGACCTCGGCCCGCTCATCAACCCTTCCGCAGGCGAGAAGGTCAAAGAGCACATCGAGGATGCGAAATCCAAAGGCGCCACAGTAGTCATGGGCGATGATGGCAGCATGAACGGCAACTTCCTTGCGCCGACAATCTTGACTGGCGTGACCCAAGATATGATGGTCGCCACAGAAGAAACATTCGGACCTCTGGCCCCCTTGTTCAAATTCGACACAGTGGATGACGTGATCGCCATGGCGAACGACACGATCTTTGGTTTGGCCAGCTACTTCTACGCCAAAGACCTCAGCCGCGTCTACAAAGTCGCTGAAGCGTTGGAATACGGCATTGTTGGCGTAAACACCGGCCTTATTTCGACCGAAGTCGCCCCGTTTGGCGGCGTAAAGCAATCCGGTCTTGGCCGCGAAGGCAGCCACCACGGCATCGAAGACTATCTGGAGATGAAATACATCTGCATGAGCATCTGAACCATCGCTACGTAAACGACAAAAAGGCCCGATGCATTCACCTGCATCGGGCCTTTCTTTTTTAGTTCATTCTAGGAGAATGGATTAATTTACCGACTTTGCGTCGACTATGTCTTTTGCAATGCTCGGCGTCGTCGAAGCGATCTGAACTTGGCGCGGTTTCAGCGCATCGGGCACCTGAAGTTCCAGTTCAATGTGCAGCATCCCGTCGGAGTGAGCGGCACCCGTCACAATCACATGATCCGCCAAGTGGAAGCGCCGCTCAAATGCGCGGGTCGCAATACCGCGGTGCAGATAGGTTTTCGCCTCATCCTCATCCGCCTTGCGCGCCGATACGATCAGGGATTTCTCGCGCACTTCCACGCTCAGGTCAGCTTCGGAGAAACCAGCCACCGCGATGGAAATACGATACGCATCATCCTCAAGTTTCTCTATGTTATATGGGGGGTAACTCGGCTGTGCCGTCTCGGCAGTCAGCACGCGATCCATCAGATTGGCGATCTGGTCAAAACCAACAGTGGAACGGTAAAGCGGTGCAAAATCAAAATTACGCATGTGTTCATCCTCATAAGTGAGCGATTATGTTCAGAGCCCTCCACCATTGGACAGGCCCATACTTCTCAGAAGTCAAAACCCTGAATAGGCATCCTGACAACAATGATGTGGGTATTAGTTTTGGAGTTTCAAGGAGGCGTTGCCTGACACTAAGGCCTTATAAACTTCGCGCCAGTATCGGCTTTCTTGTCACCGACACGCACCCGCCGCTCACCCGGCTTTGCACCAAGATAGACAAAGCGCCCCGCCACAAGCTCGGCCTGCAATTCCGCCAAAGGCTGGCCCAGCGCCGTCCCGAGCGAGACATTTTCACCCCGCACCTCGGCCTTAGCCGACACAACAGAAACAATCTGCGCCTCGCCATTCTCAATCACAAAAATCGGTGCACCACTTGACCCGAAATCAACAGAACACGAGGTCACCAACACCCCATCCTGCCGCGCCAAGACCTCGCAAACCTCTTGCAACGATGGCGCTTCAGAGCGATCGAACGCATAACTGACGACACCGACGCGATCACCTGTGCGTGGGCGTGCGGCTGTTTTGAACGGCTTGATCGAGGTATTTCTGATCGGCTGCTCCAGCTCTAGCAGCGCAAGATCATTGCGCACGCGATCCGACGATAACTCCTCGTAATAGGCATAGTCAGGATGCACAACGACGCGCGCAACATCACGGTATGCGCCTGCACGCCCGTTCCGCCACCCTGCAAGAAACTCGATGTGGCCTTTGTCGATACGCTCGCCAGTCTCACTGTTGAACAGACAATGCGCAGCAGTCAGGACCAGCTTTGGCGCGATCAACGCGCCTGTGCAAAACCCTTTGCCGTCGATGTCCAACCGTCCAACTGCCTGCCACGCCTTAGCGTCGTCACCATTGTCCAGCCGCTTGAGTTGCGCGTCTTGGGCCACGGCACCAGAGGTGAGCAACAATCCAAAAACGATCAAAGAGACCCATCGTAGCAAACCAAACACCCCAAATTTTGCCCTAGCCTTTCAGGTCTATCAGCAAGGTAAGGCAAAATTAGGGCAGCACGATCAACGCAATCGCGGAATCGCGTTTTTCTCTGAAATACGGCCATCCAGCGCTGGCGGTTTTGGCCCGCCCCATGCCCAGTCGAGCAACTCAACCGAATGTACAATTGGTACCGCAGAGGCAGAGCCGATCTGCATCATGCAGCCAATGTTTCCAGCCGCTATCACATCAGGGTTTTTGGCTTCTAACGTTTTGACCTTAAGTTCTTTTAGCTGCTGGGATATCTCTGGCTGCATCAGGTTATACGTTCCAGCAGAGCCACAGCATAGATGCGAATCCTTTGGCTCCACAATCGTGAACCCCGCCTTTTTCAGTAGCGTCTTGGGGTGGGTCTTGATCTGTTGGCCATGCTGCAAAGAGCACGCCGCATGGTAGGCTACGATCATGCCCTCTGCCGGACGATCGTGCAGAGGTTTTGCATCTGTCCCTGCAATCCAATCGCGCTCGGGCTGCCATTCGATGCCATCCACGTCCGTACCCGTCAATTCAACCAGAACTTCAGAGATATCGCGCGCAATCCCGGCCACGCGCGCTGCATCGGCTGCCAGCGGCTCATTGCGGAACATATGACCGTAATCCTTGACAGTGGTGCCGCAACCGGAAGTGTTGATTACAATCGCATCAAGCCCACCCTGGTCCATCTCAGCCACCCACGCACGGATATTCTTGGCTGCCGTTGCATGGCTCTCGGTGGTCTTGCCCATGTGATGGGTCAGCGCCCCGCAACAACCCGCCCCCTCGGCGACGACAACCTCCGCCCCCAACCGGGTCAGCAGACGGATCGTCGCATCATTGATGTCCGTATTGAGCGCCTTTTGCGCACACCCCGTCATCAACGCCACGCGCATCCGCTTGGGTGCTACTGGCGCAAAACTCTGTGGATCGTCATTCCGGCTCACGGGCGGGATAACCTTCGGCGCCATCTCCAACATTGCGCGAAGTCTTGCATCAGGCATAAACCGCGCAAACGGACGACCCAGTTTGGCACCAAACAGCGCAACGCGGAACCGCATCGGATAGGGCAAAATCCGCGCTAGAATCCAACGCAAAGCACGATCACTAAAGGGACGCTTATACTTCTGCTCAATGTAATCGCGCGCATGATCCACCAGATGCATGTAATGCACGCCTGATGGACAGGTCGTCATACAGGCCAAACAGCTTAGGCAACGGTCAATATGCTTAACTGTCTTCGCATCCGGCTCCCGCTCGTTCTCAAGCATATCCTTGATCAGATAAATTCGCCCACGCGGGCTGTCCAACTCATCGCCAAGAACCTGATACGTTGGGCATGTCGCGGTGCAAAAACCGCAATGCACACAGGCGCGCAGAATCTCGTTGGCGCGGGCCGTGCCTGGGTCTTCCAGCTGCTTTTCCGTAAATGTCGTTTGCATCTTATCCCCTTAACCCACCATCAAACTAGCACTCGCCAGTCCGAACCACGGCATTGTTGTCCCTGCCGCACCCGCCACCGCAGTCCAGCGGCGCATGCGTAGCCCGTGATCCATCCGCCGCAACGCCTGCGCGCCATAGGCCAGCACACCAATCCAACCGCCCCAAATGAACGCAATACCCGCACCCGTTATCAGCAGATTCTGCCCCCACAAATCCGCAAACCCGTAGCGCAGCGTGAGCCCCATCGCAGCACATAACGCCGTAAGAATGGCCAACCGTCTAAAAGCCGTTGGAGACGGTTCGCTGCGCGTCAGCCCTCGAATCGCAAGCGGGCCACCAATAAACACGATCAAGAAGAGAACGAAGTAGCTCACCCCATGAGCCCTGCATTGAGAATACCACGCGGATCGAACCGCCCGCGCAAACCTGCCGTGATCCGCGCCACACCTGCCACTTCAGGCTCAAATCTTACATAGCTATTGCCGCGCACCAATGTCGCATGCCCGTCATATTGCCCTAAAGCCGTGCGCAGATCATGCCCCGCCGCCGCGCGCAGCCAAACCAGCCCGCCCGCCCAATCATAAAGCGCCGCCTGCGCGCCCGATTTCGCTACGAGCGCAGGACCGTCCGACGGCTTACAAGACACGCGCCAAACATCGCCCTCCGCATCTGCAAACGCGGACACATCACGCCACGCAGCCCAGCGGCCCGTGCTGCCTTCTTCAACTGTGATTTCACCACCCAATAACTGCTTCAATTGCTGGGCGCGGTACGCCACTGACGCCTCAAACCCCTCAAGCCGCAACAAAGTCTCGCCTGCAGCAGGGTCATGCGCCGCAGCAGACACCTCAAACGGACTGCCCAACGCCTTCGCGAGTGCCGTGATAGCAGACACATCATCAAGCCCATGCAGAATAAGTGTAGATTGCGTCTCAGGGCGCGGCAAAACTTTAAACGAAACCTCGCTCAAAACGCCCAGCGTCCCGTGCGAACCCGCCATCAGCTTCACCAGATCATAACCGGTGACATTTTTCATCACCCGTCCACCATTCTTGACGATCTGACCCATCCCGTCGACGTAGCGCACGCCCAACAGAAAATCACGCGCAGCACCCACAGAAATCCGCCGCGGCCCGCTGACATTGGCAGCCATCACGCCACCAATCGTAGGCTCGCCTTGCGTCCCCAACAGCATGCGATGGTCCATCGGCTCAAAGGCAAGCCGCTGGTTTTCCTTCGCAAGAATCGCTTCAATTTCGGCCACCGGCGTTCCCGCCTGCGCCACAACGGTCATCGCACCCGGTTCATAAAGGGTTATCCCCGACAGTTTCGAACTGCTCAAGCGAACACCCTCAACCGCAACACCGCGGGTACCACCGCCTACAACAGCAAGCGGCGTATCAGCATCACGAACAATATCTGCGAGCTCGGCTTCAGTCTGGGGAAGATGCATATTTCTCTTGGCCTTAAATATTCCGGAGGGTTTGGGAGGCTGGCCTCCCAAGTCTGACTTCTATTCCGCAGCGACCGCCATCTGGCGCCGCGCATCCGAGGCATCAAGCGGAAACACCTTAGCAGGGTTAAGCAACCATTGCGGATCAAACACATCCTTCACCGCCATCTGCGCCTCCAGATCGTTCGCCGCATACTGCACATGCATCAGATCGCGCTTTTCGATCCCCACACCATGCTCACCAGTGAGGCAACCGCCGACCTCAACACACAGCTTCAATATCTCTGCCCCCATCGCTTCGCACAGCTCAAGATCACCCTCTTTGTTGGCATCAAATAGAATCAGCGGGTGCATATTCCCGTCACCTGCATGAAAAACATTGCCGACTTTCAGCCCGAATTCCTCCGACATCTCTCCGATCCGGCGCAGAACATGCGGCAGGCTCGACACAGGGATCGTCCCGTCAAGGCACATATAATCGTTGATCTGCCCCATCGCACCAAAGGCACTCTTGCGACCCAGCCAAATCGCAGCACTTTCCTCAGCGGACTTGCTCTGACGCAACTCAACGGGGTTATGCCGCCGTGCAATCTCCATGATTAGGTCAAGCTGGTGATCGATCTCGGCGTCAGACCCCTCAACCTCAACGATCAAAAGCGCTTCGCACATCGGATATCCCGCCTTCGCAAAAGCCTCAGTCGCCTCGATGCAAGGGCGGTCCATAAATTCAATCGCCACCGGCAGAACACCCGCCTTGATGATATCGGTCACACAGGCACCAGCAACTTCGCTATCGTCGAACCCCATCAGAACGGGGCGCGCGCCCTCGGGCTTATGCAGAATTCGCAAGGTCGCCTCGGTCACAACGCCCAGCTGTCCTTCAGAGCCACAGATCAGCCCCAACAAATCCAGCCCGCCGGCATCCAGATGCGCGCCGCCGATATCAACGATCTCACCGTCCATCATGACCATCTTCACGCCCATAAGGTTGTTCGTCGTCACACCATACTTCAGGCAATGCGCACCGCCCGAGTTCATCGCAATGTTTCCCGCAATCGCACAGGCAAGCTGGCTGGAGGGGTCAGGCGCGTAGAAAAACCCGTCTTCCTCTACTGCGCCCGTCACGCTCAGGTTCGTCCGGCCCGTCTGTACCCGAATGATCCGGTTGTCGTAATCTGTCTCAATCACGTCATTCATGCGGGCAACGCCCAGAATCACACAATCCGCCGTCGGCAGCGCCCCGCCCGCAAGCGAGGTACCGGAGCCGCGCGGCACGACCGGCACGCCCTCCTCATGACAGATGCGCAGCACAGCCGAGACTTCGTCAGTCGTTGACGGCAATACTGCGATCATCGGCGCACAACGGTAAGCTGTCAGCGCATCGCACTCATACGCACGCGTCTCACGTTCATCCTCAATGACGGCGTCGAATGCTAGGACTTGGCGCAACCGCTCAACGACGCGGGCCTTACGGGCAAGAATTGCAGGGTTAGGGATGGGCATTTCCATGAACGACGCTCCTAGCCGATGAGAATATGTAGCTTTGGTAAAGTAATATTACCAATTTTTAAAAATCGCAAGCATCTTAACATTTTCACGCTACCGCTCATGGGGCCAAACAGTTCAAACAATCGCACAAGACCCATGCTGCACGCCTCTTGTAAGCCAGCGGCACACACAACCAAGAACAGCAATTCCGACCTGCCGGAGCGCGGGAGGCTCCGCCCACTCCCCATAATTAGGAACAATTTGTGTACGCGCAGTTAAGGCCAGCTTGCCGGATGCTCTGAAAGGTCCAAAATTCCTAATCAAACTGTGCGCCCTCACTGGCAATCGGTCCTGCAACGTCCTAGGACGCTCCCATGATCTCTCTTCAAAGCCTCTATCTCCTATCCGTCCTTGATGCAGCGGCGCTGGCCTTGCTCATCACGCTTTGGTGCATTATCGGTTGGCGCGTCGAAAACCCGAGCGTGAAAAAGCCGTCGACATCCTTCATAATGGCCGGATACCGCCGCCAATGGATGGTCCAGATGATGGCCCGCGACGTGCGCATTTTTGATGCACAAACCATCGCCACCCTACGACAGGGGACATCGTTCTTCGCATCGACCTGTGTCATCGCAATCGGTGGAACTCTCGCCCTCATTGGCAACGCAGAACAGGTCGCGGGCGTCGCTGCTGACCTGACGGATGCGCGTGACCCCGCAATCGTCTGGGAAATGAAACTTCTCGTGATTGTGGTATTCCTGACCAGCGCCTTTCTCAAATTTGTTTGGTCAAACCGTTTGTTCGGCTATTGCTCTGTCATTGTGGGCGCGACCCCGAACACGCCAGGTGACCCAAAAGCACCAGCATTTGCGCATAAGGCGGCAGAACTGAACATCACCGCGGCCCGCAGTTTTAATCGCGGCTTACGCACGCTCTATTTTGCCTTGGCCGCTGTGGCGTGGCTCGCGGGTCCCGAACCTCTTATTATCGCATCATTTATTACATTTATTGTGATCTGGCGGAGGGAATTCGCTTCACAATCTCGTAAGGCCCTCTTGGAAGACACTCTCTAACGTTCTATTTAGACCATATGATATTTGGATAGATTTAATGATCAAAAAAATTCTCGCAGTCCTTATTCTTACCTCCGCACCTGCATTCGCGGACAATGCGACCGTACAAAACGTAAAAGTGGCCAAGTCCGGCAATAGCTTCACCTTTGACGTCACTATTTCCCATTCTGACGTGGGTTGGGACGACTTCGCCGACATTTGGCGGATCAAAGATGAGGAAGGCAATGTATTGGGCGAACGCGTCCTCGCACATCCCCACGTGAATGAGCAACCATTCACACGTTCGCTGTCTGGCGTGAAAATTCCCGAAGGTATAACACAGGTTTACGTCCAGGCGCATGACACCGTGAACGGCTGGAATCCCAAAGCAAA
>RCNE010002648.1_pt1 | contig 11659 bp, 10 predicted proteins | sample 2041361 | NCBI WGS metagenome assembly RCNE01 (sample SAMN09708229, study PRJNA481090) | Marine sediment metagenome, whole genome shotgun sequencing project.
GGATCAACGGGTTAGGCATCGCGTAAGCCTAGCAGCGCGACCGGGTTTGCGCGGCTCCCTACCAAATGGTAGACCGCTTGGTCGGGCGGCAGGCGCTTCACCGCACCGGCGAGCCGGGAGAATCGATATGGCGGTACCCACGCGTTACATCCTCCATCAGGGGCCGATGCTCGGCGCCCTTGCTCGCGCCGCGTTCGTTGCCGTGAAGAGCGCGTCCGGGCAGCCCAACAAGGCGCCCGCTCAAGTCCCAGGCCCTCCCGTGTCGGCGCGGATTCCCGCAAGGCCCGCCGATCTGGTGCGCGACTACATCCGGCACGTCGGCGGCGACCCCGCCTGGTATCGCGGCCGGGTTCCCGCCCATCTGTTCCCCCAATGGGTCTTCCCGCTGCAGGCCCGCGGCATCGAAGGGCTCCAGTACCCGATCCAGCGCGTACTCAATGGCGGCAGCCGACTACAGATGAACGCGCCGCTTCCGCTGGGTGAGCCCTTCGAGCTCAAGGTGCAGCTCCTCGACATCGATGACAACGGACGCCGAGCGGTAATTCATCAGCGCGCGGCGACGTCGACCTCGACTCACCCCGAGGCGATCGTTTGCGACGTGTACGGCATCGTCCCGCTCGGAGGCGGCGACAAATCCGCGAAGCGCAAGGACGACCGCCCACGCGTTCCGGTCATGGCGAAAGAGCTGGCCCGCTGGAAGCTTGGCACGAACGTGGGCCTGGAATTCGCCAAGCTCACCGGCGACTTCAATCCAATCCACTGGATTCCGCCGGCCGCTCGCGCCAACGGCTTTCGCAACGTCATCAATCACGGGTTTTCCACGATGGCACGCGCAATCGAAGGTTTGAACCGTTCGCTCTTCTCCGGTGACGTGAACCGGCTCGGGTCGATCGACGTGAAGTTCACCAAGCCTTTGGTGCTCCCCGCCAGGGTCGGTCTCTACATCGAGGATGACAGTGTGTTTGTGGGGGACGCGCCCGGCGGCCCCGCCTATTTAGTTGGAACCTATTCAGTGAGGAGCTGAGCTCGAATGACGGATTTTCTGCTCGAGAACCAAAACGCGCGAAAACTGGTCAAGACCCTTGGCCTCCCGATCCCTGTGCCGGAGAAGCTGGCGCGGGCCAAAGGCCCCTACGAGGAGCGGCCGCTCGACGACAAGAAGGTGCTCGTGTGCGGCATCGGTGCGCTGCAGGCCGCGCTCGCTCAGAGCCTGACGAAAGCCGGCGCCTACCCTTGGGTAGTCGGCACCTCCGAGGCTGCCATCGAGCCTTTCGTGGGGCCTGGCGAAGCGTGGGCCCGAGCGCCACAACTCGTCGCGCCGGGCGACGCCCCGGAGGGCGCGCGCGTCGACGCCATCGTGTTTGACGGCACCGGCCTCGAAACACCGGAAGACCTTCACCAGCTCTACGAGTTCATCCATCCGTGGATTCGCCGGCTCAATCCATCGGGCCGGGTCGTCGTGCTCGGTCGCCCGGCCGCGGATGCCAAAAAGCCGGTACGTGCGGCAACGCAAGCCGGTCTCGAGGGCTTCACGCGAAGCCTGGCGAAGGAAATCGGCGGCAACGGCTCGATCGCCAACAGTGTGTTCGTACAGGAGGGCGCGGAGGAGCGCCTCGACGCCGTGCTTCGCTTTCTCCTGTCTCCGCGGTCGGCGTTCATCAGCTGCCAACCGTTTCACGTCACGACTCTGGCCCAAGGCCAAGAGGCGCCCGATACGCACGTGCTTGGCGGCAAGGTCGCCCTCGTGACCGGGGCGGCGCGGGGCATCGGCGAAGCCACGGCCGAGCTTCTCGCCGCGGAAGGCGCGCACGTGGTGTGTCTCGATCGGCCCGCGGATGACGCGCCGTGCAGCCAAGTCGCACAGCGGATCGGCGGATCCACGCTCCTGGTCGACATCACCGACGTGGATGCGCCGCAGCGAATCGCTGCCGAGCTCAAAGAGCGTTTTGGCGGCGTGGACATCGTCGTGCACAACGCCGGTGTGACGCGCGACAAGACACTCGGGCGCATGACGCCCGACGCCTGGGACATGGCCGTCGACATCAATCTCGGCGCCGTCATCCGCATCACCGATCGACTGCTCCGAGACGAGGTGCTGCGGCCGGGTGGACGGATCGTTTGCCTCTCGTCGGTCTCGGGGATCGCCGGCAACCGCGGTCAAACCAACTATTCGGCGGGCAAAGCGGGCATCGTCGGCTTCGTAAAGGCCTTGGCCGCCAAGGTCGCGAAGAAGGGCATCACGGTCAACGCGATCGCGCCCGGCTTCATCGAGACAAGGCTCACCAACGCGATGCCCGTGGCGATCCGCGAGGTCGCGCGCCGCATGTCCGCCGTCGGTCAGGGCGGCAGGCCCGAAGACGTTGGGCAGGCGATCACTTTTCTAGCAACCCCTGGTGCCGTAGGCCTGACCGGTGAAACCGTTCGTGTCTGTGGCGGCGCACTCGTAGGAGCATGAACATGGCCAAGAAGAAAAATGGTTGGGGCAAGAAGCAGCGGGCGGTCATCGTGGCCGGCGTACGCACCCCGTTCGTAAAAGCCTTTGGAAAGTTCCTCAAGCTCGACAGCATCGACTTGGGGGACATCGCCGTCCGGTCGCTGCTCGAGCGAACCGACATTCCCCACCAAGAGATCGACAGCATTATTTGGGGTGGCGTCATTTTGCCATCGCACGCGCCAAACATCGCGCGCGAGATTGCACTCGACCTGCGCCTGCCGCCGAATGTCGAAGGCATGACTTGCACGCGCGCTTGTGCGTCGGGTCTCCAGGCGGTCACGCTCGCGGCTGCGGCGATCGAGCGCGGCGAGGCCGACGTGGTGATTGCCGGTGGTTCGGACTCCACGAGCAACGCGCCGCTCAATCTGCCGCAAAAGGCGGTTCACGCGCTGGCCCCGCTTGCGTTCGGCAAGGGCGCCACTCCCGGGGACTACCTCGGGGTCTTGGCTCAAATGATGCCGATCACCGACATCCTGCCGAAAATGCCCAAGATTGCCGAGCGGACTACGGGAGAGGTCATGGGCGAGTCCGCGGAATCGATGGCTCGGCGCAACGAGATCTCGCGCGAGGCGCAGGACCGTTTCGCGGAGCGTTCGCATCACCGCGCTGCCGAAGCGATTGCGTCCGGCCGCTTTGATGACGAAGTTACGGCCGTGGAAGCGCCCGATGGGTGGGTGCACACCGATAATATCGTGCGCGGCGACACGAGCGTCGAGAAGCTCTCGAAGCTCCGTCCGGTGTTTGCAAAGGACGGCACCGTCACCGCGGGCAACGCGTCACCGTTGACCGATGGCGCGGCCGCGGTATTGCTGATGAGTGAGGAGAAGGCGCGCGCGCTCGGGTACAAGCCGCTCGCGGCGTTTCGGAGTTGGTCTTATGTCGGGGTCGACCCGGCGGATCAGCTCCTCATCGGACCCGCACTCGCGATGCCCAAGGCGCTCGATCGGGCTCGCATGGGGCTCAAGGATATCGACCTCGTCGACATGCATGAGGCGTTCGCGGCGCAGGTGCTTTCGGTCACCAAAGCGCTTGCGAGCAAAGGCTTCGCAGAGGTCAGGCTTGGCAAGAGCAAGGCCGTGGGCGAAATCGACGAAGAGAGCTTCAACATTCACGGCGGTTCCCTTTCGATCGGTCACCCGTTTGGTGCCACCGGCGCGCGCATGGTGACGACGGTCGCAAACGAGCTGGCAAACAGTGGAAGAGAGACGGCGTTGCTCGGAATCTGCGCTGCAGGTGGCCTCGGCGCCGCGGCCGTGCTCGAAGCGGTCCGCTGATCGTGCCTGCGCGTGCGGCAGTTGCCGTGGCGCTACTGCTCGCTTGCGCTGGCTGTACGAAAAAGGAGCCACGAGGCCCAGGGCGCATCGTCACCCTGGCCTCCGAGGTCCCTGGCTTGTCCGGTCTCACCGTGGATGATCACGGCGCGTTCTGGGCTCCTGGCGAGGATGGAGAATCGGTGATCCGGATCGACTCGCATACGTTTGGCGTCACCCGATACCCCGTTGTCGGCGCGCCGCCCGGCACCGAGCTCGAAGGCATGGCCTGGGTGGACGGGACCCGATTCCTGCTCGGCACCGAGACTCAGGAGAATGGGCGCCTCAGCGATACCATCCTCGATGGCCGGCTCGACGCCGGGCGGTTCATGGTGACTCCAGTCGGCAACCTCGACTACGCCCGCTGGCAGCTCGCGGCTCCAGATAACCGTGGCATCGAAGGGATTTGTCACGTAGATGGCCTCTTCGTGTTGGCGACGGAGCTCGTGGAACGACAGCGCAAGGGTCGCTGGGCCCCCGTTGGAATGTTCGATCCAAAGACGCGGTCTTGGACCGCGCACCGGGTACGGCTCACCAGCAAGACGGGGAAGCTCGCGGCACTGAGCTGCAAGCTCGTCGGCGAGTCGATCGTCGCGCTTGCGGTGGAGCGCCATTATGGCGTCTCGCGCCTACTTCGCTTTCAGATCCCTCGAGGGCCCGAGGGGCAGTGGATCGAGCCCGCGCTGGCTGCCGATCTTTCCGAGCTCGTGTCGCCGCTGCCGAACTTCGAAGGGCTCGCCTGGATGGATGACGGTTCAGCGGTCGTCCTCACCGACAACCAGCACCGTACCGCAAGCGGCCAACCAAGTCGGCTTTACGTGATCCCCGCGAGCGCGATTCAATGAAGTCAGCCGCCCTTGCTTTTTTTCTGACACTGATTGTCGCCGGAAGCGCTCGGGCCGAACCGGCTGGGGTCAGCGCTGAAGTCACCGAACACGTTCGGAGGATCCATGCGCGCAATCCGGAGCTCCGCGACGACGCGTTCTCGAAGATGGGCGGCTCCAGCGTGGCCAGCAAAGCCTTTCTCCACTGCTTTGCGACCCAGTATGTGGACCTTGGCGATCACGAAAACCTCGCCGAGACCGTCGAATACTTCGCAAGCGGCCGGCGCAACTCCTTCAACCGTGAAAGTCAGGCGGCCGGCGTGAGCTGGAACCTTCGATACGTCCTCCGAGGACGCCCGGCCAGTTTTCGAAACGAGCTCGAGCGGACCCAAGCACGCTGGGCGCTGGTCTTGTTCGGCGGCAACGACGCCCAAAACGAAAACGAGCGGGTCTACCTGAAGCGCCTGGTGTACTTGGTCGAAGAGCTGGCCGCGATGGGCGTCGTCCCCATTCTCGGCGCCGCACTCCCGCGAAGAAACTCCCACAAGGATCGCTGGATCCGACGCTTCAACGCGATCACCGAAGCGGTCGCCACGCACTGGTCACTCCCGTTCATCGACTACCACGCCGCCCTGAGCGCGCTCCCGCGCAAAGGTTTGGCCCGAGACGGCGTGCATCCGAATGTTTTGGGGCAGGGCGGTTTGAAGGCTGCATGTCAGCTGACGGAGAAGGGGCTGCGGTACGGGAACAATTTGAGGAACTTGCTGACGCTGGGGATGTTGGATGCGTTGAGAACAGCGGTGGGGGCCGGGGACGGGGACGGGGACAGGGACAGGGACAGCGGCAGGGACAGTGTCAGCGGCAGGGACAGCTACAGGACCAGGGACGCTGGCACTGACACTGGCACGGACGCTGGCACGGACGCTGGCGCTGACGCTGGCACGGACGCTGGCGCTGGCACGGACGCTGGCACTGACAGCGCCCCGGCTCCGGCCCCTTTCCCATTTTCCGCCCTCGTCTCCAAAGCCGATCTCTCCCCGGCGGAGACTCTCCCCAACAACTGCGGCTCCCTCAAACGCAACACCCGGCTTTACCGCCACCGGGTCGACCTTGCCGAACGCACACGCCTCCGGGCCTCTGCGCTCGACATCGCTGGGTACAAACATCGGGTTCTCTGGGTTCGCATCGACGAAAGCGGCGAGCGCTGCGTTCGCCGGCGCACGCAGACCCTGGAGGTGGATGCGCAGCCCGGAATGTGGGATCTGATCGTCGAAGTCCCCGAGCGTGCCGCGCAAGAGGGACAGTTACTGATCCTCATCACCCGGAACCCACGTCCAAGATGACCGACGCCGAGCAGCTACGAATTCACGAGATTTACGAATCGGTTCAGGGTGAATCGACGTTCGCCGGGCTGCCTTGCACGTTCGTCCGTCTCTCCCGCTGCAATCTGCGCTGCCGCTGGTGTGACACCCCACAGGCATTCCAGGGCGGCACCGAAATGCCGCGCGCCGAGGTCCTCGAGCAGGCGCTTTCGTTTGGCACGCCGCTCGTCGAGCTCACGGGCGGCGAGCCCCTCCTGCAGCTAGGCGCGATTCCGTTGCTCAAAGAGCTTTGCGATGCGGGACGCACGGTCCTACTCGAAACCAGCGGCGAGCGCGACATCTCCAAGGTTGATCCACGGGTCCATCGCATCATGGATCTCAAAGCACCGGGAAGCGGCGAGTCGCAGCGCAATCGATGGGAGAACATCGCCGAGCTAAGCCAACGTGATGAGGTAAAACTCGTTCTTGCGGACCGCACCGACTACGACTGGGCGAAAGGTGTCATCGAGGAGCATGGGCTCGCCAATCGCGTCCGTGCCGTCTTGCTCAGTTGCGTCTGGGGAGAGCTCGACCCCAAGGACTTGGTGAACTGGGTTCTCGCGGACCGGTTGCCGGTTCGCGTGCAGCTGCAGATGCACAAGGTCATTTGGGACGCGGACGCCGAGGGAGTTTAGACGATGCCATTGGACCCTGAATTCGTTGCTGATTGCCCCTATGGTCCAGGTGCTATCTGCATCGACGAGCTCGTCGAAGTCGAAAAAGAGTCTGGAATCGTGCGTGCGCGCATGACCACGCGCCCCGAGCTTCCGCTGACTCGCGATCAGCGTGCACACCCGGTGCGCCATCCGCGGCATGTGAGCGGCGGCCTCATGGTGCACCTGACTGGGATCCTGGGCTTCATGCACACCTATTACTGCCTCGGGCTTCGACACGCCGATGGCTGGATTGGCTATGGCGGCCGAATCTACGACGCCCGATTCGCCGCCCTTGCGAAGATGGGACCGCCGCTCGACATGGAGCTTCGCGCAACGAAGATCCGTCAGCGCGAAACGCAGGTGTTTGGCCGCTACGAGTTCCGCTTCACGCAGGACGGCATCTTGATCTACCAAGGTGACCAAGCCGCGATGTGGATGAGGGTATCGCCGTCATGACCGCCAAGTCGCAAACCTTCGTAGTCGAGACCCGGGGTAGGGGTACCTGCGAGATCACGAGAGAGGTCGAGGAGGCGGTCGCAGATTCTGGGATCTCCGAGGGCCTCTGCACCGTTTTCGTGCACCACACCAGCGCGTCACTGATCATCAACGAGAACGCCGATCCCGACGTCCAGCGCGACCTCGACGCCTTCCTTTCGAGGCTCATCCCCGACGGCGATTCGCTCTACGTCCACACCATGGAGGGCCCGGACGACATGCCGGCGCATGTCAAGACCGCGCTCACGCAGACTTCGCTCGGCATCCCAATCAGCGGGGGCCGCTGCGCCCTCGGCACCTGGCAGGGCGTCTTCCTCTGGGAACACCGCCTCCGGGGGCACGGGCGACGGGTCACCGTGACGGTCGTCGGTTAGACGGCGCCCGGGCCCGAATCGCCTCTTTTCGGCGCGCTCAGGCGCGAGCCTGGGGCTGTGCGCTCGCTTCGTCGTACATCGCTTCGATGTCTTCCGCGAAGTGGTCGCTCACCTTTGCGCGCTTCACCTTCAAGGTCGGCGTCAGCTCGCCGTCCTCGACGGTGAAGTTCCGCTTCAGAATGGTGAACTTCTTGATCTGTTCCACACGCGCGAACTCTTTGTTCATCTCCTCGATGTGCGCTTGGATGCTCGCCCTGAGCTTCGCGCTCTTGTGAAGCGTGCTTGCGTCTTCGCCATTGGCCGCGGCCCAGGCCGGCCCTGCTTCGGCGTCGATTGTGACGAGCGCACTAAGGTACTTGCGTCGGTCCCCAATCACGACGGCTTCATCGACCAGCGGATGGTTCTTGATTCCCGACTCGAGATTCTTCGGCGTGATGTTCTTGCCACCCGCGGTGATGATGATGTCTTTTTTACGGCCGGTGATGTTCAAGAAGCCGTCACGATCGAAGGCGCCCAAGTCGCCGGAATGCAACCAGCCGTCGGAGAGCGTGGCATCGGTGGCTTCCTTGTCCTTGTAGTAACCCAGGAAGACATTGGGGCCCTTGACCATGATCTCGTCGTCCTCGGCAATTTTGACCTCGACGCCCGGAAGCGCAGGGCCGACGCTGCCGAAACGATAACGGGTCGGGGTGTTGAAGCTGGTCGGGCCGCTGTCCTCCGATTGCCCGTAGACCTCGAGAACGACGAGGTCCAGGCTGGCGAAGAACTCGAGCACCTCGCGTGCGATCGGTGCGGCGCCGGTCACGCAAACCCGGGCGTTGCCCATGCCGATCGCGGGCAGGAGCTTCGAGTAAATGAGCTTATTGGCGAGCTGATACTGCAGGCCTTTGTTGCCGTCCGGGGTCTCGTTCGCCTCCCAGCCGACTTTCATCGCCCATTTCACGAGCTGGGCCTTCACGCCGGTCGCGTCCTGGAGCTTGGCGGAGATGCCGGCATGGAACTTCTCCCAAATGCGCGGAACGCCGAAGAAGATGGTGGGTTGGACCTCTTTGAGATTCTCGGGCACCGCTTCGATCGATTCCGCGAAGTAGACGCGGGCCCCCGTGGTGATCGGAATGTGCAGCGTGAACATTTGCTCGGCAATGTGCGAAAGCGGGAGATACGAAAGCGCGCAATCCTTGGCGCTGATAGTCGTGATGCCGATCGCGACGTTCGACGTCCAGGCGAGGTTATGGTTGCTCAGCATCACGCCCTTGGGCGGGCCGGTCGTGCCCGAGGTGTAGATCAAGGTGGCAAGTGCGTCGGGCTTGAGGCTCTCGACCCGGTCGAGGTAGACTCGCGTTTCGACGCCATCGCCTTTGGCCATGAACTCTTCCCAGGTGATCACCATGTCGTCGGCGATCGGAGGGCAGCCCTTCATGGTGACGACATGCTTCAACTTCGGCATGTTCGCGCGCTCGGCCAACACCTTGCGCCACTGATCCTCGTTCTCGACGAGGATGACGGGCGCTTCGGCGTGCGCGACGATGTAGCGGACCTCGACGGGGGAGCAGGTGGTGTAGATGCCCGCAGGGGCGCCGCCGGCACCCATCGCGGCAATGTCCATCACCGCCCACTCGGGTCGATTGAACCCGAGGATGCATACCGTCTGCCCGGGCTCGAGGCCAAGCGCGATCAACGCGCGGCCCGCTTGCGTCACCTGGTCGGCGTAGCTGCCCCAATTCGTCGGCTTCCAGGTGCCGCCTTCGCGCACGTAATACGCAGCGTCATTCGGGGTCTTCTTCGCACGTTGCAGGAGTCGATTGGGAATCGTGTCAGTGGCCACAGCGTCACCTCATCAGTTGCCGGCCGCCCACGGGCCGGGGACCGTCTAATATAGGACGAGATCTTCACAAATGGGAAGGGCCAGGGCACGATCCTTGTGCTAAATCCGCCCGTTCAGGGAGGAGTGGCCGAGCGGTCGAAGGCGGCGGATTTGAAATCCGTTGTAGGGGCGACTCTACCGGGGGTTCGAATCCCTCCTCCTCCGCCTCCTCCGCCAGTTTTCAGTGCCGGCGCCAGCGCCAGTGGGGTCCGCGATCCCCGCTAGGATCTCGGCCTCTGATCGGGTAGCGTTGCTGCCTCTCAATGGAGGCTAAATGACGTTGCAAGGAACGATGCTCTCGCGGATTGAAGGTTGGGCGAAGGCCAACGGGAACGAGCCCGCCATTCACGACCGGAACTCGGACGGCACCTGGGCAACTTCGACCTGGGGCGAGTACTGGGAAAGCGTGAGGCGGGTGGGGAAGGGGCTCATCGCTTTGGGTCTCCGGCCCCGGGAGTGCGTCGCCATCGTCGGTGCCAATCGGCGCGATTGGGTGATCTGCCAGCACGGCATCAATGCGGCCCAGGGGGTTCCGGCGCCTCTCTACACGACACTCTTGCCCGAGCAAATGGCCTACATCGTGAGCAATGCCGAATCGAGGATCGTCATCTGCGACGACGAGACCCAGCTTAATAAGTACATGGCGATCGCCAAGGCCGAGAGTGCGATCGAGCACATCATCACGATGGACGACCTGCGGTCGAGCGATTCGCGCGTGATCAGCCTCGACGCGCTCATGGCGAAGGGCGATTCCATCAGCGACGCCGAGCTCGAGGCGCGGCTCGATGTCGTGAAGAGCGATGACGTGGCGCTTCTGATTTACACGTCCGGTACGACGGGGCTGCCCAAGGGAGCGATGCTCACGCACGAGGGGATCGACCTCATCGCCAATGCCGTGGCGGAGGTGTTCCCGTCCCTCATGCAGACGGAGACCCGAAGCGTCAGCTACCTACCGCTCTGCCACGCCGCAGAGCAGGGGATGACGAATTTTGCTGGGCTCATGGTTCGGGGCGAGACCTTTTACTGCAGTGACCTCACGCAGATCAAAGACTACCTGGTCGATGTCCACCCCACGATTTTCCTTGCGGTCCCGCGTGTTTGGGAGAAATTCGAAGCGGCGCTTCGGGGCAAGCTGGCGGAAGCCACCGGCATCAAGGCCAAGCTCGCGAGCTGGGCTCGGAAGACCGAGCTCGAGGCCTTCAAACAGGAGGTCGCGACGGGCCATCCGGTGTCGAGCTTTTCGCGCAATCTCGCCAACAAGCTCGTGATCTCGAAGATCAAGGAGGCCCTCGGCCTGGATCAGCTTCAAGTCGCGCTCAGCGGCGCCGCCCCGATTTCGGTTTCGACACTCGAGTTCTTTGCCTCGATCGGCCTTCCGGTCCACGAGGGCTACGGGATGACCGAGACCACGGCCTTCGCCTCCGTGCAGCCGCACGGGAGGCCCAAACTGGGCACCATCGGCAGGCCCTTGCCGGGCGTTCAGGCGAAGATCGCCGAGGACGGCGAGATCATGCTCAAGGGCGTCAACATGGTGAAGGGCTACCACCGACTGCCCGACAAGACGGCCGAGCTCTACGACAGCGATGGCTGGATGCACACCGGCGACCTCGGCGCGATCGACCAGGACGGCTATATCTCGATCACCGGGCGCAAGAAGGACCTGATCATCACGGCTGGCGGAAAGAACGTCGCGCCTGCCGAGATGGAGGGTTACTTGCAGTCGATTCCGGGCGTGGGGCAGGCCGTGGTGGTGGGTGACCGGCAGCCCTACCTTTCGGCATTGATCGTGTTGGACCCGGAGGCTCTCCCGGAGCTGGAGGTCGCCTCACAGATTTCCGGCCTGAACGACATCCAAGGCGCCGCCCGCAACGAGGAAGTAAAGCGCTACATCGAGCAGGAAATGCAAGAGTTATGCAACAAGAAGGTGGCTCGCTACCAGACGATCAAGAAGATCAAGATTCTCCCGACAGTCTTCAGCGTGGATGGGGGCGAGCTGACCCCGACCCTCAAGGTGAAGCGAAACATCGTGAACGAGAAGTACGCGGCTGAAATCGCTGCGTTTTACGCCGAAGGGACACCGTCTACCCAGGCGGCGCGCGTCTGAGTCTCGCCGGTCGCCCCACTTGCCCCTAGGGGCCCGTCGCTTGGGCATGACCCGTGTCGATCTCTGAGCTAGGGTCATCGCCGAGAAGCTGAAAAACGGAGGCAAGGGGCATGAGCGAAAGAGTCGAAAAAATCCTCGCGAACTACGCAGGTGAAAATCCTGGCGTCATCGGAAATC
>RCNE010003434.1_pt1 | contig 11651 bp, 9 predicted proteins | sample 2041361 | NCBI WGS metagenome assembly RCNE01 (sample SAMN09708229, study PRJNA481090) | Marine sediment metagenome, whole genome shotgun sequencing project.
TCTTGGCCCATACCACCAGTATGAATAACGAATCCGACGAAAATCAGCCTCAAACGACCCTCCGAAATCCATCCACCCTCTATTCCCTACACGCTCCTAGTCCCTTCCCTTGACCCGAGTGGACCTGGACGCCATTTGCCGGACAGGTTGGTCTCGGGCACACTGAACCCGATGAACAAACCGACTCAACACTCGTCACTGGCGCCGCTCACCACATTGGAGCTCGGCGGACCCGCGGATTGGCTCATCGAGGCTGAGAGCGTGACCGAAATCAGGGAAGCGCTGCGCTGGGCCGCGGGCGCCGAGATTCCGACGACCGTACTCGGCGGAGGATCCAACGTGGTGGTGGCCGACCGGGGGGTTCGAGGACTGGTCCTGAAGATCGCCAATCGCGGGATCGAGATCGACAGGGGCCACGACGGCACTCTCGTCACCGCCGCTGCGGGCGAGGGCTGGGACGAGTTGGTGAGAACAACGGTGGGGGAGAATCTGGCCGGCCTCGAATGCCTGTCGGGGATTCCCGGCACCGTGGGAGCGACCCCGATCCAGAACGTCGGCGCATACGGCCGGGAGGTGGCCGATGTGTTGACGAGCGTTCGGGTCCTGCACCGGGAGACCCTCGAAGAACGCGTCCTGACCCCGGCAGATTGCGGCTTCGGTTACCGCACCAGCGTCTTTCGCCGTGCCGACAACTCGTACATCATCCTCGAGGTTGCGTTGAGCCTCGATGCCGGCGGAGCGCCGAATCTCAGCTATGCGCAGGTCGCGGAGCGTTTCTCGGGCGGCGGTACGCCGAGTCTCGGCGAACTCCGCGCCGCCATCCTCGATCTGCGCCGATCCAAATCCATGGTCATCGATGAGGACGATCCAAACCGGCGAAGTGTCGGCTCGTTCTTTGTCAACCCGGTGGTCGACGACGCCTCATTTGAGAGCGTCGCAGCGTCGGCGCGGATTCTCGGCGTCCTCGGATTTGATCAACTGCCGCCCGCCCATGAAGTGGCGGAGGACCGCTACAAGCTCTCGGCGGCGTGGCTGGTCGAACATGCCGGTTTTCCGAGGGGCGCCACCCGCGGCCGGGTCGGACTGTCGACAAAGCACGCCCTCGCCCTCATCCACCGAGGTCAGGGCAGCACCGAAGAACTCATCCGGTTCGCCAGAGATATCCGGAGGGGCGTGCGGGCCCATCTTGGGATAGACCTCAAACCCGAACCCGTGTTCTGGGGCTTCGACGAGGACGACCCGACGGCGTGATTTTCTCCGATCGGCTCGGACCATTCATCACTATTTCACCGCAAAGACCGCAAAGCTCGCGATGACCATCGCAAAGCCATCATATTTCTGACCCATCGCACCATGAGCAGGCTGGAAGCCTACTCCACAATCGTAATGGGGCAGGGTTCCTTCAGACTCTTCAAAGCCGTATTTTTGAAACACAAAGATCACCAAGACCCACAAAGGAACCACGAAGGTTTGGTCTGACTCATCGCAGGGTCGGTCGATCGATCCAGGGTTGGAAGGGGTCCGGGTCCATCCAGTGATGTCTTGATGGTCTCACTATGGGGCAGGATGACCAGAAAGGGCATGCTGGAAGCATGCCCCTACAATAGTCGCTGCGATGATTGTGGGGGCGGGCATCCTGCCTGCCCTTCAGAGTCCATCCGGAGAGTAAGTCGCCGCCACGCAGTCGTGCCACATCGCGAGTCAGCGGGTGTGCCTTCAGCGAACTGTTTGAAACGCAAAGACCGCTACGATCGCTAAGACCATCACAAAGCGTCGGATCGGAATGTCGACACATGGTGTCTGGATTGAACGAGATTGTCGTTCGGGGGCGGTCGTGGCAACGGCCCATAGCGTCGTTCGCTTGATGAAATGATGCTTTGATGGGATGAGTCAGTAATGTGATGTCCTTTGCGCTGTTCATAGCGTTCTTTGCGTTCTTTGCGGTAAAACAGCGATGGCTGCAGCGCCTTCGCGGTGACTTCCACATATTTGACCCATTGCACCATGAGCAGGCTGGAAGCCTACTCCACAATCGTAATGGGCCAGAGTTCCTTCTGACTCTTCAAATCCGTTTTTTGAAACACAAAGATCACCAAGACCCACAAAGGAACCACGAAGGTTTGGTCTGACTCATCGCAGGGTCGATCAATCGATTCAGGGTTGGAAGGGGTCCGGGTCCATCGAGCGATGGCTTGGTGGTCGCTTTGTGGGTCTTAGTGTCCTTCGTGTTTCAAAACGATCATCACGAGGAAACAATCAACAGCGCGTCGTTCGAAAGCTCGGTGAAATCTGCGATGACTGATTCACTCGGCGGAGTACGTCACCTCGAGCCCCCTTGCCTTCCAGGCGCTGAGCGCGAGCAACCCGCCGCTGATGGCGATGAGCGCGATCACTGCGAGCCACTCGGGCACCGGCTGCGCCATGAGCGCGAAGGGCCCCTGCGAGATCGGCACCGGCTCGAGCGATCCGAGATAGTGAACGATGCTCAAGACCTTGAGGAAGCCCGGCAGGAACGGCGTGAGCACCTCCCAGCCGAGAAAGAGCACCGCCGGCACCATGGGGTTCTTGAAGAAGAGTCCGGCAAGCATGAAGAGCGCGCCGTACGCCGCACAGGCGAGCACGGTGGTGACAACATACGCAAAGACATCGCCAAGCCCCGACCCGCTCATGAGATAGGCCATCCCCTCGCTGCCGTGCGGCAGATAGAACAGCACCATGGTCAGAACGACGGTGGCGCCGAGAATGGCTGCGGATGCGATGAAACCACCGACGTACTTGCCGACGGCGAGCACCTCGCGCCGCACCGGCGCGAGTAGGTGGTAGTGCAGCGAGCGTTCGAGGATCTCGCCGCGGAAGAGCTTGACGAAGAGCAGGGCCGCCGAAAAAAAGACGATGAAACGCAGCACGAAGAAGTGATAGACGTTCGCGAACTCCGTCGTGGTGTGGCCCGGGTGCGAGCGCTGGCTCTCGGGCAGAAACAGCGCCCGGAGCACCGCGAGGGCGACGGGCATGGCGGCAAGCAGATACACCGGCAGCGATCGCCTGCTGAAGAGGCTCCGGCCGATTTCCTGCTTTGCGAGCACAGTGATCTGGCGCCGCCACAACGGCCAGCCGTGAGAGTTGCCGCCGGTCATCGTCCGCCTCCTGGGTCGCCGATCAGATAGTCGTACACCGCATGGACACTCTCATCGGCCGGAGTCACGGTCTCGACCTCGACGCCACTTTTTAGGATAAGTTTTCCGAGTTCCGGAAAGAAAGCCGCGGCGTTGGTGGTGCGCAGCAGGACCCCGGTGGCCTCGTCGACGATCCGCGCCTCGACCACGTGCGGCATTTCGAAGGCCCGCGACGCGATGGCGTGCGGCCGGTCGCAACGGACGAGGATCTGGAGCGGCTGGGTGGTGATCTCGCCGCGAACATCGCGGATGGATCCCTCGGCCACCACCGAGCCGCCGTGGATCATGATCACGCCATCGGAAATCAGATCCACCTCGTGCAGAATGTGGCTCGAGACAATGACGTGGCGGCCGTCGCGGGCGAACTCCTTGAAGAGATCGATCATTTCAGCGCGACCCATGGGATCGAGGCCGTTGAGGGGTTCGTCGAGGATGAGCACGCGTGGGTCGTGACAGATCGCCTGTGCGAGCTTGATCCGCTGCCGCATCCCTTTGGAGTAACCGGCGATCCGGCGATTGCCGGCCTCGGTCAGACCGACCTTGTCCAACACTTCCCGCGTCCTGGTGTCGGCCTGGGTGCGATCCAAACCGCGTAGCGCCAGGGTGTGGTTGAGAAAGCTGTAGCCGGTCGAACCGTTGGGGAAGCTGTCGTACTGGGTGCAGTAGCCGACGAGGCGGAAGAGCTCTTCGGGTTGGTCCGGAGGAATTCCGAGAATGCTGATGGTCCCGCGAGTCGGTCTGAGCAGACCGCACAACAGGTGCATCAGCGTGCTTTTGCCCGATCCGTTGGGCCCAACGAGACCGGTGAGACCCGGCTGGATGTCGACGGTCACCCGGTTGACACCGAGAACCTCGCCGTAGAACTTCGAGACGTTGCTGATGGCGATGGTCGAGGCGCTCATCCGACCACCTCGTGGGCGCGCAGCTTGCGGTGGAGCATCCAGATGCTCAGTGCGCAGGTGGCGATGAGGGTGAGCCAGTTGAACGCAATGGGGAGATCACCGTGGGTCGGTCCGCCGAAGATGGACATCACCACGTTGACGATGGCCCGGGTGAGGTAGATCAGATCACCTATTGATGTGCCGGTGACCGCGTTGATCGCCTGGGCGAAGCCCGCCAGGATGAAGATGATCCCGAAGAGCGCACCCCGGGCCGCGGGCTTGAAGCGAACCCAGGCCGAGATGGCCAGGGTCAGCAGCGAAATCACCACGATCCAGGTGATATGCCCGACAACGTAAGCCATTCCGATCCGCCAGTTTTCGATGCCCCAGCTGTTGCCTTCGAGATAGGCCTGGAGAACAAAGATCAGCAGTCCTCCCATCCAGGTGATGGGGGACAGGAGAATAGCCAGAACCGCCATCTTGCCGAGGACATAATCACGCTGAGTGAGGGGGCGGCTGAGGTAGAGCGAGAGCGCATTGTTCGACAGGTCGGCCGCGATGAGACTCGGGGAAACGATCACCGCGACGAGGAACGCGGGCAGGGCCTGCCAACCGAAGAGGAACTGGAAGAAGACCGCGGTGAGTCCACCCATGAACTCGGCGGTCAGTCCGACTTTCTCGAGGAGACTGACATTGTGGCTCAGATAGACGAGAAAAACACCAACGGTGGTGGGCAGCAGACACAAGACATAAAAGGCCGCGAAGATCCTCGACGAGAATGCCTCGGCGAGGGCGTATTTTGTGACCACCGCAGCGCGCCACTTCAGCGGGGTCAGCTTGCCGTCATAGCGACGCCAGATCCGCTCATAAACAGCCATGGTCAGTTGCCCTCCATGGCCCGCAGGAAGATGTCCTGGAGCGAGTCCCGTTTCAGATCGAGCCGGCGGATGCCGGCACCGGTTTGATCGGCTGCGATCCACAGTTCGCGGGTGGAAACATCAGCCGGCATGACCAATTTGAGCTTTCCGGGCTCGAGCGAGGCGATCTCGCATCCCAGGGCCGCCACGGCGCTGTCGAATTTGTCGTTGGGGGCCTCGAGATCGACTTCGACGAAATTCTTATTGGCCTGTCGATCGGCCTCGAGATCGCAGGAGTTCGCGATTTTCCCGTTTTTGAGGATGAGGACCTCGTCGCACACCGTCTCGACATCGCCGAGGAGGTGAGAGGACAGGATGACCCGGCTCGTTCCCCGATCGCGGATATCGCAGACAAGATCGATCATCCGTTTGCGGGCTGGGGGATCGAGCCCGTTGGTGGGCTCGTCGAGCATGAGAAGGCTGGGCCCGTGGACAAGGGCCTGGGCGAGCTTGACCATCTGTTTCATGCCGGTGGAGAAGGTCCCCACCTTGCGATAGCGCGCCTCGCCGAGTCCTACATAGAACAGTGCTTCGTGGGAACGCTCGAGGGCGGCGTCGGGAGGCAGACCGCTGAGTTCGGCCATGAGCCGGACAAAGTGGACCGCGGTGATGTTGGCGATGTACGCGTCGGACTCGGGCATGTATCCGATCTCGGCGCGAATCTCCTTCGCCGATGATGCGAGCGTCCGACCGAAGACCCGAGCCCCTCCCGCGGTGGGCGGGTAGAAGCCGAGCAGGGTCCGCAGGAGTGTGGTCTTTCCGGCTCCGTTGGGTCCGAGCAGGCCGATGGCGCGACCGGAGAACGAGGCTTCGAGCCCATCGAGGATCGTCCGACGACCGAGCTTGACGGTCAGACCGTCAAGCTCGAGGACGGGCGCGCCCTGGTCAACAGGTGTGTTCATTCGGCTGATGATAGCTCGTCTGAGCCGTCTTCGACGATCCCATCAAAATCCATCAGGCTCTGGAGCCCCAGAAGGGGAGCGAGACCGACCAGGCTCGGACCGGAACCCGCGATCAGAATCCGGTCCTCCATACCGTAGGCGCAGAACAGACCGGGAGCGGCGCTTTCCTTGAGCAGCGTCTCGTACTCGCCGAGCTGTGAGCCCATGGCTCCCTGGGGAAGGACGCCGATGATCGGTGAGAGATTCCGGTAGACCAGGGCCGAGCAGTCGGTGAATCCGTTGCTGGGCAGCAACTCGCGGAAGGCTGCGGAACTCGCGAGGCCCATCCCCGACCGTTGAACCGCAATGGCGTTTTCCACCGCCCAGCGACTCGAACCCGCGACCAAAAAGCCATCGGTCAGGGTGTAGGTGAAGGCGATGGGACTCGATGGATGGCGCAGGGTCGTGAGAGTTCGTCCATCCGCGGTTCGGACTTCGACCGAAATCGACTCGGCGCCGTTTTCGGCAAGTTCGGTGTTGGCCCGTTGAATGACCTCGCTGATGGCGTGTTCGATGGTGGCGGGTTCATAGATCTCGACAATCAGCTTCCAGGTCGGAAGGGGCAGGACCGGTCCGTCGACGGCAAAGGTGCCCTCACCACCGATGGCGATCGCGAGATCATCCCTGAGATCGATCCCGATCTCGCTTTCGAAGCTCTCCAGTTCGCTGAGCGCTTCGGGACCGACGGTGGAGACCATCCCGAGGAGTTCGTCAAAGAGCTCGACGCCGTCCTTTGCGGCTACGGCCGACACCAGATAGGCGTCATGGGAGACAAAGTCGAGGGTCGTCAGCGGCGCCGGCTCGGCGAGCCAGGCCGCGACGCCGCGACGGGGACCGTTGAAACGGATATCGGCGTCGATCTTCGAGCCGATCTCGTCGCGATGGCGCTCAAAGACCATGGTTGACGCGTCGAAGAGGCCGAGGCGCTCCATCATGGCGACATCCTCGGGGTTGGTGCTGCCGGTGGCCTCGACAAAGATGCTCTGCAGATCGAGACCGAAGAGCCATTCAACGCCCGACGCGTAGCGCTCGCCGAGTCGTTGGTGCAGTTCGGTGCCGACAAACGTGTCCTGGGCAGACCCATCAAGACGAGCGGCGACACCCTGGATCAGATCCGCAGTGCGGGCCGCGACCACGAGATCATCGGCCACCCAGATCAGCAATTCGGTTTCCTCGCCAATGGGTTCGTCGGGATCAGCCACCAGTTGGATAAACCGTGCGGCCTCGGGTTCGCTCGCCAGATGCTCCTCGAGGAGCAAGCGGAAGCCTCGGGGATCTTCGAGTTCGGCAAGGAACAGCGGGGCGCCCTCGCCGGCCAGACCGGACGCGCCGAGGATGACGACGACTTCATCGCCCACCGCATCGCCGAGGAACTGGAGTTGATCGAGACTCTCTTCGATCTGGGTGTCGATGTTCTTATCGACGATCTCGCGCTGCCACCAGTCCCGAAGCACATCGCTCTCGGCGAGACGGCTCGAAAAGACCTGTCGGGCGGCGCCGAGGCCCTCGGTGAGGTTCGGCATCGCAACATAGACGACGGTGTCGGCCGGGCCGAGATCGAGCAGGCGGGTGGATGTCCGGGGGGCGGCGATGTCCACCGCCTCGGCAACTTCGTACTGGAGCTGGGTGAGTTCGGCCAGGAGCCGACGGTGTTCCTCGGCGTTGACGCTCCAGGAGATCGTGTCTTCGATGGCCACGGTCTTGAGCCGCTCGTCGGTCGTGATCTGATCACCCGGCAGGAGCATCGACTCGGTGCCGCCCTGGCGCACCTCGACCTCACCCTCGATGACCGAAACCCGCGATCCCTTGAGACCGTGATTGACCGCGAAGATGGTCCCTTTGACGGCAACCTCGCACTCGTTGGTCGTGACGCCAAGGCGTCCGCGGCCCTGTTTGGCGGCGTGAACGATGATGTTGCCGTGGCCGAGCTCGATGGTCGTTCCGCGCCGGGAACCACGGAGGGCGAGCTCGGATCGGGGCGCCATCTCAATCATGGATCCATCGGCGAGACGGATAAAGGCACCGGTTTCCTTGGAGGTACGGATCCGCTGTTTCGCACGGATGGTGTCCCCCTCGGCCAGATCGACGGTCGCCTGGCCGGTCACGAGTTGGAGTGATCCGTCGATGGAGGCGATTTGAGCAGAGAGGTTCTTCTCGGCAAGGAGGTTGCCGCCGGTCATCCAGGCCATGGAACCGGCGCCGATCATGAATACAACCGCGGCAGCGATCTTGAGCCAGGTCGGCATCACGCGGTTCTGTCGGATCGGAGCACTGGGAACACTCACCTTGTCGCCGCCGCCGCGAAGCTCGAGTAATACGCGTCGGCAGGGGACGCACTCACGGGTGTGGTCGCCGACCAGGATGGCCTTGCCCTCGGGAAGTTCATCGGCGACCAACGCCGGCAGGAGAGCCTGAAAATCGGCGCATGAGCGCAGCGGAGTGTCCACCGAGAACTCGGTGTGGATCGCGTCCCAGACCCGATCGGTGGCTGCGGTGACGACATCGTCATCGAGCTCGGAGTTGAGGATCTCGCCCGCAACGCGGTCGAGGAAGTCGGCGTTTCTGGTGGAATCGGTCATTGGGTGCCTCCCATGTGAGGGGCCATTTCGGTCTTCAAACGTTCGCGGACCCGGTGAAGTGTGACCGCCACAGTGCCCTTCGAGGTGTCGAGGGCCTTGGCGATCTCCTGGTTGTCGAGTCCTTCGAAGTAGCGCAGGGTGAAGATCTCAGCCGATCTTCGGCTCAGACCCGTCACCGCCTGGCGGAGACGCTCATGAAGCTCTCGACCATGCTGGATCGTGTCGGGAAGAGGTGCCTTATCGCGGGTCACCGCTTCGGTGATCCCGTCGAAGGCGACACTCGTCTTGACTCTCTTGGATTGGACGATGTCGAGGGCGGCGTTGGTGGCCGCCCGTCTGAGATAGGGGAGGGCGCCACCGGAGAAATCGGGCGGCGTCGAACGACGGGCGAGACGGATAAAGACGGTCTGAAGCACGTCTTCGGCGTCCTCTGGGTTGCCTGTCACCCGGTAGGCCGACTGCATGACCGCCTTCGAGTGCTCCCGGTAGATCGGCTCCAGCCACTCGGTGGGATCGGGCCTCGAGTTTGCCATCACTGCATGCACGGGTTCCTCCGGTATTCGTTCATCAACCATTGAAACGCCCTTCTGTGCTCGGGATTAACAGGAATCAACCCACAATCTGTGATCTTCGGCCATTGTCCATGAGTATGACCCTCCATGTCACCCTGAACACGGCCACCCCGCGGGGCGGCGCCTACTCATGGAAGGAACAGCGGAAGACTCGACTCGACGATCTCAGTTCGAGGTCTTTTCGGCTAGAGAACAGAGTGGAACGAGAGATCCGTTGCCATCCGTTCCGAAATCAAAAACGAAACCCCACCAACAGGTCTGCACGTCGCCACGAAGTTGAATATCGATCCGGTATCGGACTCCACCCAGTCAAAGATCCGTGATCATCCGTGCTATCCGTGTCCCATTGAGATGGAATAGCGCACCCGGTCAACCACCGCACATTCGGGGATCAGACCCTCGTCGCCACAAAGAGACATCGCAACGGGGTGGAACACGGATGCGCACGGATCGGCACGGATTTTTCTTGAAGTTGGGATCGCTCTCTTCAGCGGCCGTTGACTTCGTAGGATCTTGATTGGATGCCTGTTGGGCTCTCATTGGATTTCGGAACGGATTCACACCGATGCGTGGCGCTCGCCCTTGTCAGCCGTGCCCGCACCGTGACATAGTTTCGCCTGCGATCCAGCGTTCCATCGGAGGCCAGATGACCGGACACATCATTGAGCTCGACGCCGACCACCCGGGGTTCTCGGACCTCGACTACCGCCGACGGCGCGACGAGATCGCTCTCATGGCTCCCCCTCTCAACTCCGGCGAACCACCCAAGATTGTCGACTACACCCATACCGAGGGCGAAACCTGGGCCACGGTCTTCGACAAGCTCACCGCGCTCTATCCGACTCACGCCTGCCGCGAGTTCGTCGCCGTCATCGACGACATCGGTTATCGACGGGACGTCATGCCCCAGCTCGCCGATGTGAGTCTTTTCCTCACCGCCAGGACCGGGTTTTCGCTCCAACCGGTAGCCGGGCTTGTGTCGGCGCGAGAGTTCCTCGGCGCGCTCTCACGGCGCGTTTTCTGTGCAACCCAGTACATCCGCCACCACTCCGAACCCCTCTACACCCCCGAGCCCGACATCGTCCACGAACTCATGGGTCACGCCCCGATGCTCGCCATCCCCGAGTTCGCCGATCTGTCGCAGAAGATCGGCGAAGGATCCCTCAAGGCAGACGACGCCCAGGTCGATCAGTTGGCGACCCTCTACTGGTTCACCATCGAGTATGGCGTGCTGCTCCAGGAGGGTGAACTCAAGGCCTATGGCGCCGGGCTGCTGTCGAGCTTCGGCGAAGTCGAACACGCGCTCTCGGGGAAGGTCGAGATCAAGCCCTTCGATCCGTGGACCGCAAAGGACACGGCGTATCCCATCACGACCTATCAGCCGTTGCTTTGGAGCGTGAATTCGATCAGAGAGGCCTTCGACAGGATGACGGAGTTTGTTGAGAGCCTGTAGCGAGCGAAGCCCGCTACACGTTGAAGAACCCACCGATCTTGGCGGTTTCGAGAAACACCACCCCGTCTTCGACGACCAGGGGCAGCTCTCTCAGATGCGAGCCCTCGCAGGGTCCCGAGACACAGAGGCCGTCGTCGGGACGATAGCGGGCGCCATGAGAGTTGCAGACGAGGTATCGTTTGCTCGGATCCCAGACATCGGCGGGCTCGCGATCGTCGAGCCGCATGGGAAGATGGCGACATTCGTTCTTGTACGCCTTGGCTCCGTCTCTGGTGCGCACGAGGATTCCCTGCTCGTCAAAGGGCCCTTCTTTGTAGTCGAAGATGATCCCCTGGGAGGGGATTTCGTCAAGATTCGCGATACGTTCCATGAAACGCGCCTCCTCGGGGCATCATACACTCGGATACCATGAGCCCGAATCCCACTCTCTCGGTGAGTCCTTCTTCAAGCCTCTCGGTCATCGTTCCGACCCTGAACGAGGAGCTGCGCCTCGGTGCGTTGCTGGCATCCGTCGGCTCAGAAAGCGAGATTGAGGTTGTGGTTTCGGACGGCGGCAGCACCGACGCAACCTTGGAGATTGTGCGTTCCACCCGCCCCGATGTGATCGTGGTCAGCTCATCGCCCGGCCGCGGTGGGCAACTCAATCGGGGAGCCGCGGCAGCGTCCGCCGAACGATTGCTCTTCGTCCATGCGGACTGCGTTCTCCCGGTTGGCTGGTTCGAGGCGGTGATGAGCGCCCTAGACGATGAGCGATGTGTGTTGGCGACCTTCGGGCTCAGCACCGAGTCGGTGGACGGCGGACGTCCCGGGGTCTGGGGTCGATTCTGGTTGTCGCTCTTCGACCTCCGGTCTCGGGGCTGGGGTCTTCCCTATGGCGACCAGGGTTACGCCCTGCGCCGCGAAGTCTTCGCTTCGCTGGGCGGTTTCCCCGACATCCCGTTGATGGAGGACTTTGCTTTGGCCCGCAACTGCCGGCGCCACGGCTCCATTCGGCGGCTGCCCCTGTTGATGCGGACCACCGCGCGGCGGTTCGAGCGAAACCCCATCCGGTCCCGCTTGGTCCTCGCCACCTTTCCGACGCTTTTTCGTCTCGGGGTCGCGCCCTCAACCCTGGCCAGGTGGTACGGAGTGGTGC
>RCNE010001784.1_pt1 | contig 11646 bp, 8 predicted proteins | sample 2041361 | NCBI WGS metagenome assembly RCNE01 (sample SAMN09708229, study PRJNA481090) | Marine sediment metagenome, whole genome shotgun sequencing project.
GGACCGACTGCGCCGTTACTTCCTGGATCGCGACAAATTGCTCACGACAGAAACATTTGAATCTGTCATGGTTCGGCAACCGGTTTCGCTGCTGGACTTTGATCGTCGGCTTGCCGCCGTACAGACGTTCACCCATCTTGATCAGGCACAGAGCCTGGCCGCTGCGAACAAGCGAATAGCGAACATCCTGCGAAAAGCAGGTGATCTGGACGGCCTTGCCGTCAACCAAAAACTATTTCAGGACGATGCCGAACTTGCGCTGTATAGCTCGCTGCAGAGCGCCCAGGAAAAAGTGGCGCCGCTGCTTGGTGTCCGAGGTTACGCCGAGGTGCTTAATGAGCTCGCGGGGCTTCGGGATCCTATCGACCGCTTTTTCGACGACGTGATGGTTATGGCCGACGACACAGCGACGCGCAACAATCGCCTGGCGCTGCTGCGCGACCTGCGCGACCTGTTTCTCAACGTGGCGGATATTTCGCGCCTTTCTATTAGCTCATCAATAGGCTAAGAATGCCCGGCACACCTCCCGACAACCGGCTAATTATTCTTGATCGCGATGGCGTGATTAACCAGGATTCTGCGGACTACATTAAGAACGCAGATCAATGGCTACCGCTTGATGGGAGTATCGAGGCAATCGCCACGCTAACGCGCGCGGGATTTAGCATTGCCGTTGCAACCAATCAATCCGGGCTCGCCCGCGGGCTCTACGACGAGGACGCGCTGCAGCGGATGCATGACAAGCTTCGTACAATGGTGAGCGCGGCCGGTGGGAACATCGATATTATTGCGGTCTGTCCGCACGGCCCGAACGATGGTTGCGACTGCCGCAAGCCGGCGCCAGGCCTGTTACTTCAAATAGCCGACTATTGGCAGCACGATCTCGGTGGTGTCCCGTTTATCGGCGACACGCTACGCGACCTTGAGGCCGCAGCGGCGGCCGGGGCAGAACCGGTACTCGTTAGGACCGGTAACGGCGCAGAGACCGAGCGCGCCTTGCCGGAGCGCTTTCACAACATCGCTGTGTTTGATGACCTGACGGCAGCAGCCGCTCATATCACGGCCACCTGAGCCATGTTGCGAACACTGCGTTCCATCATCTTCGTTGTCGTCAGTTTTATTTTTGGGGTGTTGTTCGCCGCAGGAGCCTTGCTGTGCTTCTGGGCACCACGGGACTTTCTGTGGAGCTTTGTTACCCGCTACTGCCGACTGGCGCTTTGGTTTGGAAAGGTGCTGTGTGGTTTAAATGTAGTCGCCGAAGGCAAAGAGCACCTGCCCAATGGGCCCTGCGTCATCATGATCAAGCACTCCTCGGCGCTTGAGACATACGGCCACGTGCCGTTTTTTCCGAGAACCTCCTGGGTCCTCAAGAAAGAAATGTTGTGGATTCCGGTCTTTGGCTGGGCGCTAACGATTCTGTTTAAACCCATTGCTATTGACCGCAAGCGTGGCGGCTCCGCCGTTAAGCAGGTTATCCAGCAAGGAAAAGAGAAACTTCGCGAAGGAACGTGGATCACAGTCTTTCCGGAAGGCACTCGCATGCCTCCGGGCGAGACTCGCAAGTACGGAATTAGCGGCGCGGCGCTAGCTAAAGAGGCGGGCGTTTTAATTGTCCCGGTCGCCCACAACGCGGGCGACTTCTGGCAGCGCAGGGAGCTAACCAAGCGCCCCGGCACGATCAGGTTTTGCATCGGCCCGCCCATCGATGCATCGACGCAGTCGCCAAAGGACACCAACGTGATTGTGCAGGCGTGGATCGAAGCAAAGATGAATGAGATTAGCCGTGTCTATAAAGAGAAAGCTGAAGAAAACATTTCGTCTTAGTTGTTTGCCCCTGCTGCTTTGTTAGGCGCCTCCCCACTTTTTTTCTCCGGCCCCAAAGCGCGGAAGCAATAAAGAGGCCCCCGCCAACAAGCGCTGGGGAGGCCCCTGGTTTGCTGCTGGTCTGTGGCTACCAGATTTTTACGCGATCTTCTGGTGCGAGATAAAGCGCGTCGTCTTCGGTCACATCGAACGCCTCATAGAATTCCGGGACGTTTCGAACTGAGCCGTTTGTGCGATACATTGCTGGCGAGTGCGGGTCTGTGCCGATCATCAGCCGCAACGTCTCATCGCGGTACTTGTTGCGCCAGACCTGCCCGAAGCCGAGAAACACGCGCTGCACGCCGGTGAGACCGTCAATGACTGGCGCTTCTTCACCCTTTAGTGACATTTGATACGCCAGCAGGCCAATGCTGATGCCACCAAGGTCGCCGATGTTCTCGCCAAGCGTGAACTCTCCGTTAACGCTCAAATCTTCGAAGGGAAAGAACTCGTTGTATTGAGCAACCAAAACGTCTGTGCGTTTTTCGAACTCTGCCCGGTCTTCGTCAGTCCACCAGTTGCGCAGCACTCCGTCACCGTCGAAGGTGCTGCCGGCGTCGTCAAAGCCATGGCCAATTTCGTGGCCAATGACTGCACCGATCGCGCCGTAGTTCACAGCGTCGTCTGCATCGAGATCAAAGAACGGCGGCTGCAGAATCGCAGCCGGAAATACGATCTCATTCAAGGGCGGCATGTAATAGGCATTGACAGTTTGGGGTGTCATCGCCCACTCATTGCGATCAACGGGTCCGCCTTGGCGGTCGAGTATGCGCTCGTAGTTCGCCAACGCTGCGCGCTCTAAGTTGCCGTAGTAGTCCTCGGCCTCAACCGTGAGGGCTTCGTAGTCGCGCCACTCGTCAGGGTAACCAATCTTCGGTGTGAATTTTGACAGCTTGTCGAGCGCTTCCAGCTTGGTTTCGTCCGACATCCATTCGAGCTCTTTAATGCTCTTCTCGTAGGCTGTCACCAGGTTGCCAACCAACCCCAGCATTCGCTCTTTAGCCTCAGGCGGGAAGTGTTCTTTCACGTACACCTTGCCGACGACCTCGCCTAAGGTTCCGTTGACAGCGGATACTGCGCGCCGCCATTCGGGTAGCTGCTCTGGCGTTCCGGAAAGGGTTGTTCCATAAAAGGCGAAGTTCTGCTTGTCCAGGGCAACGGTCAGACGCGAAGCGGTATTATTGAGCGCGCTCCAGCAGAGATACGTTTTCCAGGCTTCCAGGTCGGTATCGGTAATAATTCCGTCGAGCGCTTTCAGATAGTCGGTCGTGATAATGACGATAGCGCCGACGTCCTGCAGAGCCATCTCGCTGAGGTAGGCGTCCCAGTCGAAATTCGGCATCACGTCGGGCAAATCCGCAACAGCAACCTTGTTGTAATTTACGGCCCAGTTTCTGGTGTCCTCTTTTTTCATGTTTTGCTCGGCGAGTCTGGTCTCAAGAGCCATGATGGTTTGCGCGGCAGCCGCGCCGTCCGGCAGGCCCGCGAGCTCATACATGGTTGCAATATGCGCGACGTATTGTTCGCGAATCGAGACGGACTTGTCGTCTTCGAGGAAATAGAACTCACGATCCGGCAGACCAAGGCCGCTTTGCGCGGCATAAATCATATATTGCTTCGGGTTTTTGAAATCAGCGACCTGCCCCAGCGCGAAGGGCGCATCGAGGTTACGCGTCATCACGCTGCCAAAGTAAGCGGCGAGCTCACTGTAATTCGTGATGGCATTGATGCGGGCTAACTCGGGTCGCAGTGGTTCGATGCCGCTGGCGTCGCGTGCCTCCATGTTTAGAAACGACTTGTAGAGGTCGCCCACCTTCTGCTCATCGGTGCCTTTGGCGAAGTCGCCTGAGGCAGATTTCTCGATGATGACTTTGACGTTTTCCTGTGCCTCGTCGTTGAGAGAGGCGAAAACGCTGAAACTTGCTTTGTCCGCGGGCAACTCGGTTTCCGCAACCCACTTGCCGTTTACGTAAAAAAAGAAATCGTCACCCGGGGCAACGCTGGTATCCATGTTGTCAAAATTGATGCCTGATCGCAGCGGTGCGTTGGCCTCCGGGGTTTGTACCACAGTAGGCTCGGCGGACTCATTGCCGCAGGCAACGAATAGCAACAGCGCAACGACGCTGATAAGTATGTTTTTCACATTATTCCCCTTCAATGCTTGTTACTTTTTCGACGTTTCGCCGAGTTGTATTAATTCTATTTCCTGCCCCTCTGACAGCTCATAGAGGCGATCAATTCTGCAGCCCCGATACGTATCGAAGCGGGCGCGGATCCGGTTTTGGTCCTGTCGATAGTCCGGCTGGAGATTTTCAGGGCTAAGCTCTCGACAGCGTCGGCTGAATGTTGCGAGGTACGCATTGCGTGAGTCTTGCAGGATAATGTGCTTTTCGGTGATCTCTTTGTGACTGAGCTGGCCGCGCGTTTTGATGGCGTCGATCTCGGTGAGCTCCGCGGTGGCGATGTAATCTTCCACCGCATTATTGTCTCTGACGATGTTTTCTTGTCGCTCCGTGTTGGCGCAAGAGGCCAACAGGGTCAGCGCAAAGAGCGCGGCGAATCTTGTCATGGCAGTATCCCTCATTCGTCTGTTTGATGCTTTTTGGGGGGTATTGGTTGCAAATTTTTCGTGGCGCCGCTGCCGGACCCGTAATCACGGGCGGGCCGACGAGCCGCGCCACGAAAGGGCCGTAACGCACGGCTATTTGTTTCTATCGTCGCCGAAAAGGATACTAAATGTCGAGATTTTCGACGGTTAGCGCATTCCTTTCGATGAACTCGCGGCGCGGTTCGACCTGGTCACCCATTAGGGTCGTGAAGACATCGTCGGCCTTCAGCGCGTCGTCGATTTTCACCTGCAGCAGGCGTCGGGTTTCGGGGTTAACCGTTGTGTCCCAGAGCTGGTCCGGATTCATTTCACCCAGGCCCTTATAGCGCTGGATAGACTGCCCCCGGCGGGCTTCGATCATTAGCCAGTCAATGGCCTCGGCGAAGGACTCAATGCGCGCCTCTTTCTCGCCACGCTTGATCGTCGACCCCTCTGACAGCAGGTCATTGATTTTCTCGGCGAGGTCCATGATGTGTCGATATTCATGGGTCCCGAAGAACTCGCGCGGCAGATAACGAGTAGCACCGATTCCGTGCTGTACGCGCGTGATGGCGATTCTGACGCCTTCTCCATCTTCATTGCCGCGCTCGAGCTCCGCCGTATAGCTTCCGACGTTGTTGTCCTCGGCGCGGTCGCCCGTGCTTTTCGGCAGTGCGTCACTGAGCTTCGCGGTCCAGCTTTGTAACTTGTCGAGGTCCTTGGTGTCTTCGCTCGTAAGATTCGGCAGCTTTGAGATCGCGCGCAGCACAACTTCGTCATACCGCGAAGAGAGTCTCGCGATAATATTCTCGACGGCGATGTGCTCTTTGGCCAGCGTCTCGAGGCCGACGCCGGAAAGCGGCGGTGCCGCATCGTTGACATGCAGCGCTGCGTTGTCCATCGCGGCATTAAGAAGATACGCGTTCAGCTCGGCATCGTCTTTGACATAGACCTCTTGCTTGCCGCGTTTGATTTTGTAAAGCGGCGGTTGCGCGATATAGATGTGGCCGCGCTCAATCAACTCACGCATTTGTCGGTAGAAGAAGGTTAGCAGCAGCGTTCGAATGTGCGAGCCGTCAACGTCGGCATCGGTCATGATGATGATGCGGTGGTAACGCAGCTTGTCCGGGTCGAAATCATCCCGGCCGATGCCGCAGCCCAGCGCCGTAATCAGCGTGCCAACCTCGGCAGACTGCAGCATCTTATCGAATCGCGCCTTTTCGACATTCAGAATCTTGCCTTTCAGCGGCAGGATAGCCTGCGTACGACGGTCGCGGCCCTGCTTCGCGGAGCCGCCGGCGGAGTCACCCTCGACCAGAAACAGCTCGGAGAGCGCCGGGTCTTTTTCCTGGCAGTCGGCGAGCTTGCCGGGCAGTCCGGCAACGTCAAGCGCGCCTTTGCGCCGCGTCATTTCTCGAGCCTTACGTGCCGCCTCTCGTGCCCTCGAGGCATCAATGATCTTCGAAACAATGGCTTTTGCTTCTTGCGGATGCTCCAGCAAGAATTCTTCCAGCTTTCCTGCCATCGCTTGTTCAACGATGCCCTTTAGCTCCGATGACACCAACTTATCATTTGTCTGGGACGAAAACTTTGGGTCAGGAACCTTGACGGAAAGAACGGCGGTCAAACCCTCGCGAGCGTCGTCACCGCTCGGCGTAAATTTGTCTTTCTTGGCGTTGAACTCCTTTTCGATATAGTTATTCATGGTTCGCGTTAGCGCCGCGCGGAACCCCGCCAAATGCGTACCGCCATCGCGCTGCGGGATGTTGTTCGTATAGCAAAAGGTATTTTCCTGATAGCCATCATTCCATTGCAGGGCCGCCTCAACAACGACATCGTCTCTCGTTGTAGAAAAATGAAATACCGTCGGGTGGATAGACGTCTTGTTTCTGTTCAGATGATCGACAAAGGCCTTTATTCCGCCTTCGTACTCAAAAATTTCTTCCTGCTCGGTGCGTTCATCAACGAGGCGGATCCGCACACCGGAGTTGAGGAACGACAATTCGCGCAAGCGGCTCGCCAGAATCTCATAGTGAAACTCAATGTTTGTAAAGGTGTCCGCGCTGGGCTTGAAGCGCAACGTTGTGCCGGATCGTTCGGTGTCGCCAACAATCGCAAGCGGCGCCACTGGCTCACCATGAACATATTCCTGCTGGTGAGTCTTGCCGTCGCGATGCACCCGAAGCACCAGGTGTGCGGAAAGCGCATTAACCACAGACACGCCGACGCCGTGAAGCCCGCCGCTAACCTTGTATGAGTTGTCGTCAAACTTACCGCCGGCATGCAGCACGGTCATGATGACCTCGGCCGCGGAGCGGCCCTCCTCCGGGTGTATATCGACCGGTATGCCGCGACCATCGTCGCTGACGGTGACGCTTTCATCGGCGTGGATGGTGACCGTAATCATCTCGCAATGACCCGCCAGCGCCTCATCGATGGAGTTATCGACGACCTCGAAAACCATGTGGTGCAGGCCGGTGCCGTCATCCGTGTCACCAATATACATTCCGGGCCGTTTTCGGACAGCCTCGAGGCCCTTTAAGACCTTGATATTACTGGAATTATATTCTGTTGAGTCGGCCATTCGATATCCTCAAATATTAACCGACGTATTGTATCAAAACGGGGCCTGAAGAGCGCCCACAAATCGTTCTTTTTTAGAGTGTTTCCGAACGAGGCACGACACTAAATTGACCAAGCCGGAAACACAGCTATTCGCGGCTTATCTGACCTTGTTCCACGTGGAACCTGACGGGCGCCTCGGGAAACGCGAGCGCCTTTGGGTCAAGCGCCGTAACCACGACCTGGCAGCCCAGGGCCGTCACACTCGCCATCAGCCGAGATATCGAATCTGAGTCGAGCTCCGCCGCCGGATCATCCAGCAAAAGAAGCAGCGGCTGCTCCGTGGCGACCTGAACCGTTTCGGTAGCCGCGATAATCATTGCGCTCGCCAGCAGCTTTTGTTGACCGCGCGACACGAGCTTCCTGGCCTGCCGTTCATCGTAACCGATTTTGATATCAGCGCGATGCGGTCCTGATTGAGTCGCGCCAAGCTGGCGATCCCGAGCCAGACCGACTGTCAAGACTTCTTCGAGACTCTTTTCTCGCGCCCAGCCCCGCTGGTATGAAAACTCAAGAACCGTTCCCAGCAGAGCGGTCCCTTGCTCCTGAAGACTGCCCAGAGAGATATCGAGCACGCGTCGCCTAGAATCATCAAGCGCTAGCGCCAGCGCAAGAAACTCTGTGTTCCAGCTGAGAATAACGCCGTCCGAGGCGCCGCTCTTGAGGGCTGCGTTTCTCTGCTTGAGGACTCGGCGGAAACGGCGCCACACGGACAAGTGCTCATGTTCCACGTGGAACGCGATCCAATCGAGAAAGCGCCTTCGCTGTTCCGGACCGCCAGCGACAAGGCCGTGGACCTCCGGATCGATAATCTGTAGTGGAAGCGCCTGCGCCAGGGACGCCGCACCTGAGGCATTTTCACCGCCTACACGAACCTCAAGACCATCTCGGCCGTTTCGCACCCCAACCGGGAGCTTGGCCGTTTGCTGCTCAATTTCACCAAACAACACGAACTCGGCTTCCCCATGGCGTACCAGGTTCTGAGTGCTTGCCCCACGAAACGACTTTCCGCGGCCCAGATACGCCAACGCCTCCAAAAGACTCGTCTTTCCGGAGGCGTTGGCACCGTGTATCAAGTTATAACCCGGGCCGAAATCCAGCTCGGCCATTTCGAGACATCGAAAGTTAGTTGCCCGAAACAGCCCTATCACGTTGTGCTCAACCTATAAGCGCATAGGCATTACGACGAACGTGCAGTCATCATTACCCGGCTGACGGATAAGGCAACTTGAGTTGCTGTCCTGAACCGAAAGCGTGACATCATCCCCCTCTACAGCGCCAAGCGCGTCGAGCAAGTAATTAACATTAAACCCAATCTCGATATCCTCACCGCCATATTCAACCGCAAGCTCTTCCTCAGCCTCTTCCTGCTCAGGATTGTGTGCCTGCAAAACTACCCCGCTATCTCTGATAACAAGACGGATACCGCGGTACTTTTCATTCGACAGGATGGCCGTCCGTTGCAGGGCACTCTTGAACTCGCCCCGATCAGCCTTAAGTTCATTAGACGACTCTTTTGGAATAACCCGGTCGTACTCCGGAAACCGCCCGTCGATGAGCTTCGAGGTAAACCGAATCCCCTCAAGCTGCACACGGACATGATTAGCGCCGAACTCAAGATTGAGATCGCCGTCGCCACTCATTAAGCGCTGCAACTCCAGAACACCCTTTCTGGGAACAATGACCTGCTGAACCTCAAGATCCGCACCGTCAACCTCTGCCTGGCAAAGCGCCAAGCGGTGACCATCCGTAGCAACCGCACGCAAATGATTACCACCGGTCTCAAGCAGCATACCGTTCAAATAGTAGCGGACATCTTGTTGCGCCATCGAAAAGTGCGTTTTCTCAATCAACCGACCGAGCACCGCCTGACTGACTGTAATCGTTTGGCTTGCCCTGATATCTTCAATAACCGGGAACTCAGCAGCCGGCAGCGTCACGAGATTAAACTTGCTCCGCCCTGCCTTAACACTGAGCTTCTCTCCGCTTAGACTGACGCTAACCTCCGAACCTTCCGGTACCGCTCTGCAAATATCCAAAAGCTTTCGACCAGAGACGGTAATTTCACCATCGGATTCCGCCTGAACATCCGTTTGCGCTACCAACTCAACTTCGAGATCGGTTGCAGTGACTGATAGCTGCCCATTCTTCGCAATAATCAAAATATTCGATAAGATCGGCATCGTTTGACGACGCTCTACAACACCGATGACGGCCTGAAGAGGCTTTAACAGCGCTTCACGAGCTGCGGTAAACTTCATAGATTCCACCTGTTAATAAATATTGGAAATTGATAATTTATTGTTATTATTAAGGGCGACTTGCCCTGTGCATAACATTTTTTTAACCTTATTTTTCAATACATTACGTAAGAAAAACACGTCTAGCAAAGCGATGACTCTACGCCTGTGTTCTGTGGACAACTTGTGGACAAACAATATTGCAAAAGAAATCCACCGGTTATCCACACTATCCTGTCAGAGTTCTTAACAAATTCAAGTAATCATCATCGACGCGCTTTTCAGTTTCCCGCAGCGACTCTATACGACGACACCCGTGCAATACGGTTGTATGATCTCGACCGCCAAAAGCATCACCAATTTCCGGCAAACTATGGTTTGTTAACTCTTTCGCAAGCGCCATCCCAAACTGCCTGGGACGCGCAATCGATCGAGTTCTCTTTTTCGATAAAAGATCACCCAGACGGATTTTAAAGTACTCAGCAACGGTTTTCTGAATGTTTTCTATAGAAACAAGCCTGTCTTGAAGCGCCAGGAGGTCCCGGAGGGCCTCTTTTGCAAAATCAAGGTCAATGGCCCGCCCGGTGAACCGGTAGGTCGCTATAACGCGACGTAGAGCGCCTTCAAGCTCGCGAACGTTTGAGCGAATTCGCTTGGCAATGAAAAACGCGACCTCTTCTGGAAGAGCGATACCATCGGCCGCAGCTTTACTCATAAGAATCGCAACCGATGTCTCAAGCTCTGGCGGCTCGATCGCCACTGTCAGACCCCAGCCAAATCGCGATTTCAGACGTTCTTCTAGCCCGTTTACCTCTTTTGGGTACCGATCACAGGTCAGGATAATCTGACGCTGCCCTTCCAGAAGCGCGTTGAAGGTATGGAAAAACTCCTCCTGAGACCGCTCTTTGCCAGCAAAAAACTGAATATCGTCAATCAGTAGCGCGTCCAAGGACCGGTAGGAGCGCTTAAACTCAGAAATAGTGTTGTGCTGCAGGCCTTTAACCATGTCACCAACAAAGCGTTCGGAATGAACGTAGCTCACGCGTGCCTGCGGGTCGGCTTTCTGCATCGCCGCACCAACCGCGTGCATCAGATGTGTCTTACCCAGGCCAACACCGCCATAGATAAACAGCGGGTTGTAAGACAGCCCTGGGTTCTCACCGACCTGAAGGGCTGCAGCACGGGCGAGCTGGTTACTCTTGCCCTCTACAAAGTTCTCGAACGTAAAAGCAGGATTTAGCCGCGACGCAACCGGATTGTGGCCGCTAGCGCGAATCGTCACCCCTTTCGGCCGTTCGTCGCGCCCGGGCTGTTTCGCCACCGCGCGCGAGCCAACCTCCAACAACAGCTCGGTACCGGCACCATGTTCCTCAATCAGCTGCAAAAGTCTCTGAATATGGTGCTGCTTCAGCCAATCCACTACGAACCGGTTTGGCGCCAGAAGACGCAGTGTGCTTCCGTCGTCAACGGCCTGCAGGGGTCGAATCCAGGTGTTGAACTGCTGTTCCGGCAACTCGGCCTGCAATACGCGAAGGCATTGGTTCCAGAGCGTCGAATCAGCGGACAAGTGTTTCCCCAAACGGGCCTTTTCATGCGGGCCGGACAGACAGTGACGGATAATAGAAAGACCGCGCAGTCTATACTGAAATCTTAAGGTTTACATCCGTCTATTGACACTGTCTGGGCATCTAAGTAACCTTGCCGACCTTCTAAAAAACCGGCCCCTTTGGCACGGTTATCGATCCAGGTAATAGTCATGAAACGCACTTTTCAGCCCAGCAGAATAAAGCGTGCCCGCACACACGGATTCCGTGCTCGCATGGCAACGAAAGCCGGGCGACTCGTTCTTAAGCGCCGCCGTGCAAAAGGCCGAGCGCAGCTGACGCCGTAAGGCTCACGCGGCCGTCACTACGACGTACCCAAACACAGGACTGACAAGCTGTAGTCGGAACCGGTTTAGTCGAACTAGCCGGCTGCTCGACGCGGACGATTTCGGGCGGGTATTCAAAAAAGCCAAACGCAGCCGCGACCGATTCTTTACAGTGCTATGCAGGGCCAACGAAGAAGGGGTAGCTCGACTGGGTCTTGCCATCTCCAAGAAGCATTGTCGTAAAGCCACAGCGAGAAACCGCATCAAGCGCGTGATTCGTGAATCTTTTCGGCACCACCAGACAGCGCTGCAAGGGTTCGATGTAATAGTCATCAATCAGCCCGCTGCAACGATGGCGGATAACCCAAAAATTAGTGAGAGCCTCGACAGTCACTGGATACGGTGCTCGGGCGCTCCCAAACAAAAACGCGACGTGGGAAAGGGTACGGATGGATAACCAAAGA
>RCNE010001789.1_pt1 | contig 11626 bp, 8 predicted proteins | sample 2041361 | NCBI WGS metagenome assembly RCNE01 (sample SAMN09708229, study PRJNA481090) | Marine sediment metagenome, whole genome shotgun sequencing project.
ATTTTACAAATGTTAAGAAAAACCTAATAAATTTTAGGTTTTTAAATTGCTTTTAAGTATATTAATAGGAATTTTAGTACACAGAATGATTAAAAATTTTATTGAGCGCATCGGAACGATGAACTTTATTATGCTTTTGGTTGTACTATCTATCATAGTCGTTTCCGAAGTGATATTCTTTACTGGAGATAAGGTAGATGCCATTTTTATTGGTCTTTGGGCACCGACCATTTTAGGATTTATGAATTATCTCAAACACAAGAAGTAGTGGATTTCATACTATTGTATTCCATATTCGTTGGTCTTATATTCATTATATGGATGTTTCTTGTTATTCGGATGTATAGAGAAATGAACAAGTAGGCCCCTTTCCAAAATATTTCCTTCCTCTTACACTTGATATTTGTCCTTGAAGATTTCCTGATGTATTACGATGTTCTTCGAGTTTTTACTGACGTAAGATTTGATAATACTCTCGGTTTCCAAAGTGTTCGGTTGGTGGATTAGAAATGCATCAAGGTCTCCATATGATGTTATGTTGAATTCTTTTTCCACAAACCCATATCCCATATAAGTACTGTCTTTAACGAGTACAAAAGCATCTTCGAGTGGAGTCCTCCCTTTCTCTCTAATGATAAAATGTTCTCTTTGCGACTTGATGTGGTCCAAGGCAGCGCTTACTTTTTCATTATAATTCTCAGCGGTTTCCGTGCCCCGGCAGACCCCAGCGCAATTGGTAATGCTATAGTGCGAACAAGTTTTGACATTCTCCTGCAGATGGCAATATTTTGGGCAGAGCTGAAAGCTTTTGCAAACCTCCTCCAGGTAAAGTCTACAAGAGGTAGGACTGTAGAAAACGGTCAGCGAATTTGGAGCCATTTTCAATTTATTGTATGCCAAGTGCAGTATGCCGTTGCGATCTTCGTAACTGAAGATACCGTAGGCTTGTATTTTTCGTTTTTGTGCGCGGTTATATAGTGGATAGTGATGCTTTATAGCCACAGATTCCATCAATAGGGCCAGTAATTCGTTGCCGGAAAGCTCATAATCAATATCCGCGGTAGCTTGGCATAGAAGCACTTCTTTGTTCGATTTGTCATAAAAATGGCTTAGCACCCGCTTTTTAATATTGATGGCCTTGCCCACATATACAATCTTTCCTTTGGAATCCTTGAAATAATAAACTCCAGGTTTTGTGGGCAACCTCTCGAAGATCTCTCTCGGAAGTGAAGCCGGTAAAGTTGCCTCTTGAGAACGGGCGTTCAAAAATGACTTAAAAACTTTGTCGGCACTTTCGGTACGTAGTAGTTTTTGAAACAATAGGGTAGTGGCGTGGGCATCGCCTCTGGCGCGATGCCTATCGGCTAGAGGGATGCCCAATGCCGAACATAGTTTTCCCAAACTGTAGGAGTTGTAGCCTGGAATCAATTTTCGTGATAGTCTTACCGTGCAAAGCTTTTTTCGCACGAAATCTCTTCCTAGGTTTTTGAGCTCGTTCTTGATAATATTATAATCGAAATTTACGCTATGGGCTACAAAAATCGCGTTCTCGGTAATCTTAAGAATAGTATCGGCAATTTCTTCTATGGTAGGGGCATTTCGTACCAAGTCATTGTCGATACCGGTAAGTCGCGTAATGAAATACGGAATTTCACATTCGGGGTTCACGAGTGAGGTGAACTCGTCGACAATCTGATAACCATCGTATTTGAAAATCGAAATTTCGGTTATCTTGTTTCCTTTGATGCTGTTGCCAGTGGTTTCTATGTCGACGATGCAATACAGTTGAAATGGGTATTTGATTAGAAATTAAAGTTAGGGCAAAGTTCGGCCACTGCAAAAATAGTTTTCTTGAATACGAAAGAACTACCGGTGATTATGTATTTTTAGAAAAACGTTTTAATGTCCGATAATATGCCAACACCTCGATTTTTACTTTTGTTTTTTATAGTTACTTTCATCATGTTTTCTTGCAAAGAGAATGTAAGACCCGTCGAAAAAAAGGAAAGCTTACCGAACATCATCTATATCTTGGCCGACGATTTGGGATATGGTGATATCGGTTCATTTAATCCCGAAGGAAAAATACGAACGCCACATATCGATAAATTGACTGCTGAGGGAATGAAATTTACTGATGCCCATACCTCCTCAGCGGTTTGTACACCTACACGATATGGAATTATAACCGGGAGGTATAATTGGCGTAGTCCATTAAAACAAGGTGTTTTGACAGGAGTTTCAAAAGCTTTGATTCCGAATATAAGGACTACGACGGCCTCATTATTGAAACGAGCAGGTTATCAGACAGGCTTTGTCGGCAAATGGCATTTAGGATGGGATTGGGCCTTGACCGAGGGCGATAGTGTCAAAGGTTCAGGTTGGAATGCTACGGACTATAAAAATATCGACTTCTCAAAACCAATCGCCAATGGACCCAAAGAGTTGGGTTTTGACTACTCGTATGGCCACTCCGGGTCACTAGATATGGCGCCTTACGTTTACGTCGAAAACGGAATACCTACTTCCGTTCCAACAAAAGTTACTATTGATGAGGGCAAATATACATGGTGGCGCGAAGGGCCGACAGGAGATGATTTTCAGCATGATGATGTTACCCCTAATTTTTTTCGAAAATCCTTCGCATTTATTCGAGAGAAGGCGTCAGAAGAAAAACCGTTTTATCTTTATTTGGCCTTGCCTTCTCCACATACACCGATTTTGCCTACTGAGGGCTGGTTGGGTAAAAGCGGTTTAAACCCCTACGCTGATTTTGTAATGCAAATCGACGATTACATGGGCAAGTTATCGGCGCTGCTCGAAGAACAGGGTATTGCTGATAACACGCTGGTGATTTTCACCAGTGATAATGGTTGTTCTCCCCAAGCTGATTTTGAAATTTTGGGCGAAAAGGGTCATGACCCTAGCGCAATCTATCGGGGTCATAAGGCCGATATTTTTGAAGGAGGTCATCGCGTACCTTTTGTCGTACGGTGGCCTTTGAAAATAAAACCTGGCGGCGTTTCTGAAAAGACCATTTGCACAACTGACTTCTTGGCCACTTGTGCAGATATTATTGATTTGGATTTAGAGGATGGCGAAGGCGAAGATAGTTTCTCGATGCTTCCTCTGTTTTCTGAGGCTTCAAAAATGGAATATGGTAGAACAACCACCATCCATAGTTCAATAAATGGAAGCTTTGCCATCCGACAAGGAAATTATAAGTTGATCATGGCTCCGGGATCGGGTGGCTGGAGTAGCCCTAAGCCTAATATGGAAGGTATTGATAAACTTCCAAGCATTCAATTATATGATTTGACGTTAGACCCTGAAGAACAAGACAACTTGTTCCAAGAAAAACCAGAAGTGGTCGAAGAAATGAAACAACTGCTTATGACTACAATTCAGAACGGTCGAAGTACGAGTGGTCAGAAACAATTGAACGACCCCAAATTCAATAATATGGAATGGAGCCAGTTAGAAGTTTTTGACTAATCTGATTATTTGCTAAACCTATAGGAAGGAAAAAATCATCATATGGAAAGGAAGAGGCAAAAATCAAAAAAGGTCGCGAGTAACCTGTCAAGACGGAATTTTGTCAGACTTTCGACACTGGGAGCCGCGTCGACGTTGTTGCCGATAAACCTTTCTGCAGTGGTCAATATTAGGGAACCCCTTCAAATTGGATTAATAGCCGATGTACATAAAGATATAATGCATGATGCCGATGAAAGATTACAGGAGTTTTTGGGCGAAGTAAATAAACGTAATTTAGATTTTATAATTCAAATGGGCGATTTTTGTATTCCCCACCAAAGAAATAAAGATTTTTTAGAAATTTGGAATAATCATCAAGGAGACAAGTATCATATTTTGGGAAATCATGATACCGATGGCGGATTTACAAAAGATCAAGCTAGGGCCTTTTGGAATATGACCGCGAACTACTATTCTTTTGATAAGAAAGGAGTTCATTTTATAGTTTTAGATGGCAACGATGCCAACCCCAAACCGTGGTCAGGTTATAATCGCTACATTGGAAAAGAGCAACGGGAATGGTTAAAAGAAGATTTAAAAAATACTGATAAGCCAACAATAGTTTTCAGTCATCAAACCTTGGAATTGGAGGAAGGTGGTATTACGAACCTAAAAGATGTTCAAAAGATTTTGGAAAGCGCAAATAAAGAGGCTGGATTTCAAAAAGTACTGGTATGTTTAAGTGGACATCACCACACTGATTTTTTAACACAAATCAACGGTATTTATTACGTGCAGATTAACAGTGCCTCGTATCGATGGGTCGGAGATGATTACAAAAAACTACGGTATAGCAAGGAAATTGATGAAAAGTTTGAGTGGATTAAGTATACAATTCCGTACAAAGATCCATTATTCACATTTATGAAAATTGAAGAGCATGGTATTACCATCGAACCCAGAAAAACAGAATTTGTTGGGCCTGGTCCCAAAGCCCTAAATATGAGGAAGAGTCATCCACATGACCCGATTGTTCCCATGATTTCGAAATTCGAAATGAAGATATGAACGAAACAATAAATAAGTTTTTAGTTTGCTTTGCCACATTCTTTGGATTGGTGCTTTTTTTCTCTTGTGAGCCTGAGGAGATATCGGAAACACCACCCAACATCGTACTTTTTTTAGTAGATGATATGGGATGGCAGGATACCTCTGTTCCTTTTTTTACCGAACGCACGCCTTTCAATGATCGCTACCGTACCCCGAATATGGAGCGCATGGCTTCCGAGGGCATGAAGTTTACCCAAGCTTATGCCACACCGGTCTGTTCGCCAACGCGCATAAGTCTAATGACCGGAATGAACGCTGCTCGCCACCGTGTTACGAATTGGACGCTGCATAAAGATTCTATTCAGCCTATGGAGAAGAATCATCCATCCTTAGAATTCCCGAAATGGAATGTCAATGGGCTGAGTCCTGTCGCCGGTGACCCGAAGGCTGTTCATGCCATGCCCTTGCCACAGGCCCTCAACGATATCGGTTATTATACCGTACATGCAGGAAAAGCACATCTAGGTGCCATTGGTACACCCGGTGAAAATCCCTTGAACCTTGGTTTTGATATAAATATTGCAGGACATGCAGCTGGTGCACCCGAAAGCTATCTGGGGGCTGAAAACTTCGGTAACGGAAAGGAGGGTAAAGAAATTTGGGCTGTTCCGGGGTTGGAAAAATATCATGGTCAGGATATCTTTTTGACCGAAGCACTCACCCAAGAGGCTCTCAAGGCTATAGATACCGCAGTGACCACCCAGCAGCCATTTTTTCTGTATATGGCGCATTACGCCGTTCATACCCCGATTATGGGTGACCCACGGTATGTTCAAAAATACCTTGAAAAAGGTTTGGATTCGACCGAAGCCAAATACGCTTCTATGGTCGAGGGCATGGATAAAAGTTTAGGCGATATTATGGATTATTTGGAAGAAAAAAACATCGACGATGATACGATTATTCTATTCATGTCGGATAATGGAGGTCTGAGCGCGCATGCACGTGGCGGGGAGCCCCATACCCACAATAAACCGCTTTCTAGTGGAAAGGGCTCAATGCACGAAGGCGGCATTCGTGAGCCGATGATAGTTAAATGGCCAGGAAAAGTTGAACCCGAGTCCATGTCAAGCTATCAAGTCATTATCGAAGATTTCTACCCGACAATTTTAGAAATGGTGGGTATCGATAGTCTGAAGACAGTACAAAAGGTCGATGGACAAAGCTTCGTTTCTGCGCTCACTGGGGAGAAAGAATATGCGGGGGTAAGACCGCTTTTTTGGCACTATCCCAACGAATGGGGTCCTGAAGGTCCTGGTATCGGTGCGGCAAGTACTGTTCGAAAGGGCAACTGGAAATTCATTTACTACCATGCGGATAGACGTATGGAACTCTTTAATCTGAAAGAAGATATCGGGGAAACCGAGAATTTGCTTGAGCAAAATACAGAAAAGTCAAAAGAATTGGCCGAAACACTAACTAATCATTTGAAAGATGTTGATGCGCAGATGCCAATTGATAAGAAAACTGGGGAACTTGTAGCGTACCCGATTGCGATTTTGGATTCCGTCGAAGTAGAATAATACTCTTCGGATTTAGTCTAAATAATTCCGCTACGAACTTGCCTATCTAGCGAAAAGTCGGTTTTAATAATATTTTATTGAATTAGGTAGTCTCCTTGTTCATATAAAATCTTGAGTACAAAACTTAATCACTTATTGCAAAACACTTTCTTAGAGAAATTTGCTTATTTTAAGCACAATTAATATTCACTATAACTGATAACATGAAAAAAACTAGAACACTTTTTCTTCTATTTACACTTTACTCTTTCGTAGTAATAGCACAAAAAACCACTATCGACCTTGAAAAATTCAGCGAGCTTAAAGTTTTTGATAGGGTCGAAGTCACCTTGGTCAAATCTTCTGAAAACAAGGCCATAATTTCTGGTGATGACCAAGACGATGTCCGAATTGTCAATGACAATGGACTCCTCAAAATCCGGATGGATTTAGATGAATTTCTCGATGGTAATGAAACGTACGTAGAGTTACATTACACGGAGGAAATTGGTTTGGTAGACGCTAACGAAGGGGCCAAGATAACTTCCGAAGAAGCGTTAACCAACAAATACCTGAAGTTGCGTTCGCAAGAGGGCGCCCAGTTGCACATAGCGGTCGATGCGACAAATTTAGATGCTAAAGCGATAACCGGTGGAAGGATATGGGTAACGGGGAAATCACCGAACCAAGAGGCTGCGGTACGTTCAGGTGGGGAATACCACGCAAAAGATTTGGCAACCAAGCAGACTGAGGTAACTGTTTTTGCCGGCGGCAAAGCCTTTGTTAACTCAAAAGAATATGTAGAAGCCAATGTAACAGCCGGTGGAACGATTGAAATATACGGTAATCCTGAAAAGGTAGATGAAGACAAGACTTTTGGGGGGTCGATCATTATTCGGTAATAGCTTCCAGAAATTTGCTATTGATAAAAAACCGGTTGATTTACCGGTTTTTTTGCTCGAAACTTTAATCATTACGGTCAGAAGGCAGTTTATACAATACTGCATACAATGTATACAACTTCGGTTATATCGTCGCGTAAATTTCTTACATTTCTTAGCGATAAGTCAAAATTGAGTATCTTTAAGTTATCCCTAAACTATAGTAAAGTTTGCTTTTCAAATTATCGATTATCATAGTCGATTTCACTTTTTTCATAGAAGTGTTAGGGTTTGCATCTTAATATAACTGACATTTCAAAAGCGCTGCCTTCAAATAAAGACTTGAATTAATATAAAGAAAAAATGGCCTTGATCCCAGGTTTTGAATACGATATCTTCATCAGCTATGCCCATGTTGATAATGCTACTATTTCTGATTGGCAAATAGGTTGGATCCGATCTTTTCATGACCACCTCAGGCAAATGCTCGACCGCCGGTATGGCCGCATGGGCATGGTAAAGATTTGGTGGGACGATAAAGAACTCGATGGTTCCAAGGTGTTCGATGACTCCATCAGGTCGGGAATTGAGAAATCGGCTATTTTCATAGCCCTTAACTCTAGTGGGTACCAAAAATCGGAGTACTGCCAGCAAGAGCTCGATTTTTTTTATAAAAAAACACAAGCGGATAATATAGGGTTAAAGGTGGCTGGTCGTTCCCGAATCGTTCAAGTGATGTTGAATAACATTGACCCCAAAGAATGGCCAGAGGCCCTAAGTCGCACCGCGGGATTTTCTTTTCATGATGCCAAGGAAAAAGAAGATTACGGAGATTTTCTTGAACCTAATTCTGAGGTTTTCATTAAACAAATACGCAAGTTAAGGGATGCGCTTTGGCCCTTGATCAATGATTTTGGAAACGAGTTAAAGGCAGAGGAGGCAGCTGTTGAAAAAGATGCCGATGCATTCACAATTTATATTGGTGAAGTTGCAGATACGCTCCGTACATCACGAAAACGGGTAGTTTCTGAGTTGGAGAAAAAAGGCTATCAGGTAATTACAGGCATCCCACCACCAGATGAAGCTGAGGCCCACCAAAAGGCAACGGAAGATGCCATTCAAAAAGCTGATCTTTCGGTACATTTATTGGATGAATACCCTGGAAGGGAAATTGTAGGAAGTCCTGAATTTTGGTATCCACAAAAACAAACCGAAATTTCTTTACAAACGGCAAAGCCACAAATGATTTGGGTACCATCGGATACAGACTTTTCTCATGTCGAAGAACCAGACTATCAAACTTTTCTAAAAAACATCGAAACAGGAAACGGCATTTCAAAAGCATATGAGTTTGTAAAAGGATCTAAGAGTAACTTAGCGAAGCAAATAACTGATTTCGCGGATCAACTACGGTTAAAGGAAGTAGAAATGGTTGCTTCCGACGAAAAGCTGTCCGTGTTATTAGATACCCATCCGAGTGACCAGACCTATGCTATCGATTTAGGTAAGGCCTTGTTGGCTAATAATATACAGACTTTTATTAATCCCCAAGAAGACGACCCCAGAAAAAATATTGAAATGTTGGGGAATTGTATCGGGCAGGTCAAAAAAATGATTTTTCTGTACGGCAAGGTTTCAAAAGAATGGGTGCTAGAACGTATGAGCGCGGCCTTACAACTTATTATAACCCGTAACTACCCAGTAGAAGATTTTATGGTATATATGGCACCACCGCACAAAGATGCCAACGATATTAATATCAATCAAAGGTTTCTCAAAATAAACATTGTTGACAATAGCAATGACAGTATTCTCGATAAAGCGGTGCTGAACAAATTTTTAAATGCCCTAAAATCAGGAGAGGCATGAGAACCGATACTTCCAATCCCTACGTGGGTCTCCGTCCATTTGAAATCGACGAAAGTATATTGTTTTTTGGTCGAAATGAGCAAATCATGGAGTTGTTGCAGCAGTTGCATCATTACCATTTTGTTGCTGTCGTAGGTAGTTCTGGTTGCGGAAAGTCGTCACTGCTAAGAGCTGGGGTCATACCCGCTTTAAAGGCCGGCTATCTTTTGCACGATAGTGACCAATGGCATATTGCTATTATGAGGCCAGGACAAAACCCGCTTTACAATTTGGTTAGCGAGTTATTAAATTGGGGCAGTGATGCAACCGATTCTGCGAAGGTTTCCAAGCTTTTGAACGAAATGGAAACGAATGGGGTGCAACCCTTACTTGATCTTCTGATTGAATTGAAACAAAAAGAAAATAAGAATTTCTTTTTGTTGATAGACCAGTTCGAAGAGCTTTTTCGTTTTACTATAGAACAAAAAAACAAAGTCAGAAAAGATGAGGCCAATGACTTTGTCAATATGATGTTGGAACTATCGAGACAGCATAGTGTACCATTTTATGTGGTTATGACTATGCGATCTGATTTCATGGGTGACTGCACTAAATTTTACGGTCTTCCAGAGGCCATGAACAAAAGTCTTTTTTTGGTTCCGAAACTAAATCGGGTACAGATGAAAATGGCCATTGAAGGCCCAGCAAGGTTATATGGCGGTAAGCTAAATGCTGCATTGGTATCGCGCTTGTTGAACGAGGTAGGAAAGTTTGATGATGAATTGCCCATATTACAACATGCTCTAATGCGCATATGGAACTATGAGATGAACATCGATAAAAGTGGTGAACTTGATATGGGCGATTATGATGCTATTGGGGGTATGCAAGAAGCCCTCTCAAAACATGCTGACGAAGCACTTGCAAAGATGGACAAGCCGGAATTTATGGTTGCAAAAGAAATCTTTCAGGCACTTACAATGATCGATGAACACGGACGTAAAACGAGACGACCGGTTCTACTGAGCGAACTGGTTGAGCTAACCGGAGCTATGGAGGCACAGCTGCTCAAAATTATCCAAAGGTTCATTGAAGGTAAAAGGTCTTTCTTGATTGTAAACGATGTTGCCGATACACATGACAAGGTCATAGATATTTCACATGAAAGTCTAATTCGCGAATGGCAAAGACTGAATCGCTGGATGGATGAAGAGGCAGAATCAGCTGCTCTTTATCTGCGTTTGGCGGAAGCCTATGATTTGCATCACAAAGGAAAAAAAGATTTTTTGGTAGGCAGTGAATTGCAGTTGACGCTGGATTGGAAAAACAAGTTCAAACCCGCTGCTGTTTGGGCCAATCGCTATCGGGAAGGTTTTGATGAGGCTATATCTTATTTGGAAGCCAGTGAAAAAAATCAGACGGCTAAGTTAAAAATCGAACAGGAACGCCAAGAAAATGAAAGACGTAGTAAAAAGCGTTTGAGTACCATGTTCAAGGTAATTGGTGCATTGACCCTATTGGCAATTATCGCTGGCCTCGCAACTTTAAATTATAAAAAGGACAGTGAAAAAAATGCCAAACTTGCAGCAACACAAGAGGAAATGTTAAAGCTAAAAGACAGCGTTTTGAATATTGCGAATGAAGAATTAGGAGAAGCAAAATTGCAACTCGAAACTTTAAAAACGGCACAAGATTCCATTCAAAATATTATTGCTCAGGGAAGTACTGATAATTCTACGAAAACCAGATTGGCTAGTGTGTCTTATAGTTTAAATACCGCAATAAAACAATCTGAAGAGGATATCCGTAAAAAGGATTTAGGTGTAAAAGTCAAAACGTATGGGGGTAATAAAGATGTAATCTACAAAACCATTTTATCCCTAACGAAAAAAGTTACTGGCAATATTTCAGAAGATGAACTTTACGACGACCTCTATTTTTTAAACAATTCAAAAAAAGTAGCTTGGACCACCGCCATGATTAAAGAGGGTAATGTGATGATCGAAACCGTAATGAAAGCGATGGAGGTTTCGGAATCAAAGTTTAAACCAAGCACCATCGAGCAAGTAAAGCGATTTAGAACTTATTTAAGTCAAATCGAAAGCTATGCTAAAAAAAGCTATTCAAAAAAGTCTACATATTGAATTTTGAAGAAGAACACAACTGATAAAAATAAATAATATAGTCAACATTACCTAAGCAGCGGGTTTACCATATCTATTATACATTGGGAAGGGTGGCGCACTTGAAATTGGATTTAGTTCTTGGAAATGAATATGCCAAAGCGACTTTGGAGTGAATGAAAAATAGTTGATAAAATCATGTTGAATTGAGGCTAAAGACCAGATGATTCAAATTTTTGTAACTTATTAAAACACCGTCAAAATGCCCAAATGGAAAGTCTATATATCCTCAACTTTTATTGATTTAAAGGAGCATCGTGCGAAATTAATCGCCATAATTCAGAACGAACTCCAAGATAGTTTTGAGTTGACCGAGATTATGGAAAGGATGTATGATAAAGGGGAATTCACACTTTCGGTAGATGTTTGTACCGAAGCGGTGAAAAGCTGCGACATCTTTTTGATAATATTGGCCAACCGAACAGGTTCGATATCACCAGATGGCGTAAGAACTTATACCGAAGTGGAACTAGAGACAGCTATTGCTGAGCATAAAAAAATCTTTAGTTTCCATTTTGTCAGACAGCTTACCTACCACTCCAGCACCGACGACCTCTTCTGTAACATCCTGATCTTTAGGCGCTAATATGCTAACATTGGTCATTTTTAACTTATTAGCAATCAT
>RCNE010001791.1_pt1 | contig 11624 bp, 7 predicted proteins | sample 2041361 | NCBI WGS metagenome assembly RCNE01 (sample SAMN09708229, study PRJNA481090) | Marine sediment metagenome, whole genome shotgun sequencing project.
CTACAAAGAATTCCTTACGACACGTGTCGGCCTCTCGAAAGATACTATTTCGATTTTTTATCCGTATGCCCAGCTAATGGTAGGACCGGCCGCGCCGAGAATCAGTGTAATGGAGGCGTTTTTCCTGGGATGCCCTGGCATGCAGGGGATGGGCTGGCTTGGTGATATTGCGGTCAAGCTAATCGAAAGCCTTATGACGGGCTACGAGTCACTGTATTTTCCGGATGGTAATGCGACTTTCGCGAGGCTGCTGGTTCATAAACTGATTCCAGCGGTCGCTCCGAACACTAAGGGCTTTGACGATATCGCGGCCAGTCGTTTTGACTATGGTGCGCTGGATCTCGAGCGTAACCCGGTCCGATTGCGACTCAACAGTACGGTCGTCGGCGTGCGAGAAACCGACGATGATGCTGTGCAGGTTGACTACGTCCAGGATGGCAACGCCGTTAGTGTGACGGGCGCTCATTGTGTGCTCGCCTGTTACAACGGGGCGATCCCCTATATCTGTCCGCAGTTGCCAGAAAGCCAGAAGGAAGCGCTTCGCTATGGCGTCAAGGTGCCGTTGGTGATGACCAATGTGCTGGTCAAAAATGGAGGCGCTTTTTCCAAACTTGGCGTGGGCCAGGTGAACTGCCCCGATGACCCATACGCCGTCGTAACGGTAGCGCCACCCACGACGACGGGAGGATACCAGCCACCGAGCGGACCGGATGAGCCATTGGTGATTTACATGCTCGGCGCCCCCAAGGTCGATCCTGCCGACGGTGAAACCAGCCGAGATTTGCTTCGACGGGCACGGCATCAGGTGTACGCGACCACTTTTGATACCTATGAACAGGAGATCCGGGATCAACTCCAGGGACTACTGGGTGAGTACGGCTTCAAACATGAGACCGACATCAAGGCGATTACGGTGAACCGCTGGCCGCACGGTTATTCCTATGAGTACCTGTCACTGGATGACCCGGAGTGGGCCGAAGGAGAAGCACCCCACGAAATCGGACGAGCACAGTTCGGCAGGATTTCGATTGCGAACTCGGATTCTGAAGGTCGCGCCTTACTGGATGCCGCTATAGATTCTGGATGGCGCGCTGTGGCTGAGCAAACGGTAGACCATCTGCGATCGCGGTCCACGAATAAGTGACCGGTCGCGACGCGCGGTGTCTCTTATCGGTCATCGCCATCTTCGTATTACCAGTTACGGCGCAGGCATCTGACCCAATTGATGAAATCGTCGTCACGAGCTCGCGGGCACCCACCAGTCTCATAAAACACCAGGGAAACGTCGCCGTCCTGAACAGCAAAGAGGTGCAGGGCGCGGCACACGCACACATCCACGAACTCATGACGCGTGTTGCCGGCGTCTGGGTGACACGAGGCAGCGGGCAGGAAAGCCTGCCATCGATCCGCTCGCCGGTTTTGACCGGAGCGGGGTCCTGCGGCGCGTTTCTGACACTCGAAGACGGCATACCGACACGGCCGAGCGGGTTCTGCAATGTAAACCAACTCTTCGAATTGCCAACGGAACTGGCCGAACGAATAGAAGTTGTTCGTGGCCCGGGTAACGCGCTGTATGGCTCGAACGCGCTGCACGGGACTATTAATGTGTTGCTACCAGAGCCACAGGATTCCGAGTTCGCGAACGCGAGTCTCGAACTGGGCGCAAATGAGTTCATAAGGGCGAAAGCAGCGATGGGCCTGGATGGTCAGTCACCGACCGTTCTTGGCGCTGTTGTCGCTGACGATGGTGGTTTTCGGGAAGACTCGGGCTATCTTGAGACCAAGGCCTATGTGAAAAAGGCCTGGGCGACGAGCAATGGACGCCTGGTAGGGAGCCTCACTGTTAGCGATCTCGATCAGGAAACCGCCGGTTTCATCCTTGGGGAAGACTCCTATAAGGATCCTGCACTGAATCGTCAGAATCTCAATCCAGAGGCTTTTCGGGACGCAAACAGCCAGCGCCTGTCGCTGCATTGGAAGGGCGAGGGCGGTCGGTACGAGATCGATATACGCCCTTACGTGAGGCGCTCGGAAATGGTTTTCTTGCAGCACTTTCTACCGGGTAAGCCCCTCGAAGAAAACGGACATGTCAGCCTGGGTGTTCTGGCGAATATGCGATACGCGACCGACGGCAAGTCGATTGAGTTCGGGATCGATGTCGATGGGTCAGATGTCTATTTGCGCCAGACTCAGTTTGGGCCAACGGAAGGTTCCGATTTCCTGCGCGAGACCCGGCCGGAAGGCAAACACTACGACTATGACGTGCAGGGTCTGATCGGGGCCGTTTATGTTCAGGCAGAATTTCGGCCGACAGATAAGTTCGCCATTAGCGGCGGCCTGCGCGCCGAATTTGCACGTTACGAGTACGACAACCGGATGTTGAATGGCAATACGAAAGATGACGGCACTCCATGTGGATTTGGCGGCTGCCTCTACACCAGACCGGAAGACCGCAGCGACGATTTTGCAGATATCGCGCCGAAACTCGGCGTGGTGTTCAGCGTGTCGGATGCTACGACGCTGTATTCGCACATAGCTCGAGGATTTCGTGCTCCGCAGATGACAGAGCTGTACCGTCTGCAGAGCGGTCAGCAGGTCAGCGACTTGAAAGCGGAAACCATTGACTCGATCGAGGTCGGGATCCGTAGTGGCAAAGACGACTGGTTCGTCGAAGCGTCCGCCTTCGCAATGCAGAAGAAGAACAGCGTCTACAGAGACGCCAACGGCTTCAACGTTAGTGGCGGCCGAAGCCGACATGTCGGAGTCGAGCTGGACTGGGATATGCCACTACATGATTACTGGACCTTCTCGTTGAATGGTACTTATGCAAGGCACACTTATGACTTCGACGCCGTCGCTGCTCGGGGCGAGGCATTCGTATCCGGGCGAGATATCGATACGGCGCCGCGATGGCAGGGCGGCGCGGCGATTCGATATGACGGTCCCGGACGGATCGGAGGCGAGCTGCAGTGGACGTCGCTCGGGTCCTACTTCCTCGACGCCGAAAATCAGTACTCGTATCCAGGCCACCATCTGGTCAATTTAAGATTGGCCTACAGAGCGTCTGACACCTGGTCCGTAATCGCTGCATTGAAAAACCTGGCCGATGTCGATTATGCCGATCGGGCCGATTTTGCGTTCGGCAACTACCGGTATTTCCCGGGCAGAGGCAGGGAGTTGTACATACGTGTGGAGTATGTGCATTGAGCGAACAATTCTTCCGTAAACAGCTAGAACCAACACCAATTTTACAGTGGTGCTAATAAGGCACCGCGATACTCATAAGTTGGCACCACCGAAGCGTTTCCACGTTGGTGTATTGTGTTTCTAGAACACCACGGTAAGGAGTCCAGAACGGCATTTGGCCCGAGTGAGATGTCACAAAACCAAAAAATGCATGACCGAGCATGCAAGTTAATAATTCGCAAGCGGAGACCTCAAAAATGAAGAAGCTTGAAATGAAAAACGACCAATCCAATCATATGCTCAAAGCGATTTCTGCGATCATAGGCATCTCGTCTTGTCTATTTTCAGCAGTGACTGCAGGCGAAGAGAGTTCTTCAAATTCAGGCGATGTGGCGTCTAAGAATTATGAACTGGAGGAGATTGTTGTCACGGCGCAACGCCGGTCAGAAAATCTCAGCGATGTGCCGCTGGCCGTTACAGCGTTATCAGGTGAACAAATCGGGAAACGCAGGGTGCATGCACTCGACGATTTAGCAACCTATGTGCCGAGTTTACAAATAAACAGTGTTATCGGTGAAAATACGCCCATTTTTTCGCTTCGCGGCGTCTCAATGTCAGACTATAGCCTTAACCAACAAGGCCCTGTCGCGACATATTTCGACGATGTTTACCGGGGTAGTTCCACAATTCTTGGTGTCTCAATGTTCGATGTAGAGCGGGTCGAGGTGCTCCGTGGCCCGCAAGGTACGCTCTATGGTAAGAACACAACGGGAGGAGCCGTAAAAATATTCAGTCGGAAACCTGAGCTTGAAAATTCTAATGGCTATGTGAGTGTCGGCATTGGAAACTTTGAGCGTCAGGAGGCTGCGGGCGCCGTTAATCTCCCTCTAAGCGACACGACCGCAGTCAGGATTGCTGGCGTAGTAACCCGAGCAGACGGCTGGTTCGAGAATCAAATTTCGGGACAGCCAGATTCGAATGCGACACGCGAATACGGTATTCGTGGCACATTCCTTTGGGAACCGAAGGAAGACACATCAATCGTGTTGCGCGCGTCTACCAGTGAGCAAGACCCAATCAACTACGGTATTCGCGCCGAAGCTGGAGAATTCGGCGTTGGCGCAGGCTTATACGCGTTTTATAATTCTCTTTTCCCCACTCAAAACCCCAATACTGATTACTTTCGGACTGGGCTTGGCGATCATGAGATTGAGAGTGATCAACCACGGCGCCGTAAGAGCAAAGTCCACGAAATTGCGCTCACTGTGAATTATCCATTAAGCGATGAATTGAATCTGACGTCCATCAGTTCCTGGACGGACGGAGAAATGTTAATCCCTGAGGAAAGCGATGGCTCCCCTCTGCGCGTTCTCGAATTACCGCAATTTGGCGAGACAACTCAATATACGCAAGACATACGGGTCACATCCGAATATTCTTCAAAATTCAACTTTATTCTCGGTGCCTTTTACAGCCATGAAAAAAGCGCTATCAACAATCACTTTATTGGGTTTGCGGATGTTGACGCCACCGGTGACGGTCTTGTCAATGCGGATGATTGTGTCGCATCGGGCTTCTTTATCTGCGATTACGAAAACAACTTTGATCAGATCAAGCGAAGCTACGCTGTCTATTCTGACATCACTTATGAGCTTACAGAAAAAATCACACTAACTGGCGGTGTTCGGTACACGAATGATGAAGGTGAGCAGAATAATTACAAATCGGTCCTTTTTGGAATTGACGGAACGCCGCTTTTCAACTTGATACCAGGTTCTGCAGATTTGGACGCTACGGTCGACTTGGAGTCCAATTCAAATAACGTATCCGGCAGGGCCGTTATTGATATTCAGCTAGACAATGGAGCGCTCGTTTACGCCAGCGTTAACCGCGGCTATCGCGGCGGCGCTTTCAACGCACAGGCTTACGTCTCTCTAGACGAGCTGACCACTGCAGAGCCTGAGACCATAACGGCTTATGAGGTTGGCGTGAAACACTCCATGTTTAACAGAGCGCTCCAGTATGCGGCAGGAGTCTTTTATTATGACTATCGGGATCAGCAATTCCTCGATATCGATACCAATGCCCTGCAAAGGGTGACGAATATAGATAAATCTCGCGTGGTTGGCGCAGAACTGGAACTGACCTTCCGCCCAGTAGAAGATCTGGTGATTAATAGTGGATTTAGCTGGTTAGATACAGAAATTCGTGAGGGCAGTTTGCGCGGTATCGACCTGGTCGGTAACGAACTGTCCAATTCCCCGGGCTTCAGTTTCACTGCCTCAATGGACTGGTCTATTCTGGAACTTCAGCAAGGGGATGTTTCATTAAACCTGAACGGAAAATACAGCACATCGCAGTACTTCGATGTTGTTAACGACGAGCGATTAATTCAGGATAACTACGGAATTCTCAACGGTCAGCTTGCTTATATTCGTGATGATATCGGCTTAGAAATTTCTGTTTGGGCGAAAAATATCTTTGATGAGTTCTATTACACTAACCGGATCGATGTACTTTCCTACGGTTTCGATTATAACCATATCGGAGCGCCGCGGACGTTTGGTGCAAGTATTAGGAAATCGTTCTAGTGCGGGAGTGCTTAAAGTAAAGTTATCGTAGCGGCTCCCGCCGCGCGATGGGGATCGTCGAATGGGAATAGGCACCGACAAAATTTCTGTCGTCAACCCAGCTACGGGAGAGGAAGCCGCCACGCTTTCTCGTCATTCGCAACAAGATTTGACAAATATGCTTGGCAAGGCGCGGTTAGCTTTCGAGAGCTGGAGTGAAACTCCCGCGATCGAGCGATCGAGCTTTCTGCTGACTTTCGCCCACAAATTGCGAGTGACGACAAATGAGGTCGCTTCGCTACTGGTGATTGAGGGCGGAAAGTCGATTGTTGAAGCCGAATGGGAAGTGCACTGGGTTGCTGACGCCTTTGAGTACTATGCCGGCCTTGCACGTCATCGCGGGGGATCGATCGCACCTGCTAACTCTCAGCAAACTACTAATCTTATCGTTAAGCATCCTGTCGGGGTCGTCGCAGCGATTCTGCCTTGGAACTATCCGCTTTTACTCTGGGCGTGGAAAGCCGCACCCGCGCTTGCAGCGGGCAACTGTGTTGTAGCCAAACCTTCTCCCGAAACGCCTTTGTCTTTGCAAAAAACTCAAGAACTGCTGTGTTTGCCGGAAGGCGTGCATCAGGTCGCCTACGGTTTTGGTGATATTGGCGCGCAACTTGTTGACTCGTCGGAGGTGGATATGGTCACTTTTACCGGCACCTCTGAAACGGGCGTAGCGATCATGGAAAGTTGCGCCCGTCAATGCAAACGGGTTATTGCTGAAATGTCCGGCAACGATCCATTCATTATCTGGGATGACGTCGATCTTGACGCTGCAACCGAGGCGCTCCTTTTCGCTGCTTATGTGAATGCCGGTCAGGTCTGTACATCAGCCGAGAGAATCTATGTAGCTGATGCAATTTATGACGCCTTTGCAGAAAAATTCGTAGAGCGTGTATCAAAGATGCGAGTGGGCGATCCTTCTGATCCTAAGGTTGATATGGGGCCAATGGCGACGGAAGCGCAATGCGCCAGAATTGAGCGCTATGTGTCTGAAGCTTGTGCCGCCGGAGCGAAGGTGTTGGCGGGAGGGCGCCGCATTGATCGCGCGGGATTCTTTTTCGAACCCACGGTTTTGGGAAACGTTTCGCATGAATTTTTGATCAATGCGGGAGAATTATTCGGTCCCGTTGCGCCGCTTGTGCGCGTGCATTCATTTGACGAAGCCTTGCGGCTGGCCAACGATAGCCCCTATGGCCTTGGCGCAAATGTTTTGACGGAAAATCTGGACTTCGCTATGAGCGCAGCACGCGAATTACAAAGCGGCACCGTGTGGATAAACAATCCGCTCATGGATAACAATGCGGCGCCTTTTGGCGGTTTTAAGAATAGCGGCATGGGGCGAGAACTCGGTGAGGAAGGCTTTGATGCCTTCACCGAAACGAAGCATATCGCCCTCGACAGCGCTCTTCGCATGCAACCTTGGTGGTTTAATCAACGCTAATGGATTCGGAAGACCATACCTTATGAGCCATTTGCCAAGTTTCGCGATGTTAAGGGCGTTCGAGGCCGCTGCGAGACTTAAAAGCCTACGGAAAGCTGCCCTCGAACTTCATATCGACCATACCGTGGTTAGTCGTCACGTCGCAAACCTTCAGAAAGATCTAGGCGTTCAGCTCATTTTTACCTCCTCTAAGGGCATAACGCTGACGTCGCTTGGCGAGGAGTATGCCGAAGCCTTACGTGTTTCTTTAGCCGATCTTAAGCGTGCGACCGAACAAGTGCGGCGCAAGAGCAATGCGATAACCTTGAATATTTCTTGCACGCCAGGCCTGGCGACGCGGTTTCTTGCGACTCGGATATCGCAATTTACAAGTCACCGTCCGAAATTGTCGGTAACCCTTCAGCCTAATGATCAAATGCCAGATCTATCGACTGGAGAAGTAGATCTTGATATCCGCCAAGTTGCGAAAGCGCCCCAGAATTATCAATCGGAGATTCTTTGTAACCCGCGAATTTTTCCTGTAGCGAGCCCGGCTTGGCTATCGGAGCATCCCAATTTAAAGTCCCCTAGAGATCTTATATCAGCCCCGCTAGTTCACGAAGACCGGGCCCTTTACTGGAGGTTATGGCTTTCCGCCGCTGGCGTCGAACCGCCCGAGCAGCTCCAGGGGTTACGCGTCTGGCAGGCACATCTCGCGATCGAGGCGGCCATTGGCAGCGAAGGCATTGCGCTTGCAAATGAGCTCATCATCGGATCAGACCTCGAAAAAGGTCGCCTAATGGAACCTTTTCCCAGTGATTTGACCCTGATGCCCTACTTACTGATTGCGCGTCGAGACAGGTGGAAAGAGCCGATGATCATGCAATTTCGGAAATGGCTCTCGGCAACCATCCGCGAACATTTGAATGGCTAAGCAATTGCAGCCCCTCTAGATCTGGAACCCGTTTTATGAATGCATTACAACGTTCTGCACCGTCATTTTCAGCCGCAACGCTTCACTACATGCTTGGCTTCATGCCGATCTATTTCGCTCCTCTCATTATTATGACGCTCGTGACAAGCGGAGCGACAGCGCTTAACGCAGCCACGATCGGTAGCGGGGCGGTTATCCTATCAACAGTGGCGACGCTTATCGCGCCAGCGTTTTTTAACCGTTTTAGATCAAGAGTCTTGGCGCGGCTGCCGGCTGTCGCAGCATTGATCATGGCCGGCATTCTCGGTTTGGGATTGGCTAAGGGAGCTTTGGCGGTTGCAGCAATCCTGATACTAAGCACGGCAAGCGGCGTATTAGTCGCCGCGGCGATCAAGCAGGAAGCCCAGCACAAAGATGCAGACCGGCGATTGGGCTATTTAACAGCTTTAGGAACCGCTCTCATAGCATTATTGTTGTTTGGTATGGGCTGGCTTGGAATCGATGGCGAGCCCACATATTTTTTCCGTATTTGGGCAGTGCTGCTAATGCCAGCGGTCCTTTTTACGCTCAACTTTGTCGGCCAAGCTTTCAGCGCTGATCAGCAGTTACAACATGGCAACGCAGATACAACTCCTAGCTTAAACGATCCCAGGAGCATCTTGTTTCTATTCGGCGTTGTAATGGTTTTCGCCCTGACGGGCGGCATCTACGTTTTTGCAGGCAATTATCTGGAATTCATTGGTGTTGAGTCGGGTTTTCTCGTTACTGTCTTGTCAATCTGCGTTGCAGCCGAGGTGATTGGCGCCCTGTGCACCGGCATGGCGTTGCGCTTTATCTCCCCCAAAATAGCTACAGCTGTTGGTGTTGCCGCAATTTGTATCGGGACTTCGGCGGCGCTGTATGCAAGCGACAAAACTACTTTTGCTGTGGCTCTTGCCGTTTACGGCGCCGGTTTTTTCTGGGCGATGGTGGCGGTCCTGGTATGGGCGCGAGACATCGATACATCAGGGGGTTTAGCGACGGTTACTCAAGGCGTTATTAACCTAATGTTCGCTGGCGGTACGATTCCCTTTTTGGCGCTTATGGAGGCGAAAGGGCTTGAGACGGCCACCATTGTGCAGGTCGCTTTATCTGTGATTGGTCTTCTTCTATTGCTTGTACTGTCGCGTATCTTCTCGCGCGGTCTGAGCGTGCGGTGACTAATGCGCACCGCAACTGGTAGAAAAGGCACTGGACGATGACGGTCGGATCCCTGACCCATACAACGAATAAGCACGTCGCCTTGTTGATTGTGTGCTGCTTGTTGGCGGCGGCCTGTCAAACATCGGACGTGGCCACGACAACAAGCGTTGCTAAGTGTGACGCGATCACCGGCGCCGCGGTTTTCGAGAAGTGTGCCGTTTGCCATTCGCTCGATGCAGGTGGACAGCATTTGGCAGGGCCGAACCTGTATGGCGTGTTCGGCCGCAAGTCTGGTCTGGCAAGCGGATTTCAGTATTCCAAGGCGATGAGAGAAGCAGACATCACCTGGGATGGACAAAATCTGAAGTCTTTCCTCAAGAATCCGGGATCTGTCATTCCTCGAAATCGAATGGCATTTCTTGGCCTGAAACAGGAGGGTGATGCGTTGGCAGTCGTGTGTTATCTGCAAGAGAAGTTGCCAGGGTAATTCGGTCATCAGATATCTGAGGGATGACGCGTGTTTCCAAAATGTGCAATTGGCGAATTTGACGGAGAGCGAATGTGGACCAAAAAAGAAAAAAACGAGACATTACCGGAGTCGATCGAGGTCGGCGATCCTTTGTTGCCGCTGCTGCCACAGCTGTGGCGGCAGCGGCAACCGGAACCGCCGGAGCACAGGGGGAATCGGAAGACCAGAGCTCCGGGTTCGATGTTATCGTAATCGGCGGCGGCTTTGCCGGAGTAACTGCAGCCCGCGAGTTACAAAAATCCGGGCAAAAGACCTTGTTACTGGAAGCGAGAAATCGGCTGGGAGGTCGTACGTTTACAACGGAGTTCGCCGGCCAGACTGTCGATCTGGGTGGCACCTGGTTTCACTGGACCCATCCGTCCATTTGGGCCGAAGTCGTTCGTTACGGCCTGGATATCGAAGAGACCCCGGGCGCGACGGCGGAAACGATCATCTATCGCAGCGGCGGCAAATTGAAATCTGTGCCCGCACTGGATATCTGGGAAAGTTTTGACCTGGCAGCACAAGCATTTTGCGCGCCATCTGCCGAAGTGTTTCCACGGCCCTTTGACCCCTTTTTCACTGAGGGGTACAAGAAATTCGACGCAATTCCTGCGGACCAGTGGCTCGCTGACCTGGATCTCAGTACGGATCAACGGGACCTGATGGACGGTTATTTGACGGCCATGTTCTCAAATTTCCTGAATACGGGCTCTGTTGTGGAAGTGCTGAGATGGTATGCGTTGGCCGGATACGACTTTGCACAGCTAAACAACGGGCTTTCTCGCTACAAATTCAAGGGCGGCACCGTATCGCTGATCAACGCAATGATTGATGATGCCAAACCGACTGTGCGGCTGTCGTCGCCGGTCGCAATCGTCAGCCAGGATTCCCAGTCGGTGACGGTGACGACCGAGAACGATGAGGTCTTTACGGCGAAAGCCGTTGTCGTTGCGGTGCCATTGAATATTCTCAAGGACATTTCATTTACGCCGGCACTTGACGAGGCCAAGCTGGCAGCGTCCGAGGAGACCCATGCCGGTTTCGGCACTAAGACACACATCATCGTTGAGGGTGACTACGGTAATATTTCCTGTCTCGCACCCAGTGGTTATCCTATAAATTGGCTGTTTACGGAACATATGTACGAGGACAAGACCCATTTGATTGGATTCGGGCCGAGTACGGATCTGTTGGACGTCAATGATGATAGCGATATCGAAAGGGCGGTTCGTGTTTTCTTGCCCGATGCAAAGGTCATACAGGCGTTCGGCTACCAGTGGACAGCGGACCCTTTTTCACAGGGCACTTGGTGCACGTTTCGGCCGAATCAATTCGACAAATATCTGCGAGCATTGCAGAAAAGCCAAGGCCGGCTTGTATTCGCAAGTGCGGACTGGGCGCGTGGCTGGCGTGGTGGCATGGATGGCGCTGTCGAGAGCGGACTGCGGGCTGGAAACGAGATACGCAGTATCCTCAACGCGTGAAAGTGCTTCGGACGAGGATTTCTGATGCCGCGCTGCGATGATCGTGTGGTGACTAAAGTGCACCGTAACTGGTAGAAAAGACACTAGACAAGCACTCTTCCTGTTCCTACATTGGAAGTTACAGCAAGCGATTTCTGCAGCGTTTTTTCTGCTCGTGGATACCATTGCATCCCGCTCTATCCACCCGTGACGAAACAGGGTCAAGAATGAAAATTGCAATCTTGGGAACCGGCGTGACAGGCAAAGTTGTCGCCCGTGAAATTATCAGTACGGCAACAAACGT
>RCNE010003560.1_pt1 | contig 11613 bp, 4 predicted proteins | sample 2041361 | NCBI WGS metagenome assembly RCNE01 (sample SAMN09708229, study PRJNA481090) | Marine sediment metagenome, whole genome shotgun sequencing project.
TACCCAGTGATGGAGTCCTCCTGGAATCTGTTGGTACAGAAAGTATTAGTAACCAAGAGTATCCACGGTTGATTATTGATAGTATTGATCATGAAAATAATATTAAAGTTGATAAGAATAGTAAATATATTGTTGATGAGAATGATATTTGTATTAATGATGAAAATTTGAAAGAATTAAAGAATAATATTATTGTTGATGATCATGTTACTAGTGTCGACGTTAATCCCGGGGGAGAGTTGTTACAAGTGTCCAAATCTCAGCGATTAAAGTCGGAGAAAAGGGTAAGATTAAAGTCGGAGAAGAAAGCTAAGGTCGAGGAAGAGAACCTGGCAAGGTTGGAGAAGTGTCGGAGGCGTGAGGAGGCTAGGTTGGACAGGTGTAACAACTCCCCTCCGGATATTGATTTCAATGATGTTGATATTGTTAAGAATAGTAAACCTCCAAAACGTGTTTTAGCAAATAGTCTAACTTTCCCTTCCAAAGTACAGTCAGAATATAGATGCAAGATTGTTGGCAATAAAAAGCATAAACGTAGATATTTTTATAAAATTAATCCTTCTTTTTCTGATTTAGTGCGAGTTGAGATGATTCTGGAGCACAGTGTAACACCCACCTCTGCACCCACTCTCCACTCCACCCTGGTCCCCCCCAACATGTTGGTCCCCGTGGAACTCAAGTTCCAGAGCAAGAGAGGTTGCGTGAGATTGGTTCCAGAACAGACAGCATTAGGTGGGAAGATATTGATGGGAGGAGCAGTCCTACCTGAAGGAAATGGAAAGAAATCTTTTAAACTGGTAGTTTGTGTGTCCAACACCACTGACCAGGAGCTCCTGTTGCCGGCGGGCACTCTCTTTGAGGCCTACTGGGGTGAGCTAGCTTATCTAGACCTACCTCGTGGTATGGGTCGTGTGGTTCCGGGCCAGAATTTGAAGGAACAAGCTGAATATTGCTACACAGCTGATATCAATGCCATGCACTCCGAGTTCAAGGAGAGTCAAGAGCCGGGTATTGTTATCCAAGATCCAGTGGTGAGCCAGCTGGATGGTAAGATGATTCCCGAGGAAGAATTTGTCAACCTCATTATGACGGCTGAAGTCTGTCCAGATTTTCAGAATCTGATATTTACGGAAACTTTGGATCAGAAAATCCTTGTTGGATTTGATTCGCAAGATAACATCAATCCAGAAAAGTTATCAAGTATTACATGTGATAAGAATCCATCTGAACTGAGTCAAGTGAATGCAATGAAACTCAAAGTACAACAGCGAGATTATTTAGACATACTACGTCAAAGCAAAGGGAAGAGTGACGTCATTAGTGACGTCGATGACGTCAATCATGACGTCTCTGCTAAAATGGACATATCAAGCCAGAGTAAAGAAGAAGGTGACGTCATCAGTGACGTCCGTGACGTCAATGACGTCAGTCATGACGTTTCTGCTAAAAGCAGTGCGATAACTTATGCGCAAGTGACGGCACGTTTTGTGCCATTTCAGAAAGATGGAAAGAAACCTGCTATCGAGATAAGACAATCTGAAAGTACAGCAAAGAATATTCATGTGGACAATGTAGAGAAAATTCATGTGAAAAATGTAAATAAAACTCATGTGGAAAATGTACAGCAGAATCAGGGTGAGCTTTGCTCCATTAACGTTGTCAATGAGCGCATGTTAGTGGGCAGTAAAGAGCACCCTGTCAACAAGGATCAAATGACGAGTCTTGACGTCAAAACCGACGTTTCAGGAATGGAAAAGAGAAACCGTTCAAATGTGAAATATGCCGAAAATCATTCTCAGTCACTTGACGAGAGAAACCGTTTAAATGTGAAATATGTGAAAAGAGAAACCATTCCAATGGAAAAGAGAAACCATTCCAATGTGAAATATGTGAACAATGATTCTCTGCTCACGGGAGTGGATAGTGCAACTCAGGAGTTGAATTCAGAATATATGGACCCGGAAGTGAGTGGTATGGATGACGTCACTACTCAAGGACAAAAACCCACCCGGCACCCCGGTGGCATCTCGGATACTGTTACATTGGAGCAGGTCTTAGATGACAAAGAATTATTTGGGTATTTGTTAGAAAAACTCAATATCAATGATAACGAGATTTTAAAGACTAATCCTAGGTTAATGAAGAAGGTGAAAAGAATGATCTATAAACATAAGGAGACTTTTCTCTCCCCGAACTCGCAGCTAGTAGGGAGTACCTCCCTGGTGGAAATGGGAATCGACTTACCACCTGGGACGCGTCCCGTACATTCAGCTTCACGTCCGTTGCATCCAGATTTGTTATTAGATTTGGAGTCTCAACTGGAAGATTGGTTGACTATGGGAGTGGTTCAACCTAGTAAGAGTCCCTGGGCCAGCCCACTGGTACCAGTCAAGAAGAAGGATGGTACAGTGAGGTGGGCAGTTGACTTTAGGAGGTTGAATGCACTTACTCTAGCTGACCGGTACCCCATACCCAACCTGACCAGCTTGCTGGAGAAGGCTGGGGGGCACCAGATTTATAGCACATTGGATGCAGCTAGTGCTTATTTTGCTATTCCAATGGCTTCTGAGTCTATTTCTGCTACAGCATTTTGTTGTCCACTGGGACTTTTTGAATTCCTTAGGATGCCATTTGGATTAGCAAACGCGCCCAGCGTATACAGCAGGTTTGTGGCCCTGGCTCTGAGCCACCTGGGTACCACAGACCTGAATGTATACCTGGACGACGTACTCCTTTTTTCCAATGATTTGTTTGTTCATGCTGATCGACTTGATCAAGTACTGGAGGCTCATGGGAGAGCTGGTATCTTGATCAAGCCGAGTAAGACATTTTTATTTCAAAGCCATGTTCATTATCTTGGACATGACCTGAGTGCAGCAGGCATATCCATGATTGATGAATATGTGCAAAAGATTGTGGATTGGCCAGTTCCAACCACGGGAAAGGACCTGGCTAGCTGTCTTGGGTTCTTTAGTTATTATAGATCATTTATTCCTAATTATTCTTTATTAACTAGTGATATGAACACTCAGAAGTATTTTCCAGTGATAACTTGGAGTCCGAAGATGAAGGAAGACTTCCAAACCTTGAAGGATGCATTCTCTAAAGGTCCTATACGAGCGGCTCCGGACTTTACTAGTGGAGAAGAATTGATCCTGACCACGGATTACTCCTCAGAGGCTGTGGGCTGGGTCTTAAGTCAGATACAGGGAGGTAGAGAACGTATGATAGCTGCGGGGGGGAGGAAGTGTAACTCTGCTGAGAGACACTATCCTAGCTGGAAAGGGGAGATGATGGCCTTGGTGACTGGGATCAGAAAGTGGGATCATCTCCTGGGGGCCAGACGCTTCAAAGTATGTACAGACAGCTCCCCCCTCACTCATATGCTTTCCTTGCGTATGACACGTGGAATAATCCAGCGCTGGCTCCAGGAGCTGGCATCGTATTCCTTCCACGTGCAGCATAAACCTGGAAAGCTGAACTCCAATGCCGATGGGATTAGTCGGAGCCCTCAGATCTTGGACCCCCCTACTCCCAAGGAACTGAAAGAAATAGCTGAGTTTGAGGCTTATGTTTGTGAGCTCCACCTGAGAGAAGAGCTTGGTGAAGACTATTATGAGGATAGTTTACATGTGATGGAACAAGACAATGAATTGAATACTGTTCCAGCACTAGCCCTTGGACAGTTAGACATCCCTGACTGGGTTCGAACTCAGGATCAGGATGATGATTTAGGGTTAGTCAAGTCATGGGTTAAGGCTCAAGTGAAACCTTCCAAAGAAGACATTAGAATGAAGAATCGAAGTGTTCATGTATATCGCCAGGTATTTGAATTATTATTTATTGATTCAGCGGGACTACTCCGAATCAACCTTGTGAATGATCTGGGAGAACAAGGTTCCCGGATCTGTGTACCTTATAACCTCTTGGGGGTAGTGATGTTCATCTCCCATGAGATGGACCTGGCCGGACATTTTGCCGCCAGGAGTTCTGTTATTAGGGCTAAGACTATGTTTTATTCACCCACTTTAAATCTTGATTTGACAAACTTGGTTAGTGTCTGTTCTACATGTTGTAAGAAACAACGGGGAATTAATACTAAGAACAATACTCCCCACTCTCGTGAAGCGGGGTATGTGGGTCATTATGTGAACAGTGACCTGGTGGGCCCCCTCAAGCCAGGGATCCACGGGTTCAAATACGTGTGTTCCCTCCAGGACGGGTTTTCTCGTCATATTCATTTGACACCTTTAAAAGACAAAAGTGCACAAAGTGTTGCTACAGCATTGTATGATTATGGATGTATGTGGGGGTTCCCGGACGTGTACCGTACTGATAATGGGACAGAATTTAATAATCAGACTCTGATAGAACTATGTAAGTTAATACAGTGTCAAAAAGTGAATATAGTGGCTTATAATCCACAAAGTAATCCCGTGGAGAGGTTCCACCGGGACCTGGGGCGCATGCTCAGGACCTTGCTGCCCCGGGAGGAAAATCATTGGTGTACTCTCCTCCCCACCATTTGTAGTGCTTATAATTCCAAGGTGAATAACTCCACCGGACATACTCCAAACTTAGTATTCTTGGGAAGAGAAGTTAATTTGCCCAATGATTTCCTAGTCTCTGGAGCTGCCAAAGAGTTTCGATGTCCAAGTGAATTTGTAGCCTATGTGGCTCATAGGTATCGACGAGTACAACGGCTGGTACAAGAGAACCAGGCGGTCACCATCAGGAGGAATGCTTCCTTGTATACTCCCATGACTCCCTTTGTGGTGGGGGACCTTGTGAACATGTTCTCTCGATTACCTGTTAAAGACAAGAGTGCCAAGGTAACTAATAGTTGGGTAGGACCCTTCCGGATAACTCGAGTTATCAACCCAAACATCGTGGAAATAGTGACACTGGATTTACTGAAGCTAATGACTGTGAACATGAACGGTCTCCAGCCCTGGAGAGGAGTGGGTCCTGCCCTACCTCATCCAGATTGTCGTCAAGTGATTGTACCGGAGGATCCCGAACTCGTGGAGGTGCCCATGGATCCCGAAGAAACAGTAGAAGCCCCGGGGGATGATGACGTCTTGTGGGAACTCCCTGGAGGGGTAGGTATCCTTCCCCCACCTGACCCTGTGGAGGTGCCGGAGGCACTTCCCCCTCTCCCACCCGAGGCCGACGAACTGATGCCCGAGTTGCCAAGCCCTCCATTACCCCAGGAACCCGAGACCACTGACCTCCGGGATGAATTTGACCCACCTCAGGATGAGGAAGTACCCCCTGAAGTCCCCCCTCTCATTGTTGAAGCTGAAGGGAACTCTTCCCGACCTCGACGTTCTCGTCAACCACCTCCCCACCTCCGAGATTATGATGTGAGTACTATGACCAAGGTGGTCTAGGTATAAGGTGAAGCAATAGCTTCCACAGGTTTATTTTATTTTCTATCGTTAAATTAAGTAGTTAGAGTGTAATTTAATGGAGAATAGCTTGCTATTCTCTTTTGTTAATACTTAAGGAATGTTCACGGTTACGGAGACTCCCCTTCCCATTACCAAACCCCCCCCCCGTTGCACTGTGTGAGAAAATTATCCAACTCCCAAGAAATTGAATGTTATTGTAGATTTTTTAAAGAAAAAAAATGTTCAAACTTTTAAATTTTCAAATTTCAAAAATGTCAATTTCAAAATTTTTATACAATTTCAAATTTAATCCTAGTGGTTATTAATCATGTATTGTACTATTATATTGTGCGACAGACTTGTATCTCTGTTCGTACCTATTGTCGTTGGTTAATTATCTCGGGGGTATGTTGTAGGATTCTAATGCATATCCCCTATATTGACTTTCTCTCAAGAAGATCAAACTAAGAAAATCACAAAACCTCAAAGCTTGGTAGCCATTTTGAAGACAGTTGGAAAAAGGAGGAAGTAAAGAATACATATCCTATAAATGTTATTTTGATGATTAATGATAAAATACTTAAAGTTCAATAATAGTATTAAGCTAACAATCATTGTGTTTTCCATACTCATATAAGCTAGGTGAAATTGATAGTGTAAAATGGCTATATTCTAGCAATTGTTAACTTTTAGATTTTGGATATTGGATCTCAGTTTAAGTTGATTTTCAGGACCTAGCATCAGAAGAGTGAATTGTAAGTGAATAAGTAATCTTAGTCCGTGGAATATACGGTGGTTACAGGTTATTACAAACTGGCGCAGTCAGACAGGATTGGAAATTAACTTAAAAGTGAGATACGTTGGAATTTACTGGCAACCCTTCGAGTGGCATCGGTGGAAGTTGACGTTAAGGAAAGTCGTCTTCACTGGCATATTACTGGAGAGGTTGCGTGATAATTAAGATAGAGTAAGAAAAAGAAAGCCACACAGAACGTAAACAATAACAAAGAACAGCTGATTGCAAAATATTATATTATATTATTTTTGGATTTTAAAAACTGAAGTATAGTGATTTATGGTGAATAAGAGAAGGAAAAGAAAGAAAATGTCATTCACAAATGCAGAGCTAACCAAACAATTGGAGGAGGCGAGAGCAGAGAGAGATCAGATGCGAGATGAGAAGGATAACCTGAAGGAGTTGCATGCTGCTCTGGTGGACAAACCGGCAACGGTGGAGCGGTACCAAATGGGTTGTCAACCACAGAAACTCCCACCTCTACCTCAGTTTGATGGAAAGGATCCGAAGAAGTATCACGGCTTTGAAAGGCGAGCCTGTGCGATGCTAGAGGCGAACCAGGCGATGACAGATGAGGGTCGGAAGTTTGCTCTCAGGATGTGTCTGACTGACACAGCTGCTGATCGGGTCAATGAGCTGGTGGAGTCCCCTGAGTTTCCGGCGATGTCATATGAGACTACCAAGGAGAAGTTCTTTGATTTACTATCCGACTCGTCGAGTTTAGCAACTTGCTGGGCAGCATATCGGTCAACCATCCAAGGAGCAGACGAAACATGTGAAGATTACCTGGCCACCATCAGGGATAGGTGGTTGGATGCCACTAGGAAGAAGAAGGAGGCCCGCCCCTTCCTGCACCAGGACCTGGTTCAGAAGGCAACGGAGGGCCTTAAGAACAATACTGTGAAAAGATCAGTATCCAGGTTCTCGACGATGCTGGAAGCCCCACACTGGAATGTTGTCAGGGAGCAGATCCTGGATGCCAGGAATGAGGAGAGGACCAACCAGAGTATGGGATTGCCCTCTTATTTGAGCCCACCCCTTGGACTCCAGAACCCAACAGATGAGGGTACCTATGCCAGCAAGTGTGCGGGGCCTCAAGAGGTGGCTGCCCTCTCCACGTCCAACCCATGGACTAACAAGACTAGTAAGGATGTGACTTGCTACAACTGTCAGGGCAAGGGGCACATGGCCAATGAGTGTGTCGAACCCAAGAAGGCCCAGGAGTTAGTCTGCTGGAGGTGTGGTACGTCTGGCCACCGTATCAATGATTGTAAAGTGCCCCTTCACAAGGTTACTGGGTTACCCTGTTTATCTATTGATGAGGTATATAAGCAGAGGAATGAGGCAACAGCAGCCCGAGGAGGTCGTGGAGGCCGAGGAGCTCGAGGAGGCCGAGGAGCTCGAGGAGGCAGAGGAGGGGTGAACTCCATGGAAGCTGGTGGTGGAGAACTGGCTGCCCTGACGGCTCAGGTGGCAGAGATGATGAAGGGTTTCCAGGCCCTGTCCAAGAGCGTCAACCGGAACAACCTGAATTCCATTGAGGATTTTCAGGGAGGTCAGGATTAAGCCGGCAAAATCCTGATCTCCCGTATTTGGCCGGGGGACTGGGCAGTATGTCTACCGAGGATACAACTACTGTCTCGTCACTCGCCACCTCCCCTACCATCACTGAGGGAGGGAACCTGGCTCCTTGCCAGGTTACTGGTAGAACGGGATCATTTCCAGTGTTAGCTATGATAGACACTGGCAATGATACCCGACCCTCCGGGGTAGTCTTGAGTAAGACTTTCGTCGAAGAATTGGGACTCACTGTGATCCCTGTGCCCCACACTCGAGTCAACACCGCCTCCCGAGGAGCCAGTATGACTGTTGTGGGTCAAGTTAAGAATGTGAGGATGTTCTTGTTAAATGAATATCTTGTGGAGTCAATCCTGGTCTTGGAGGGACTGTCACATCCAGTGAATATCGGCCTAAAGTTTCTTCAGAAGAATTACGCGATTATGTACCTAACTCCAGAGAGTTACTCTGGAGATGGGTCAAGTTCAAGTGGACCTAGTAAAGAAAGGAAACAGTAAAGTAATTAAGGAAAGGGCCGCAGGCCCTGGATCGAGAGTTAGTTCGGTCCAAACCAGAGAGGCTGTGGAGAGTGTTCCCAGCAGTGTTAGTCAACCCAAGGAGGTTGCCCCGTCTGATTGTTTGCCCAAGGAGGCTGTGAACCAGACCAGAGAGGCTGTGGAGAGTGTTCCCAGCAGTACAGGTCAACCCAAGGAGGTTGTCGACTATGGATATGTCAGTATGGAAGATCTGGGACCCGAGGACGGGTCTGATCAAGTGGGAGGAGAGTCTTCCCTGAGAAAAGAGTATTTATTGATTGAACCAATATTGAAAGTTGATAATATTGTTGTTGAAGATAAATTGTTAAAGAATTTAAATATTGAAAAAGTTGATGTTGGGCATGATGATAGTAAAAGTCCCAAACTTAGTAATGTTCCTAAACGTGTTGTACTTAAAGAATTGGATTTTCCTTCCCAAATTCAAACTAAATATCGTTGTAAAGTTGTTGGCAGAAAGAAACATAAAAAAAGATATTTTTATAAAATTAAACCTTCTTCTAATTTAGTGAGAGTTGAGATGATTTCCGAGCTCAGTGCAACTCCATTCCCAGCTCCCACCCTCCTGTCCACTGTGATCCCACCCAAGACCCTGGTTCCGGTGGAATTGAAGTTTGGTAGTAAGAGAGGACTGGTAGGGGTTGTACCAGAACAGCGTGTCCTGGGAGACAAGATACTGGTGGGGGAGGGAGTCCTCCCCGCTGGTACCGGAGAACGGAGCTTCAATCTGATGGTGTACGTCTGCAATTCCACTGACAAGGACGTCCTCCTACCGGCGGGCACTCCTTTCTATGCCTACTTCGGCGAGAAGAAGTACATGAACCTTCCCAAGAGCATGGGGAGGGTGGTCCCGGGGAAGACCCTGGCTGAGCAAGCCCAGAACTGTCATGTAGCTGATATCAATGCTATGCAGTCCGAATTCCAAGAAGAACAGAGAGCGGGAATTATCATCCAAAATCCTGGAGAGAATCACCCGGAGTCGGAACTTATAAATGAAAGTGATTTTGTTAATCTTGTTATTATCATTTGCTTCAAATAGCCTATTCTCTCAAGAGAAATGCGAGCCTACCTTATATAAAGAGGCCTTGAGTCCAAGGAATGCGAACTATGTCATGAACCTTGTAATGGATGGGGAGGAACATAAAGTAGAAGGTAATAGTACGATCCAATGGATCAATTCCAGCCCAGATACCGTATCTGAAGTGCATCTGTACATGTACCTCAATGCATTCAAAAATACTAAAACAAGCTACCTGAGACCTGGAGGTCGTAGATTACCGAGTGGAGATCTAAACACTAGAAAACCGGAAGAATGGGGTTGGATTTCAGTAAAGACCGCTTATCAATCCAATCATACAGAATTATTAACCCAGCGATATATTCAACCAGATGATGGAAATCCTAACGACGAGACGGTACTTCAAGTTTCGTTGGCTTCTCCCATACTTCCTCATGATACATTACTACTGCAATTAGAATACGAGTCCAAATTGCCAAGAATTATTTCTCGTGTAGGATATGCAGAACACTCATACCATCATTGGGTACACAGTTATCCTAAGTTGGGTGTCTACGAGCAAGATAAAGAAGGAACCTGGGGATGGAATTGTCATCAGTTTCTTCCGAGTATGGAATTCTATGGGGATCATGGTAATTATGATGTCACTATCGATGCTCCTTCTAAATATGTAATTGGGGCCAGTGGGTGCCTAAATAAGCAAGAAATATTAGGAGATAGAACAAGTCACCATTACGTAGCAGAAGATGTCATTGATTTTGCTTGGGTGGCATCACCATATTTAGAAGTACAAGAGGATCAATGGGAACACGTAGATATACGATATCTCTATCCTGCTTCTCACGAAGGGCTGAAAAAGCGACTGATCGGTGCAGCTAAAAATGCCCTAACCTACTTGAAGGATCATCTAGGAGAATATCCGTACACTACCTTAACTATTATTGATCCACCGATTTATGGTCTCAGAAGTGGGTTTATGGAGTATCCGACGTATATAACAGGAGGCGCATTTCATTGTTGGCCAGAAGAAGTACGATCCATAGAGTCTTTGATTATTCATGAGTTTGCCCATCAATACTTCATGCAGATCTTGGCTTCTAATGAAAAAGAAGAACCATGGCTTGATGAAGGTTTCGTAACCTTTTATGAAGACTGTATAATGGAGGACGCATATGGTAGCGAGGCATCCCTTAGCGGAGCATGGGGATATAATGTCCCCAATAGTGCTTTTACTAGAAATGAGTATGCTTCACTTCCTAATCCAAGGGTTAGTCCCATAGCGGTACCGAGTTGGGAGATTAATGATGCTTATAAGGGAATTATATATTCTAAAACTGCAACGGTATTACAAACGATTAAGGCACACCTTGGAGCGGAGCCTTTCGATGAGATGATGAAAGGATATTTTGAAAGTAATAAGTTCAGCCATCCCAGGAGGGAGAACTTTGAATATGCCTTGAGAACAGCTTTTGAAAAAAGTGATAGTCATCTTACTAAAACTATAGAAGAATTCATCAGCCAGACGCTCGATGGTACTCAAGTGTGTGACTATACCATTACAAATATTTCTAATACTCAAGCAAAAGATGGCGCTGGGTGGTTCTCTAATAATAATGAAGACACATTTAAAGAATCAAGTGCTTCAAGTGAATTCTTCTCACGTGTCAAATTAGAAAGAAAGGGAGATTTTATTATTCCAGTAGAAGTGAAATTAACATGGGAGAATGGGGAAGAAGAAATAATTATTTGGGACGGTGAAGAAACTGTAGAATATTTAGTTCGAACGGGGACCGAGAAGATAATAAGTGCGGAGGTAGATCCACGGTTTTTAGTAAGATTGGATATAGATCGGAATAATAATAGTTTCACACTAAAGCCTGAAATAATGGGTGTCTGGAAGTATGCATTGAGGTCTTTGTCTTGGGTTCAAAATGCACTACAAGCTACGAATTTGTTAATGTGATGGGAGTATTTAGGAACATATTGCTCGCATCTAAAAGGTGGAAACTAATTTCCATCGTTTATTTTTTTCAGTTATTGCTGGCATTAACGATAGGGCTACAGGTGTATCAAGTAATTGAAGCGTCTATGGGGAATTCTCTATCCTTAGGCAGAATGATTTCTAAATTCGACTATACGATTCTGCAGGATCTGTTTAATGTACATGGGGCTTCGTTATCACCGCTTATAGGAAAACTGAGATGGTATATTCTCTTGTATATGATATTCTCAGCATTCATTAATGCAGGAATCTGGAACGCCTTGATTAAAGAAGAAAGCCAAAAGGATTGGTCT
>RCNE010001794.1_pt1 | contig 11611 bp, 10 predicted proteins | sample 2041361 | NCBI WGS metagenome assembly RCNE01 (sample SAMN09708229, study PRJNA481090) | Marine sediment metagenome, whole genome shotgun sequencing project.
ACCTCGACGCAAGCCTGCCTTGCCGGCCAGGCAGGCATACGAGGTATTAAATTGAGTTTGCTATGCAAACATCCTAATTTGCCGATCCAGAGGGTCGGGGAACCTGCCCGCCAAAGGAGGGTTAAACCACGTCATCTCGTCCGCCGAATCCGCCTGAGGCGGAGCAGGAGGATTAAAACCATTTTAGAATGGAAAAAAGGGAAATCTGCTTTTGAAAAAGGTCTTTATTTACCAATGAGTATAGAATTATTTTTTAGCATTAAAGAAACGGATCGATTTAATGATCAGATTCGAATTACGCCAGGCATTGGATATAAGTTTAGTGATAAATGGCGCTGTGAATTATCAATTTCTTATCACAAAACCAGAAATACAACAGAAGACAATGATGCCACAAATGATTTATTGTTAGTCAACCGTTTATTTAGCCATTTAAGCCCCTTCACCGATGAAACTGGTAACTACAACAAACAAGTTTGATACCACATCCTTTAGCCAATACCTTCGTGTATAGATTCCCCTCAGTCTACTAAACCCTAATTATTATGGATTCAAATTTCTCTTTGTTTAACCAGATTAACAGTTTATGCTACTGGTTATTAGTGTCGAGTCACTACAGAACTTCAGTATGTTTAGATGCCGAAAATGACACGTATAGTGTATGCATAAAACATGCTGGTGTAGAACTTTACTCCAATCGTATAGATGGCTTCAGTAAAAGAAATCAACGCTTTTTAGAGCACGAACTAGATGCCATGGTTGCTGGTCTATTACATTTGAAAGAAAATGTAACGCAGCAATCGGCTTAAGAAGTCGACTTTGTATTTGAATGATTATCGCGCTAATTTTCTGAGGGCAACCCATTGTTTTAGCATTTCGCGCGAATCTACTGCTGGATAACCTAATACGGTTTTACCTGCTTGTACATCGTTCATTACACCAGAACCTGCACCAACAGTTGCACCAGAATGTATCGTAGTATGATCTTTTATAGAAGCACTGCCTCCAATGATAACTCCATCACCTAAGGTTACAGAACCTGCGAGTCCGCTACTACCTGCCATAATACATGAGCGACCGAGAACACAATTGTGTGCAATCTGCACCAAATTGTCAATTTTACAACCGTCTCCTAATATGGTAGAACTGAATTTACCACGATCTACACAAGAATTGGCACCGATCTCTACACCATTACCAATAACAACATTACCGATATGCGGAATTTTAACGAGGCCTCTTCCATCATCACTTGGACGATAGCCAAAACCATCGGCTCCAATACTGACGTTATTATGAAAAATACAATGGCTACCTATTACAGAACGCTCTCTAATGATAGTACCAGGCCAAACTGTGGTGTGGTCTCCAATGGTGGTTTCATCTAAAATCGTCACATTAGGATAAAGCGTTACATTATTACCTAAAACAACATCTTTACCAACATAACAACCTGCTCCAACTCTACTGCCCTCGCCAATTTTTACCGAAGCATCTATAACTGCTGTCGGATGAATATCGGTTTCAAAATGTGGAGTTTCAGGAATAAATGCTTCTAATAATTTAGCCATAGCTAAATCTGCATTTTTTACTTTAATCAATACCCGGTTTTCACCTGGCTCTAAATCTAGATTATCATTAACAATGGCTAAACTTGCTTTAGAATCTTTCCATAGCGCTGCAAATTTTCGATTACCAATAAAGGTAGCCTGATTTTCATTCGCCTTTTTAATTTGCTCTAGTCCTGTAATTTCGTTGTTGGTTGTGCCTAAGACTTCTCCATTTACAATGGCATTGATGTCTTCTATAGTTAATGACTTCATTGGTAAAATATAGTATGATGATTAATAGAGACACAATATAATACTAATATATGAAGTAACCCATTTTGACTTTTGCAGGAAATTCGTCAGTTCGAGTGAATTTCACTCTTTTATAAGAGGGAAATTAGTATCAATAACATAACTTTTAGTTTTTGAACCTGTCCGCGGCACAAATTTGCTTAGGCAAATTCACTCGAACTAATGTTAACTAAAATTCTGTATTCGAATTACATGGTAATCTCCTTAAAAGTAATCCCTAAAGTCGTTTGAATATCAATGACCTTCTGCATTTCCCCAGGAATTATTAAAGCAATCGATTGCCCCGTTTTACCAGCTCTAGCCGTTCTACCACTACGATGTGTATAATACTCTAAGTGTTCTGGTAATTGATGATGTAATATAAATGCTAAGTCATTAACGTCGATTCCTCTTGCAGATACATCCGTTGAAATTAAGACTTGTAAGCTTTCGTTTTTAAACGCGCGCATTACTTTATCGCGGTCTTTTTGTTGCATATCCCCTTCTAAGGCCCCAACAGCGAAACCTTCTTGTTGTAACTGATGTGCTAATGCTTTTGTGCCTGCTTTTGTTCTGCAGAAAATGATACCTCTTTCCTCTTGGCGCTTTTCCAAAATTCTGATAATCATGTTCAACTTATCCTTAATATTAGTATGGATAAAATGATGTGAAATATTTTCGTTAACAAGTGCATTTTTGTTCACTTCAATTTTCACAGCATCTGCCGACATGTAGGTTTTTACAATACGTTTAATTTCCTCTGGCATCGTTGCAGAAAAAAGCCATGTGTTTCTTTTCTTAGTATTGTATTTAAGGATTTTACTTAAATCTTCTTTAAACCCCATGCTAAGCATTTCGTCAGCTTCATCTAAAACTAAGATTTTCACATTAGAGATATCTACTGCTCCACGCTCTACTAAATCGAGTAATCGTCCTGGAGTAGCTACCACAACATGCGTGGTTCGGGTTAAAGCTTTAATCTGCTTGTCCATTTTTTCACCACCATAAACACCTTCAACGAAAATCTGATTATCACTATACTTGGTGAACTTAAAGAGTTGCTTTTTTATTTGCTGCACCAACTCGCGTGTTGGCGCAATAATCAATGCTTGGACTTCAGATACATTAATATCGATAGCATTTAATACTGGTAATCCGAAAGCTGCTGTTTTACCAGTACCTGTTTGTGCTAAACCGATTAAATCTGTTTTAGACTTCAAAAGAATCGGAATTACAGTTTCTTGTATTTCCGTAGGATTAACAATGTTAAGTTCTTTAAGTGCTTTTATATAGGTTTTATTAATCCCTAATTCTGAAAATGTTGTCATGCGTATATATTTATTGTTTTTTAACGGTCACATGCTGTTCGCTATTAATCATTCCCTTGGGCGATAAACGCTTCTAATATGCTCGTTTCATAGTGTTTTATTCTTTTGCAAAGGTAATTTGTACGTTCGACAATCCGTGGATTTAAGTCTAAAAATAAAATTTGAAATTTGGCTTGTGTTAAATTACCAGCTAATAGGACGGTAATCTTTCAAGAATTTACCACACCAATGTTTGCCTGTATTAATACCATCAAAAAGGGGATCCATAACACGAGCAGCACCATCAACAATATCTAAAGGGGGTTGAAAATCGTGTAGTTCTTGTTTTTTCTTAGCTAATTCAGCAGGATCTTCGTCAGTTACCCAACCTGTATCCACTGCATTCATATAAATACCATCTTTTGCTAAACTACCTGCCGCAGTATGCGTTAACATATTAAGTGCGGCTTTTGCCATATTGGTATGTGGATGACGGTCTTCTTTAAAAAATGAATGGAACTTCCCTTCCATTGCAGAGACGTTAATAATATGCTTTTGACCTGTGTTGTCTTTTTTCATCACTTCAGACAAACGGTTACACAACACAAATGGAGCTACAGAGTTTACCAACTGCACCTCAATCATTTCTGTGGTTTCAATCTCACCCAGTTTTAATCTCCAACTGTTTGTTTTTCTTAAATCAACTTGTTGTAAATCAGCATCGAGTTTACCTTCTGGAAAAACCTCTTGCGACACTAATGTATTATCAAAACTATAAGGGATCTGAGATAATTTAGCTGACGAGCGTAAGCCAATACCAGGTTCTGGTCCATGCCATGTTACAGGCATATTTTTATTAGAAGATGCACCTGTTGTTAGCTGTTTTAACTCATCTAAACACTCGGTATGATCGTTTAGTAAATCTTTAGCAAACTTAGGAAGCGATTCTATTGGTCGTTCTTCATTTGGCATTAAATGACTATAAAAACCAGCAGGTCGTCTTACCGTTTGTGCGGCATTATTAATTAAAATATCGAGTTTTTCGTAACGTTGTTCTATAAAGTTACAGAAAATCTCTACACTCGGAATATGTCTTAAATCGAGACCATGAATTTTTAGGCGATGACCCCATTCTGTAAAATCTTCCTCTTGAGAAAAACGTAATGCAGAATCTACAGGGAAGCGCGTTGTCGCAATTACTGTTGCACCACCTCTCAATAACATTAACGTAATGTGATATCCAATTTTTAAACGTGACCCCGTAATTACTGCAACCTGTCCTTTTACATCTGCGGTTTGAAATCGCTTGGCATAATTAAAATCACCACATTCAGTGCACATGGTATCATAAAAATGGTGGAGCTTGGTGAAAAGCGTTTTGCAAACGTAGCAGTTTCGTGGAGATTCTAGTTCTAATTGTTCTTTAGCCTGCAAATCTGCCATTGGCAACAGTTTAGGCGCCACAAAGATGTGTGCTTCTCTTGCGCTCCGAATACCAGTTACTTTTCGTGCATTTTTATCGCGAGCGGCTTGCTTTCGCTTAGCCGCTTTTTTAGCGTCTTTTTTTCGACGTGAAAACTCATCTCTACTCGGACGCGATAATTGTCCTGATGCTTTTAATAAAGCGGTACGTTGTGGTTTTGGAATCTCAAAAATCTGATCTGTATCTGCAACTAACCGTTCTAAAAGGGTAATACATTTTTCAATCTCTTCTTCAGAGATATCTTTAGATTGGTTGTTGCTATCGTTGCTCATCACTATTTACGGACTACTTCTATGCAGTCTTATGCTTCTTGAAGTTCTTTCTTAGACTTTCTGTACAAATAAGAATTAAAGATACTACGTCTTGCGAATCGCATCTGCTTATCTGAATTTAAGAACTTTATAAATACACCTTTGGGTACTCCGAAATATTCATAAGTAGCACCATCTAAAAATGTAATTTCTAATAATAAGCCTTTATGTTGAAAATCTAGAATACTAGATTCCATTATTGTAGCTGTATAGTCTTCAAGATTTGCAGCTTTAGTTTCGGGTGCAATACTTACTAAAAAATGATAACCATCAATGATCTGACGACTTTTTAATTCAGCCTCTTCTTGCCCAGCATCACCATTCTGGAATTTATCAGGATGCCATTCTTTTACTAAGTTCCTGTAGGCCTTTTTTAAGGTCTTTAAGTCTAAATTGTCTTCTACAGCAAATAGTTTTTTGTATTCGTTGATGCGCTTCATAAATGGCTTTTTCAATTAAGGCGCGAAACTACGCTATTTTATCAGATAAACGCCTAACAAATTATGATAAAACTTGTTTGTTATAAAACCTTAATCTTCTGGCGGATAGCCATGGATTTGTTCAAATACGTCGTCGAAATTTGCTCGTAAATAAGAATTCAGTTTCTTTTGGTAGTCATCCTTTAACCATGCGAGGAAATTATAGGTGCTTCGACTGATACATTTAGCATAAATCTCTATACGTTGATTGATGTCATCTTTCAACAATTTAGCAAGTGCTAAGGCGTCATAAACATCTTCACTGTTTTCGATACAAATCTTACCATGGTGTTCAATAGAACGCTCCAAAACTACTTTTGAAGATATTCCAGCTGAAGTCGCATCAACATAGGTTTGTTTAATATCAAAATAGGTGTCTTCAGATTTAGAGAATTCTTCTTTAATTTCATCAGATAAATCATGTTTAAAAGTAGATTCAATAGCTTCATCATCTTTAAGACGATCTGCAAACCAATTTGGAGACTTAAAAATCAGTTGCCAATCTAAATCTGCGCCCCAAGGTCCAAATCTATAAAGGTTGTTTCCTAAATCTATCGTTGTGAACTTAGGTTTATTGTTTAAAATACGAGAACCACGACCAATCATTTGATAATATAAAGTCAAGGATTTTGTTGCTCTATTTAAAATAATAGTATCTATTGTAGGTTCATCAAAACCAGTCGTTAAGATACTTACTGAAGTTAATATAGCATTTGGTGTTTCATGAAACCAGTTTAGAATCTCCTTTCGCTGCTTTTTTGTTGCAGTATTGTCTAAGTGCATAATTGGGAAACCTGCTTCTTTAAACGCATAATACACATTGACAGACGTATTAATACCATTATTAAAAATCAAAGTCTTCTTCCCTAGCGAATGTTTTTTGTAAGCGTCTACGAGCTTTTGTAACATGGATGTACTAGAGTACAAATCTTCAGAGGATTTTACCGTGTAATCACCATTAGAACCTACTTCTAATGAGGTTAAACCCATGTCATAAGCATACGTTTCTGCACGTGCTAAGAATTCATTTTCTATTAAATTCTCAATGGTTTCACCTGTAATAAGTTCTTGATAGTTATCCTTCATAGGTAACTCTTTGTTAGAACTCAGTGGCGTTGCAGTTACTCCAAGAATAAATGACTTTTCGAAAAACTTAAATAGTTTTGTAAATGAGTTGTAATGTGCTTCATCAATAATCACCAATCCAACATCCGAAATATCGAGCATGTTATCATTCAAACGATTATTTAACGTCTCCACCATAGCTACAAAACAAGAATAATCGGCTTGGTCGTCTAGATTGGCTTTACTGTTCACCACTTTATTGGTCACACCAAAACTAGTTAACATCGTTGAAGTCTGATTGCATAACTCAACTCTATGTGTCATCACCAATACCTTCTTCTTATGATTTTTTAAGTACTGACGCACCATTTCTGAAAAAATAACAGTTTTACCACCACCTGTCGGTAATTGATAAAGCAAATGATAATCGTCTGGAGCGTTATCAAACTTTTCGAAAATCTTATTTATAGCACCTTGTTGGTAGGTGTATAACTCCTTATCGGTTTTCTTTTCTTGTATAGCTTGATTTGTCTGAGACATATAGTTTAATTCGAAGTATTATTATAATTGCAAATTTACAATACTTTATAGCATAAAAAAAGCCTCATTTATTAATGATGTTTTAATATGTTATGCCAAAAAAATCAATAGTTCACTTTACGCTCTCAATTTACATTCAGAATTAATTGACAATAATTTATTATATATTTACGTTTGAGAAGCTATTAGATTATTCCCTCTATGAGATACATTGTTTTCTGTATTGCTTTTATCTGCAGTACAACCCTCACCTTTGCTCAGCAAGACTCACTTGCTAATTCAATTAAATTAACACTACCTACAACCTCTCTATTTAACAAAGGTGTTATTATAGAAGAAATCGAAATTCCTATTGTAAATCAATCAGGTTCTGCAATTGATATTAAAGCAGATCATTGGGATACGACCGTTTATAATCCCTATAGAAATACAGTTCTTCAATTTCCACTTCAACTAAAGTTTACAGACAGTACATACGCCTCACCTGTTTCACATAAAAAAGTAATCACATCTCGCTATGGTTGGCGCAGAGGACGACCACACCAAGGTATAGATATTGATTTAGTGACTGGTGATAGCGTGGTTTCTATGTTAGATGGTATTGTGCGTTTTGCGAAATACAGTAGTGGACATGGAAAAACTATAGTGGTGCGTCATTATAATGGTTTAGAAACCACGTATGCACATTTATCTCATATTAAAGTAAAGGCTAATGATACCATATCAAAAGGACAATATATCGGAAAAGGTGGTAACACAGGAAACTCACGTGGCAGTCATTTGCACTTAGTAGCCAGTTATAAAGGAGAATCCATTCATCCAGAATATCTTTTCGACTTTTCTCCTAACAATACTATAAGAGCACAAGAACTTTGGGTGACACAAAAGTGGACACACGCGCGCTTTCATAATTCTAGACGTGTTAGTAAAGTCAATGTTTTAACTTCCGAAAAAGCCGCTATGGCAAGTTTAATAACACAACAGGAAGTATATGTTGTAAAAAAAGGTGATACACTTTATGGAATTTCAAGGCGAAACAATCTTTCTATTTCCAAAATTTGTAATGCCAATGCTATTAAAAAAACAGCACCTTTAAAAATTGGTCAGAAATTAGTCTTATAACTCAAAAAAAAATAGCCTCTTCATCTATAAATTTCTGTATTTTGCGAGTACATTAAATTGAATCCTATTGAAAGTCTGCATTGCCGAAAAACCTAGTGTCGCGAGAGAAATCGCGTCAGTTCTTGGTGCCAACACAAAACGTGATGGGTACTATGAAGGCAATGGCTATGCAGTAACTTATACATTCGGTCATCTCTGCACATTATATGAGCCTAGTGATTATAAACCCTATTGGAAAAGCTGGGATTTAAACAACTTACCGATGCTTCCTGAAAAGTTTCTGGTTAAGGTTTCAGATAATGATGGTATTAAGAAACAATTCAAAATTGTTAAAAGCCTTTTTGATAAAGCAGAAGTGATTATAAACTGTGGTGATGCGGGCCAAGAAGGAGAATTAATACAACGTTGGGTTATTAATAAAGCCAACTACAAAGGTGAGGTTCAACGCTTATGGATTTCATCATTGACCACAGAAGCTATAAAAGAAGGCTTTAAAAACTTGAAACCTTCTTCTGATTACGATAATCTCTATTATGCTGGTTTTTCTAGATCTATTGGAGATTGGCTTTTAGGTATCAATGCCACGCGATTATATACCGTTAAACATGGTGGTTATAAGCAAGTTTTATCTGTTGGACGCGTGCAGACTCCAACGCTTGCGATGCTCGTGAATCGCTTTAAGGAGATTGAAAACTTTATTCCACAACCGTATTGGGAACTGCAAACGCTTTACAGAGACACCTTATTTAGCTATGAAGATGGTCGTTTCTTAAAAATGGAAGATGGTGAAGTTTTAGCTCTTAAGGTAAAAAAGCATGAGTTTGAAATTGTATCTATCACCAAAAAGAAAGGTACTGAATATGCGCCAAAGCTATTTGATTTAACAGGACTGCAAGTCTATTGCAATACCAAGTTTGGATTTTCAGCTGATGAAACACTTAAAATAGTACAAAAACTGTATGAAAAAAAGGCGGTTACTTATCCCAGAGTTGATACGACATTTTTGCCAAATGATGTTTACCCGAAAGTAAAAGACATATTGTCGAAACTCACTGATTACTCAGCACTTACAGCACCTCTATTAAATAAAAAAATAAAGAAGTCTTCTAAGGTCTTTAATGACAAAAAAGTAACAGATCACCATGCTATTATTCCTACTGGAATGCAAACCCATTTTCAATATAATGAACAGCAAGTTTATGATATAATAGTTAAGCGTTTTATCGCTGTTTTTTATGACGATTGTAAAGTATCTAATACTACTGTAATCGGAAAAGCAGCTGATGTTAATTTTAAAACTACCGGAAAAGAGATTCTTTCTAAAGGTTGGCGCATTGTATTCGAAAATAAAGACAATTCTACTGCGGTCAGTGTGACAAACGATAAAATGCTGCCAACATTTGTAAAAGGTGAAAAGGGACCGCACGAACCTTCGTTTTTAGAAAAACAAACCAAACCACCAAATCAATTTACAGAAGCCTCTCTCTTACGTGCTATGGAAACAGCAGGTAAACAAGTAGATGATGAAGAATTAAGAGATTTGATGAAAGATAATGGTATTGGTCGTCCGTCTACGCGTGCTAATATTATTGAAACACTCTTTAGACGCAAATATGTAAAACGTAATAAAAAGCAACTTATACCTACTATTACAGGCATTCAACTAATTGACACCATACAAAATGAATTGTTGAAATCTGCTGAGCTTACAGGGTCTTGGGAACGTCAATTAAAAGATATTGAAAAAGGTAAGATTAGTGCTAGCTCATTTATTAAAGGCATGAAGCGTATGGTTGATGCTTTGGTTTATGAAGTAAGAAGCGAGAGCGTACAGACGCGTATTTCAGCTGTTAATAACAAACCTTTAGGAAAGCCAAAAGCTAAATCGAAAGTAAAATCAAAACTGGGATCAATTGTTGGCAGTTCTTGCCCAAAGTGTAAAAATGGCAACCTACTCAAAGGAAAATCTGCTTATGGATGCGATCTCTATGGGAAATCTTGTGATTTCACCTTACCTTTTAATTTTGGTGAGAAAAAGATATCTGACAATCAATACTTACGTTTATTAAGCAAAGGCTCTACGGTAAATTTAAAAGGTTTTAAAATTGGAGGAGAAACAGTTGAAGGATTATTGCGTTTTGATGATACCTTTAAATTAAAGCTAGAACCTAAGCAAATATCCCAAAAAGTAACTATTAAAGCTGGTGATGCTTGTCCTAAATGTAAAACAGGAGAAATTCTTAAAGGTAAGACTGCTTTTGGTTGTAGTAATTATAAAACGGGTTGTGATTACAGAGTTGGTTTTAACTTAACAGGTACATAAAAATCTTCCTCAGAATCTGGACTTCCATTCTTATACTTTTCTCCCATGACTTGAAAATGTGGTCTATCATCAATTTCGTAACCAGAAGTTGGTAACCACTCCGTCATAATACGCTGGTATGTATGAGATGCATCCATTCCTTTTTGTAAAAAAACCGCGTACTCACCATTAGGAATTGTATAAGATTCCATCTGTTCTGATATACTATTATCACCTGAAACTTCAACACATGCCCAAATATCAAAAGGTTTTTCAAAACTATTGAAATCACCATATACTTGCATAGCTATAAATTCTTCATTTATAACACTTTGAATATCTTTTCTATTTGGCATAAAGCTTTTCCATAATGCAACAATATTTTGATAGTCTTGGCGATGCATTGTGCTTCGCATGCCTACAACTTTCTTTTTCGAGATATTTACTAGTGTAGGATTCATTATTGGAGTTTAATTTTTGATATTATTTGAAACGAAGCGCTAATAGGTGATTTGGCTTCACTTTGTGATAATCCGATAGCTTCCTTAATAAGGGTTTTAACGTTATTAGTATCAAAATCCTCAGTTTTAGTAATTGGAATATGCCTTATAAGTTTACCTGTTCCTTTGAGTAGCTGCTTAGGATCCGACAAGAGTGTACCTTTATGAAATCCAAGATTTAAATGATTAGTATAAATTGGAATCATGCAAAATCCATCACCAAGTTTTTCTGATAGCGAATATACTGAAGTTAAAGCATGTGTATGATATAAAAGCTCGGTAGCAACTGGATATAAATTTAATAGAAATATTCGCAATTCTAAATATAAATCTATAAGATGTTGATCTTTGTATTTAAGAATATGGAGAAAGTCAGGATGCAATGCATTACTTATATTCATAAAATAAAGGTAGAAAAAAACCATCCTAATTAAACTTAAGATGGTTATATATTTTATAGTAAATGCTCGTTAAGCTTTTTTAACCTTTACAGCATTCATACCACGTTGTCCTTTTTCAAGTTCAAAAGTGACTTTGTCATTTTCTATTATTTCATCAATAATACCACTGACGTGCGTAAAATGCTTTTCATTGGTATCGATATCGATAATAAATCCAAACCCTTTAGAACTATCATAGAATGATACTTTTCCATTTCTGA
>RCNE010001992.1_pt1 | contig 11608 bp, 11 predicted proteins | sample 2041361 | NCBI WGS metagenome assembly RCNE01 (sample SAMN09708229, study PRJNA481090) | Marine sediment metagenome, whole genome shotgun sequencing project.
GGAACTCCTGCACTTCCAACTACAAAATATCCTGCTGCATTCGTTGAATATCCATCAAGGTCAATGGCATTATAACTTGCATCATCACTACCGTTAAAGAGTACAACTACCAATCCATCTAAAGAACTATTACCAACGCCTCCGTCATACAATTCTATGAATTCTGTAGCATCTGTGCCTGTTTGATCTGCATCTACTTCATTGATTACTATCTCTGGTGGACCCACCATATAACTTCCTATTGGAAATGGTGTAGGTGAACTAGCATTGGTGGTTTGACCATCAAAAACATTAATCCCACTAAAACTCCATGAATCTAATACAAAAGTACTGCCATCTGGACCTGTATTCTCATTTCTATAGGCCCAGCCATCTAAGTATTCCCATGGTTGCCCATTACCATCTACATTAATATCTCCAAAGACATCCACTACAACGCCTCCTTGAAATAATTCTATAGCGTCATCGCCATTTACTGCCATTGCTCCCGATGTATAATTCGGTGCAAAGCCAAAGAAATTTGTAAACTCAGTTGCTTCCATAGATACATAAATATAGCTTCCTGCCATAGCAGCTTCTGCCGGAAACGTAAATTCCTCGCCATCTGAACCGCCTCCATTATTAGCTGAACCTAAACCATATAAACACTTAAATTTGCAATGTCTTGAATTACATATAATTCTACACCTTTTGGCGTTCCACCAGATAAAGGGCCATCAAAAACGCCTGAAATCACTAAAGCAGTATCTGTGACTGGTGGTGTAATATCCTCTAAAGTTGTAATTGTAGCTTCATTGCTATTTGCTGAACTATTACTTGCTGCATCAATAGCCTTTATTGTGTAGCTATACGAGGTATTAGCAGTCAATTCAGTTACTGTATAGGTTGTAGCCAAAGTAGAACTTACTAAGGTAGTTCCGTTAAAGATTTGATAAAAAATAACCCCTATATTATCGATTGAAGCTCCCCAAGATAATGTTGTTTCTGTTTGGGTTGTATTTGCTGCTACTAAATTTGCAGGAATACTAGGCGCTTCTGTATCTGCAATGCCTCCGTTAAATCTATCTTCAGCTTGTGGGCCACTCCAAATGCTTGTTGCAAAAGCAGGGTTATCTATAAAAGGGTTTCTATTTCCTTGAATACCTTCTAGCAATACATTTCTGTTAATTTCTACCTGTGAAACAGGGTCTTCGGCATTCCATTCTAAAAAAATATCAGGTATTTCAGTATTATAAGTTGTAGCACCAACACCAACAACTGTAGGAAGGCATTGATTTCCATAACGAAGGTACATGTACATCATCATACGAGCTACATCACCCTTCCATTCATCACCAGGATACCAAGAATTACTAATAACTCTTGCATTTCCGTCAGCATCTGCATAAGGATAACTACGTCTATTATTATTAAAAGTAACATCAGAGGCACGTAAATGATGCGCGTCAGAACCAGGACCTGTAATCCCTAAATTTGGATCCCCTAATGATTTGGGATAGGTATGTTCTCTATTCCAATTTGTTCCCGCAGTACCGCCATTTAAATCTTTGCTTCGGGTTCTATCTGTAACATAATTGTCATCAGTATCATCATAACCATAAATTAACAGCACATTGTTTGGGTTGGTAGGATCTAAATCGGTTTGTTTTAAAGCATCCCAAACTCCCGGTGTATAGATGAGGTTTGTAGTTTGTGAAGTGATAATCAGTACTGAAAGATTATCTTTTAATTGCTCTCCTGTTTGGGTAATGTCGGTCCCGTTATAATAGCTAGGAGCTTGACCATAAGAAAAAGAGCAAAATAACGCAATTACAACTGCAAAAAACAGCTGTTTTTTAAGGTAGAAGTATTTCATATATCTTATTTGAATTAGTCCGATAAATTTACATAGATTAAATGGCAAATAAGGAGTAAATTTATCAACAATCCGTTAAGAAGTATTTAATGAAATGTAGTATAAAGATCACCAATAAGGATATTTATTATTTAATTACGAGCTTTCTCGTAGCCGTTTTTCCTTGTTCTGAGACTCTTATAATGTAAATACCAGAATTCAACATCGAAACGTTTAAATGTTTTGTTTTAGTTGTTCTTAAGAATACTTGCTTACCCAAAACATCAAAAATTTGTACTGTCTTTTCCATATTTTTAAGGGTATTTATTCTTAAAACTCCATTACTTACAGGATTCGGATAAATTTCAAATCCTTTTATTTCTTTGCTTTTGTTTAAAGTGTTCGTTTGAGGAATTTGTACGGAACTAGTACTAGTATCTTGTGCGTAAGAATAAGATACTATAAGTAGAAATAAAATAATAAAGTATCCTTTTTTCATATTTGTAATGAGGGGTTTAAAGTCTTACTTGCAGAAATATAAAATTACACTAAAAAAATATAAAAGGGTGATTATTAACGCTTTTTAACATTTAATTTAAGCGAAAATGTAAATTTAATGTTAACTTAATATTGTTGGTTCAAATGATTGTTATGTTTATCCAATTATAATATTATTGAGTACTTTTGAATTAACAACTTTAAAATGAAGAAAAAAGAGATTAAAATCTTACTAGTAGACGATGAACCAGATATTCTTGAGATCGTAGGTTACAATCTTAAAAACGAAGGGTATCAAATATTTACTGCAGCTAATGGTATTCAAGCTATAGAAAAAGCTAAAAAAGTAAATCCACATTTAATTCTATTAGATGTGATGATGCCAGAAATGGATGGTATTGAAGCTTGTGAAAAAATAAGAGCACTAAAAGGTTTTGAAGACATCATTATTGCCTTTTTTACTGCTAGAGGTGAGGATTATTCTCAAGTAGCTGGTTTTGATGCTGGCGCTGATGATTACATTACAAAACCTGTTAAACCAAAAGTATTAGTTAGTAAAGTAAAGTCATTACTAAGGCGCATAAAAGAAGATGCTAATGAAGTAGAAAATATTGTTACCGTAGGGGATATTATTATAAATAGAGACGAATATTTTGTTCAAAAAAATAAAGAAAAAATTGCACTACCTCGAAAAGAGTTTGAATTATTATCATTATTAGCTTCTAAACCTGGCAAAGTCTTTAAACGTGAAAATATTTTAGAAATGGTATGGGGCAATGACGTTGTTGTTGGTGGTAGAACTATCGATGTGCATATTAGAAAATTAAGAGAAAAAATTGGTGATGAATATTTTAAAACCGTTAAAGGAGTTGGTTATAAACTCAATGTTTAATGAAGTTAACTAGAACATATAAATTTGCTTTTAAATCTTCCTCATTTTTATCAATAATTGTTTTTTTATTAGTTGGCGTTTTCTCCTATTTTTTCTTTGAGAGTATAAACTATTGGTTTGTTCTTTTAACATCTTTATGTTTTTTTGCATTATCATTTTTTATTATCCAGTTTAGGGTCGAACAATTTATATATAAGCGTGTAAAAAAAATCTACAATGAAGTAAGCCTACTAGATGTAAGTGATCTTGATAAAAAAACAATTACTTCTGATATGGAAACGCTTTCTAATGAAGTAAAAAAGTTTGCAGAAGATAAACGTCTCGAAATAGAAATGCTCCAAATTAGGGAAGTGTATCGCAGGGAATTTTTAGGCAACGTCTCTCATGAACTAAAAACGCCTTTATTTACTGTTCAAGGCTATATTTTAACCCTTTTGGAGGGAGCTGTAAATGATAAAACTATCCGTAACAAGTATTTAGAAAGAGCAAATAAAGGTGTTGAAAGGCTCATTGATGTGGTTAAAGATTTAGATATGATTTCTAAATTAGAAACAGGCGACATGAACCTAAATATTGAGAGTTTTAATATTGTAGAGTTAGTTCAAAATGTTTTCGATTTACTGGAAATGAAAGCAACAAAAAGAAATGCAACATTAGCTTTCAATAAATTGTATGATACCCCTCTTTTGGTAAATGCTGATTTAAATAGAATTGAACAAGTACTAATTAATTTAATAGAAAATTCTATTAAGTATGGAAAAATAAACGGTCATACCACGGTTAGTATCAACAACTATAACAATGAAAAATTTATAGTTAAAGTAACCGATGACGGCGAAGGTGTAAAAGAAGTGAATAAATCGCGCTTATTTGAACGCTTTTTTAGAGTAGATCAAAGTAGATCTAGAGAGCAAGGAGGCTCTGGCTTGGGCTTATCAATAGTAAAACATATTACCGAAGCACATAATCAACAAGTATTTGTTGAAAGTGAATACGGTGCCGGATCAACCTTTTCTTTTACCCTCGAAAAGATTAAATAATAAAGCTTCTAAGCCATTATTACTTCTTTTTAACCCTTTATATTCATATATTTCTTCAAGCATTTTTATCTTAAACGCTTTTTGTTGCGAGTAAGGTGCTATCTTTTGCTCCTCTAAGTATTGCGCTAGATACTCTTGCTCAGTTTGATTTGGAGTGGGAATAAAAAAAGCTTTTTTATGAAGTTTTGCTAGGTCCATAATAGAAGAATAGCCCGGTCTACAAATAACCAATTCGGTACAATTTATGACATCTTGTAACTGTTGTGATAACATATAATTATAGCTAATTATATTTCCTTCATGGGAAGTCGTTTGTGTTTCACTTAAAACTCCTTGAACCAAAACTACCTTGCCTTGATACTCTTTAAACTCTTGCAGTAATTTCGTTTCTAAATTTTTTCGATGAGGCTCAGGGCCCGAAAGAACAATTAAAACATCATTTTCAATAAGCTTATTTTCTTGTTTGAACCGACTTAAAATTCCGATACGTTTCGTATTGATTCCATTTTTTTGTACGTGAGATAGTTTCCCTGACAAAGTAGGCTTTTCAATACAATCAGGTATCCAACATTCATCAAACTTTTTCATAATTTGTTGATGAATTTTTGATGTGAAAAATGTAAATATACCCGACAGAACATTGATTTGATGTGTAATATAAACTGATGGAATTTCAGGACTTCTCACACCAAATCTATTATCAGAAATAATACCTACAACATTGCTTTTTTGAATGTATGTTGCAATAACATGCTTTTCTTTTTTTACAGCTTTTAGAATCTTAGGAGTTTGAAGTAGTAAACTCCATTTTAAATTTTTGGCGTATTGAATGTTATAAGAAGGTAACGCTATATATTCTAATGCCGGAAACTCTTTTCTAAGCAACATAAGCGACGCTCCATCGCTGGCAATTACAGGCGTAAAATTATTTTCTAAAAGAAAATTAATGATAGGAATGCATCTTGTAGCGTGGCCTAAACCCCAATTTAAAGGTGCTACTATTATTCTTTTCATTTTAATACTTTTTATTCAATGTCATTGCGAAGTTTTAATAAAACTGTAGGCATCTCAATATTAGAAAGCAGATTGCTTCACTTCCCTCGCAATGACTATTTACTAAACCAAATCGAAACCAATATCTTTTCTAAAATTCATATTTTCAAAATGAATCTTTTCAATATTTTTATAAGATGTATGTAAGGCTTCTTCGATTGTTTCTCCGAGAGAAGTAATTGCCAATACACGCCCGCCGCTAGTGACTACTTTTTCATTTTGTAACGTTGTCCCCGCATGATAAGCAATAGAGCCTTGTACGTGCTGTAAACCCGTAATTTTTTTATCTTTTTCATATGCTCCAGGATAACCTCCTGATACCAACATCACCGTTGTCGCCGTTTTGGGGTTTATTATAATCTCTTTCTCATTTAAATTCTGATTGGCTACTCCTTCAAATAAGTCTAACAAATCAGATTCAATTCTAGGAATAACAACTTCCGTTTCTGGATCGCCCATTCTCACATTATATTCAACAACCGAAGGGTTTCCGTTGTTGTTCATTAAACCAATAAATATAAAGCCTCTGTAATCAATTCTGTCTTTTTGCAAGCCACTAATTGTTGGTTTTATCACGAGTTCTTCTACTTTTTGTAAAAAGGCTTCATCTGCAAAAGGTACTGGAGAAATAGCGCCCATTCCACCCGTGTTTAAGCCTTTATCTCCTTCGCCAATACGTTTGTAATCTTTAGCAGAAGGCAATACTTTATAATTTTTTCCATCTGTCAATACAAAAACCGATAGTTCAATACCGTCTAAAAATTCTTCTATCACTACAGTAGAAGATGCTTCGCCAAATTTTTCATTAGTAAGCATTTCTTCCAACTCGCCTTTTGCTTCAATAATATTATTTAAAATCAGCACGCCTTTTCCTGCTGCTAATCCGTCAGCCTTTAAAACAAATGGAGGGCTTAAAGTTTCTAAAAATGACTTTCCCTTAGCTAAAGTATCCTTGGTAAATGATTGGTATTTTGCTGTAGGAATTCCATGTTTTTCCATGAATCGCTTCGAAAAATCTTTACTTCCTTCTAACAAAGCACCGTCTTTTTTAGGGCCAATCACAGAAATCGTTTTTAACTTGTCATCTGATAAGAAAAAATCATGGACTCCAGCAACCAATGGCCCCTCTGGACCAACAATAACCATCTCAATATCATTCGCTAAAACACATTTTTTAACCGCTTTAAAGTCGGATGGATTTATAGCTATATTTTCTGCTATTTGAGCTGTTCCTGCATTACCTGGTGCTACAAATAGATGCTTAATTTTGTTGCTTTTAGAGAGTTTTAATGCAAACGCATGCTCGCGTCCGCCTGAGCCTAGTATTAAAATGTTCATTTGAAAAAATTAAGAGTGTAAAGATAGTTTTAAATTCACTATTTTCTACTGATAGAAAGTTTAAAAAAGAGAGCTAAAAATATGAGATAAGAAATAGAGAATAGTCCTAAAATAAGCCACACATTAGATATTTTGGTAGTTATATATATGAAAAGTACTGAAAACAATAGGCTAAAAGAACTGATTAAAATACTCGTTTTAATGTGAGAATTTCCATAATCCAGTAATACATGGTGTGTATGGTTTTTATCTGCCAATAAAGGATGTTTCTTTTTACTAATTCTTACCATAACAATTCTAATCATATCAAAAAAAGGGAAAATTAAAATAGAACAGGCTACAAAAATAGAATTCTGCGGAATAAAACTTAATTCTCTAAGGCTTGTTTGGTCAACAGCTAAAAATTTAATAGTCATTACTGAAACAATAAAACCAATGATTAATGATCCTGTATCGCCCATAAAAATCTTTTTTTTTGAAGACAAATTAAATCGTAAAAAAGCTACTAGAGAGCCTATTAATGAGGCACAAATTAAAATGTAATAATACTCTCCTAAAAAAAAGAAAATAACTCCGTATAATGTTAAAGAAATAATACCGATGGATGCAGCAAGACCATCAATACCATCTATTAAATTAAATGCGTTAATGATAGATAGCATAATAAAAACAGTAAAAATAAAACCTAGGTAGGTTCCTGTTTCATAAACGCCTAAAAAACCGTGTAAGTTAATTTCATAAAAATTGGTGTTAAATAAAAAAAAACACACTGCAATAAATTGTCCAAATAACTTTGCTTGAGGAGAAATAACTACTAAATCATCTTTTAAACCTGTAAACAATAGAATAGTTAAACCGGCAATAATATTTAAGCTTAAATTATTTAAATCTAGCATTTGAATTAGGAGCAAAGTAATTATTAAGATTGCGAAAAAAGATGCGCCTCCAAATGTTGGTGTTAAATGTTTATGTGAACTTCGCTCATTTGGCGCGTCCATTAAGCTTTTATATTTAACAACATTAATAATCTTTGGAATTAACAAATAAGTAAGCAAAAAAGTGCATACCAATAGAATGCATGATGATTGTAAAGCATGTGAATTTATAAACTCAACCATTCCTTTCTATTTTACTTTTTTATTTATTACTCCCCATTTGTAAAAATATTTAAAAATTGATGAAATATGATAGAAAAATAATTTTATATTTTTTGAAGATCCCTTTTCAAAATTATGAATAATAAGTTCATTAGGGTAATATAAAACCTTCTTATTATTCTGTATAACCTTTTTGCAAATATCTATATCTTCCATGTACATAAAGTACCTTGCATCAAAACCTTTAATAGTTAAAAAATCTTCTGTTTTAAATAACTGAAAGCAACCAGAGACATAATCTACATAAAACGGTTCATTAAGATTTTTATCTTTATACTCTCCATAGTCTATAATTTTTGAAAATAATTTTTTTAAAAAACCCAATCTCCTAATCATCAAGTCGAAAAAAGTTGGGAACCTTCTACAGGAGAACTGATGGGATCCGTCAGGATAATTAACTTTAGGAGCAATAACGCCAATATCGTTATTTTCTTTCAATTTTTTAATTAAACTAATTATAACTTCTGGGCTAAATGTAACATCTGGGTTTAATATCAAATGATATAATGATTTATTTTTTAACTTATCTAAAACAAAATTATGTGCTAATCCGAAACCTAAATTTTGACCAATAAATTTATACTCAATTTCAGAACTACTAAATTCTTTTCTTAAAATATCTGTTGGTGAATTATCTACTAAAAATAATTTTTTATCCATTTTAATACTTAAAAAACTATCTATAGTTCTTTTCAAGATTTCAATATCATTTTTAAATAAAACAATAGTAGCTGTTAGCTTCATATTAATTCATTTTGAATATTTCTTTTTACAAAAAGAGTATTAAAGTATGTAAAAAAAAGGACTCCATGAATTCTTACCAAAATATTCTCTGCAAGAAAACATATCAGTACAAATACCATAAACGAAATATATAAATGATCTTTATTAACAAGCGCTAATTTAAATTGACTGTAAAACATTAACATAAAAAGAATTAATCCTATAATTCCGCTCGACAAAATTATATGAAGAAATTGATTATGAGTATTGTATGTAGTTTTAGCATAAACATCTGTATTAAATTTTTTATAACAATTATTTAACTCAACTTGAACATTACCTACACCTAATCCGGTTACCCAATTATTCTTTAATAAATGCCAAGAACATTGATAGATACCTACTCTAATATTAACAGAATTATGCGTTTGCTCAATTGGTGGCGCCATTCTAGTTACCTTAAATTCATTAATCATTCTTGATTTTAAAAAAGGAATATTAAATACCATGAGAAAAAATATTGATCCTGTAATAATTATAACCAAAATTTTATATAATGCACCTTTAACTTTACAAAATAAATATGTTATAAGAGCAATTATAAAGGCAATTATCGCTATTCTAGAAGAAAGCATAACTGAAGTAATGAAAAATAAAATAATTAGAGTAATGTATATTATTTTTAACGATAACGAGGGTTTTTTGAGGGGGCTAAAAAAGAAATTTACCAATAAAATAATACTAAAAAGAAACCACATTGAAATATAAGTAGGATGTAAATTTTTAAAAGGTAGCGATAATGTTAAATCTCTAAAAGGTAAATTATAGAAAGTTGTGCTCTGTAAACTATTATATAACCCTTCGTTGATAAAATTATATTGTAAGTATAAAATTAGTATAAAATTAGCGCCTATAAATGCATAACTAATTATTCTAAAAGCTTTATGAGTTAGCCTATCTATGAAAAAAAAAATAACAAGTGGAAGAATTAATAAACTTAAACCATGTTGTAATTCTGACAACCCTTTGTTTACATTGGTGGTATATATTAAGCTGAATATCATCCAAAAATAGAACCCTGTAGTTAATAAGAAAAACTTTAACTTTTGTTTATCTCTACTTACAACATTTCCTTTTTTGAAAAATAAATAAACACTTAACCCAAAAAAAGCAATTATTGAGATTGAAATTACTGCCATTTTATAAATAGGGAAAAGAGCTATTAATATTAATAGTACTAGTTCATATTTTTTGTTTTTAATAATACTATTCATTTAATATTTTTTCAAATAACTGCAGCCAACCCTTTACAAAAGGCTGTTTGATTTCTATCTTATTTATTCTACTGAAAATAAGATCTCCTTCAATAAAACTACTTAATATTTTTGATAATTCAGTTTCTGAATAAGGATCAAAAAAAACTGCTTTAGTGTAATTTCCTATTGTTTCGTGTGCATAATCTAAATTTGATATTAAAATTGGCTTATTGTAATGTTTAAATTCAGTTATAGGCAAACCCCATGTTTCTAATCTTGATGGAAAAATTAATCCATCAACCTGCTCATAATATTTAAAGACTTCATCTCTATTTATCAATCCAATAAAACACAAGCCTTTATTCTTCTTATACTTGTTAACAATACTTTTTGAATAACTATTCAAGTTCTCATCTATTGTAATATAAATTTTAAGTTTTTTCTTAATTGGGTTAGCCAACAGTTCATATGCTTTACAGATAATTTCAAAATTTTTAAAAGATCTAGGAAAACTTGGGTAAAATAGTGTTTTATATTCATTATTATTCTCAGTGTTTTTTTGAGTAGAATGCTCCAATTCAGGATAGGCAACTATAATGTTACTAATATTAAATTCTTGCTGAAACTTTTCTCTTAGCCAATTTTGCTGTACAATAATATAGGAGTTCTTCTTGATATTAATTCTATATAAATATTTATAAAATAAAGAAAATAAGAAAGTAGTAAAACCATATTTAATATCAGTAAATGTTGGCTTAAAAAATGGCGCAGAGTTATGGCAATAAGTAAACTGATTTTTACATATAACTGTGGGTGTTATATCATGCATAGAAAGCCAACAATCTGGTTTTATAGATTTAGATATCTTCTTGAAATAATAATACTCATAGTACAATCTAAACAACCAAGACTTCCTTGACTTAGGGAATTCAATAAATTCTATATTTTTAATATTATATAATTCTTTAGAGCTAACAAATGCAATTATTTTATGAGTTTTTGAGAAATTTTTAGACAAACACGTTAAAGCATCTATCATAACAGATAATGGTCCCGCTTCAAAAAAATTTATACCTGAAATTACTATTGTTTTTTGTGTAGATTTTAAAGGCATTTTTCTTTACTTTTTTCTAAAACTATCTTACAATTATTATCAGATAACTGTAATACGTTTACTCATATTTTTTCCCACACTTCCTTTTGGTGATTAAATTTTTTAATTGCTTTAGCGGGAACCCCAACAACTATTTGATTTTTTGAATAATCTCCGCTTACAACTGCATTAGCACCTATAATACAACCGTCATCTATAAAAGTTCCTGGTAAAATAACTGCATTATCAGAAATCCAAACATTATTACCAATAAAAACATCAGAAGGTGTTATTTTTCTATCTCTAGGGAATATATTAGGATTATCTTGATTCTTACCCCTATAAGATCCGTGATTATGGTCTATAATACAAACATTGCTTCCTATTAAAACATTATCACCAATAGTAACTTTACTAATCACCCCAATATGAACATTAAAATTAAATGACACGTTATCTCCAATTGTTAATGATGGGCTTATTGATTTTTCAACTAGATCTCTAGCAAAACCTGAATCAATTACTTCAATACGTAATCGAGGGCCTGATTGAAAGTCTTTACCAAATTTAATATACTTCTTGCCTATAATATAAAAAGGATGTCTTATAATTCTTATTTGGTTTTTAAAAAATATTAACGTGAATAACTTAACTCTTAAAAGTCTGAGGATATCAATTAAAGTATAATTTATAATAAATCTCTTTACTTCTTTCATTTAATATT
>RCNE010001795.1_pt1 | contig 11602 bp, 11 predicted proteins | sample 2041361 | NCBI WGS metagenome assembly RCNE01 (sample SAMN09708229, study PRJNA481090) | Marine sediment metagenome, whole genome shotgun sequencing project.
CCGTGGGCGTGATCATTCACCAGACCCATCGCCTGCATGAACGCGTAGGCAGTGGTTGGCCCGACGAACGAGAACCCTCTCCGTTTCAGATCCTTCGCCAGGGCTATCGACTCCGGCGTTGTGGCGTCCCAGGTTGGCGGGTGGGGATCCGGTTCGAAGGACCACACATGAGCCCCGAGCGAACCGAACTCGCCTATGACTTCGAGCGAACGCTGAGCGTTGTTGATGGTCGACCGGATCTTCCCCTGGTGCCGGACAATGCCGGCGTCGTCAAGCATCCGGGCGACGTCGTCTTCCCCGAACAGGGCCACCTGCTGGATGTCGAAGCCGGCGAACGCTCCCCGAAACGCTGGTCGTTTCCGGAGAATCGTGATCCAGGAGAGCCCCGACTGGAACCCTTCGAGGCTCAACTTCTCGAACAGTCGATCGTCGTTGTCGACCGGACGACCCCACTCGTCGTCGTGATAGGCCGTGTAGTCGGGCGTCCCGTTACCCCAGCTGCAACGGCTCAACCCATCGTCTCCGACACTGATGTGGTCCATGGACACCGACGCTACTCGGTGTCGGGTTCGGCGTCCCACCCGAGTGCTCGCCGCTGGGCGGCCCGACTGTGACGAAGAACCACCTCGACGAGCTCCTGGGCATAGTCGGGATCCATGCCGCCCTCTTCGGCTTCCTGACGCATCTCAGCAATCAGCTCCGCTTCTCGATCCGGTGATCGCATCGCGAGGTCCCGCTGCGCTTTGAGCCGTCCGATGTCGACCGAGTTCCGTAGGCGTCTGCTCAAGAGCCGGATCACCTGGCGATCGATACGGTCGATCTCGTCACGCATCGAGGGGATACCAAGAGCATCCATGAGCTTGGTGAAGCGCTCGGGATCGAGGTGGGCTCCGTTGCCGGCGAGAGCGTTGGCGGGATCGGGATGGAACGGAACCACGAGCCCGTCAGCGCCGGCGCTGCGTGCAGCAAGCGCCAACGGTTGAACCAGCTCCGGATGGCCGGCCGCGGACGAAGGGTCCACAATCACGGGGAGATGTGACATCCGCTGCACGGTCGGGATCGCCGTGATGTCGATCGTGTCAGACGTTCGAGGATCGAAGCCCCTGCTCCCTCGTTCACAGAGAACCAACGCATCGTTGCCGGCATCGAGCACATACTCAGCAGCCAGGAGCCACTCGTCGATCGTCGCTGCCGATCCCCGGTGAAGGATGACCGGTCGGTCGGTCTCACCCACGGCGCGGAGGAGCACGAAGTTCTGCATGTTGTCCGGACCGACCTCGATCACATCGACGTGCGCTGCGGCGAGTTCGACGTGATCCGGTTCGAGCACCTCGGTGCTCACCGGCATCCTGGTCTCTCTCCCAGCGTGTGCCAGCATCCAGAGAGACTCCGCGCCGAGACCCCGGTACTGGTAGGGAGAGGAACCAGCCAGGAACGTGCCAGCGCGCAGAATCGATCCACCGCTGTCCGCAACCACGCGGGCAGCAGCAAGAATCTGCTCCTCGCTCTCGACGGCGACCGGTCCGGCAACGACCGGGTACGAGCCGTCACCGAACTTGACGGCCCGAACCGAGACGACGGTCGTCTCGATACCTGGTCGTCGATGACTCTTGAGAATGGGTTGTTCTGACATGGTTCCTCCATCTGGAGGGCTCCGGATACCACAAGACCCGGAGCCTTGGCTCCGGGTCGTCGTGGGGGTGTGTTGGTGTGTGGTGCCGCTACCGCCGTATCACGTCGACCCGGGCGCCAGGCCCGGTGAACTGATACGTAAATCGATAGCTTGCGGTCACGAACGGGAGAGTAACGGCTCAGCAAGCGTCAGTAAAGCGCGACGGTCGAAGATCCGGTCGTTAGGAGTCGAGAGCGATGACCGCGGCGCGGGCGAGGATTGGTGCCGCCGACTCGAAACGAGCGAACCTATCGTCGGCCGTTTGCCCGGACGCGAACCGGGCATAGATCTGCTCGATGATCACAGCGACGCGGAACAGTGCAAGGCCCTCGTAGTAAGGAAGACGTTGAACGTCGAACCCTGTGGCCTCCCCATACCGGTCGGCCAGTTCGCGCTTGCTCATCACCGAGGCGAGAGGAACGCCGTACCCGGCAAGCACCCCGTACGAAGGTTCGTCCGGATCGACCCAGTACGCCGACAGGGTGCCAAGATCGACGAGCGGATCACCCCTGGTTGCCATGTCCCAATCGAACACGGCCACAAGCGAACCGCTCTCGTCGACCATCGTGTTGTCGAGCTTGTAGTCATTGTGGAGAAGGACCGTTCCCTGTGCCTCGGGACTCGCAGCGGAAAGAACCTCTGAAGCGCGGTCCATGTCGGGCACCTCCCGCGTTCTCGCCGCTTCCCAACGATCCGACCACCCGTCGACCTGCCGTGTGACGAACCCCTCTGGCCGACCCAGATCGCCGAGACCCACGGCATCGGGATCGACCCGATGAAGTGAGGCAAGACCATCGACCACATTCTCGGTCACCAACCTCCGAACTCCGTCGTCGGCACCGATCTCGGTGGGCCAGGTCAATCGAACGACCATTCCTTCCCGACGCTCCATCACGAAGAACGGTTTCCCCATGACGCCGGGGTTGTCGCAGTAGTGATAGGCCCGTGGCGCAGGTGGATAGGCCTGCCACAGCCGGGACAGAACGTTGTACTCCCGCTCCATGTCATGCCCGCCACTTGCGACGGAACCAAGCGGCGCACGTCGAAGCACCAGTTCGACAGCATCGGTGCGTGCGAGATAGGTGAGATTCGCTGCACCGCCGGGGAACTGAAGGAACTCGATGGGGCCGGATCCGACCAGGTCACCGATGTGCGTCCTCAGGTAGTCGGCAACGCGATCCTCGTCGAAACGCTCGTCGGGACGGATCGGCGCCGTGTCTCTCACACCGCAGCACCCCACACCAAGATCACCAGTGTGAGGGCACCGACGAACGGCAGCAGGATCTCGATCGCGTTTCTCGTCCGTCCAATGAGCCTGCGCTCAGGATGCGTGCCGAATTCGCGTGCGACGATCGCGGTCATTCCTCCCACCACGAAGATCGCTGCGATGATGAGTGCAGCTCTCTCGATTCCAGCTGATACGCCCGTGTCACCGAGAACGAACACGTCGATCGCGATGGCCAGGAACACGCCCGCCAGGTACCCGTTCGTGGCGGTGAAGAACTTCATCGAATTGTCTGGATTGGAGCGGAGACGGGTCGCACCGGCGATCAGCCATGCACCGAGGACCACGACGGCAGCGAGGTAGATCCAACCGATCCATGGCACGAGCAGCAGTGCGACGCCGACCGTCACGATGCTGTGGAAGAAGATGTGATCCGCCGTCATCTTGACTCCGACGACGCCTGGGAGCATCGGCACACCCGCAGCGCGGTAGTCGTCGTTGTAGCGAATGGCCAACGCCCAGAAGTGCGGCGGCGTCCAGAAGAACACCATCGCGAAGAGCACCCATGCCGGCACAGCAAGTGAGCCGGTGACGGCTACCCAGCCGACCAGCGGGGGAATCGCGCCGGCCGCACCGCCGATGACGATGTTCTGGGTCGTGGTTCGCTTGAGCACCAGCGTGTAGACGAACACGTAGAAGAGCAAACCGATCGTGGACAACGATGCTGCGAGAAGGTTGGTGGTCGCTAGCAGCCAGACAAATCCGAGAACGCCGAGCGCCACACCGAAGGCCATGGCCGCCCGATTGCCCATCCGTTGGGTCGGGAGTGGACGTCCCCGCGTTCGGCTCATCAACCGGTCGATGTCGGAGTCCATCACCTGATTGATCACGTTCGCGCCGGCGGCAGACATCGTCCCACCGATGAGCGTTGCCGTGGCGAGCCACCATCCGGGCCATCCATTGGCGGCGAGAACCATCGCCGGCAGCGTCGTGGTGAGCAACAGTTCGATGATCCGCGGCTTGGTGAGTCGCACGTAGTCGCGCCACATCCCGCCTTCACCGGGCCGCTGCGGGTCCGTGATACGAACGGACTCGTTCACGCAGCCCCCTCAACAGGGAGTTCGGCGGGTACGCGCTCGCCGAGAAGCGATGCACCGAACAACAAATAGACGATCCAGATCGTGTCTGCAATCGCGAGGTGAATCACCTGGATCTCAAGGGGCACCGCGAGCATCACATTGACCACACCGACGAGAACTTGGGCCACGATCAGGCCCCCGATAATCGCCCCGAACCGCTTCGTGCGACTGCTCGCAACGGCGGCGAGGCGCATGACGAGGTAGGCCACGCCGAGCCCGACAGCTATGGCGATGATCGGGTGAAACACCCTGACCTGGAGCAACCACGGAGCGTCCCCGGCGAACTCGTCCGAGACGCCGGACAGGAAGGTCTCGGCCGGGTACAGCGAATCGGCGAGGGCGTTGAGCGCCCCAGTTGCGCCGAGGATCAGGAGACCGCCGGCACCCAGGAGGAGGCTGTTTCTCGTCCGAGGCTCGATCGGTTTCGCCGGACCCGGGTTCCCCGACGACCACCACGCTGTGAGTGTCAATGCCCCGAGGAGGATGTAGGTGTTTACGAGATGCAGAGGAACGATGATCATCCGACCGATCGAAGCGTCCTGATCGACCCAGCCGAAAAGGACCAGAGCAGCGCCGAGAACGGACTCGAAAAGGAGGAGTGCGAGCGACGCGGCGGCGCCGTTGCGTACCCGATCGCCCTTGTCGTACAACCTGACAGCGAACACGAACAGTGCAATGACACCAAGGATCGCGAGGGCGCTGGTGATGCGGTGGCTGAACTCGATCACCGTCTCGACGCCGGGATTCGATGGGAACAGCCGATCTGTGCATGTCGGCCACGACGCTCCACAGCCGTCTCCGGATCCCGTGGCCCGAACGATCGCACCACCGAGCACTACGCCGACGTTGAAGATCAGCACAGACCACGCGAGCGCTCGGAACTTACGGCGATCGGGGGTCAGAGAGTCCTGCACGGGTGGGAGCATACCGAATCGCTGTCACGCACCCCAAGGGGATTCTGCCATCTGGGGATGCTTCATCGGGTACGATTCAAGGATGAAGAAGCTCATCTATGGACTCCTGATTCTTGCTGCTGCTGCCGTTCTCGGTGTTGCCACATACCGCACGATGACGGTCGAAGTCCCGGTCGAAGATCAGAACTGATCCGCCGCAGTCCAGCCTCAACGTCCGGGCCTTCGGTGCCGGACGCCCTGTGGTCGCGCTGCACGGCTTCAGCCTTACCGGCGAACAATTCGCTCCGATTGCGAGTCCGTCCATCCGAATCCATGCTCCCGACCTCCCCGGTCATGGGCAAACCCGTGTCGTTCCCGTTGACGTCGCGACGACGGTGTCCGTGCTCGGCGATTGGATTCGATCCTTCGAAGAACCGGTTCCCCTGCTCGGCTACTCCCAGGGGGGACGCATCTCACTCCTCGTCGCTCTTGAGCACCCGGACGTGGTCGATCGCCTGATTCTCGTTTCTACATCCGCGGGAATCTCGAATGATGTTGAACGCGAGGTTCGTCGCAGCAGCGACGGAGTGCTTGCCGACCGAATCGAGTCGATCGGCATGGAGACTTTCCTCGACGAGTGGCTGCAGGGCTCCATCACAGGGACTTCCCATCTCGCCAAGGACGTCCGCCGTGCGGACAGGGCCGTCCGCAGCGAGAACACCGAGGCGGGCATCGCTTCCGCTCTTCGCGGAATCGGTCAGGGCAGTCAGCCATTCGTGGGAGAGCGACTCGCTGAACTCGAGATGCCCGTGCTCACCGTCTCGGGGGAACGGGACGAGAAGCACGGCCGTCTGGCATCCATGATCGCTGCATCAGCCTCCCATGGCCGCCACATCTCGATCCCGAACACAGGGCACAACGTGGTCCTGGAAGCGCCCAATGAACTGGCGGCGATTGTTGGTGAATTCTGTGGGATCGGTAGTCGGCGACAAGTAGATCAGTAGCAAGTAGAGCAGTACAGGTCTACTGATCTACTTGCTACTGATCTACTCACCCAACAAGAACCCCTCGATCGCTGCCACATACGCGTCGGGCTTTGACAGGATTGACTCGTGGCCGGCGTCTGGGATCTCAACGATCCGGCTTCCGCTGATCCTTTCAGCCAGGTCGTACTGGGTGCGCGCAGGGACCACCTGGTCGATGGCCGGGACAATCACCATGGTCGGAACGTCGATCTCGCCCACCCAGGGTCGTGCGTCGAATCGCCACGCTGCATTGGCGGACTCGTAGAAGAGGGAGGGATCCCGACTCATCAGCGCCGCCCACATCCATCGCTCGTACCGCGGCTCGATGACGTGTGTGCGGCGGAGGAAGCGGAAGGTGACCGTCGCCGCTTCCTTCTTCGACAATCGGGCCAGCGCCCGGGCAAGCCAGAAAGAGGTCAGCGCACCGAACCGATGCCTGTCGATCGGGAAGGCTGCGGTTCCAGCGAGGACAAGTCGCCGGACACGCTCGGGATACCGGCGAGCGATCACCTGCGCCGCCATCCCACCCATCGAGAATCCGAAGAGGTCCACCTCCTCGTATCCGAGTTCGTCGAGCGTGCCGACGATGTCGTCGGCGAGGTCTTCGATCTCGAACGTTCCGCGGCTCCGGTCGGATTTCCCATGGTTCCTGTGATCGGGAACGATCACACGGAACCGTTCGGACAGTGCCGGGATGATCCGGAAGAAGTTCATCTCCCCGTCAAAACTCCAGCCGTGAACCAGAACAAGGGGAGGCGAGTCCTCTGCTCCGGTCTCTCGCACGAACATCTCGCGTTCGCCGACGAAGACAGAGCGACCGGGGATATGGATCGGCCTCATCTGCTCCCCGTCGTAGGCGGGCTGCAGATCGGGGCCAAACAATCGCCACGCCACCCAGCCGAGACCGAGGGCACCAAGTATCCACCGGATCACTCTCATCCTGACAGCGTAGATCGGCGAATCCCGACGCGAGCCAAGTGCGACGAACGGTACGCTCACCCGGGTGACGAATCTCTTCCCTCATTGCTTCGGAACAGGGCCTCCCCGGGTGCTGTTCATCCACGGACTCGGGTCCGCCGGACCGGTTTGGTGGCGGATCGCCGACGCGCTCGCTGCGGCAGGGTATCCGTCAACCGCACCGGATCTGCGGGGTCACGGCGAGAGCCCCCGAGCGGAGGAGTACTCCCTCCGCGGGTACGCGTCGGACATCGTGTCGTCCCATCCCGGGACATGGGATCTGGTCGTTGGCCACTCGCTCGGCGGCGCAGTGGCGGTGACCGCGGCGACACTCGAGCCCGGTTTCGCGGCCGGATATCTGCTAATCGATCCCGCGATCGACCTCGGTCCTGCCACCGTGGCGAACCTTCGTTCCGATCTCGTCGCCGAAGCCGAACACCCGCCAACTGTTACTCAACTGCTTGCCGACCACCCGGTGTGGGATCGAGAAGACGCGGTGCGCAAGCACGCAGCGGTGCTCGCCACGTCACCGGCCGTGATGTCCGGCACGTTCGACGACAACCCGAGCTGGAACGTCGGTCCGGCACTCGCGACCACGGAGACGCCCGTGCACATTCTCGGCGCTGATCTCGACCCGCTCTACACGACGGCAGACTTCGAACGGCACACTCGTTCCGACTCATCCCTCACGTTCGAGATCGTGCCGAAGACAGGTCACTCGGTCCACAGAGACGACCCCGAAACGGTGATTGCCCGGGCGACAGCGATGCTCGTTGGTCCGTAGTCGGTACTCGATAGAGACTCCCCCCTTGTGCTCATGGCTCATGCCCACCACCGGCTACGCTCAGTCACCCATGTCCTTCATCCGCCTCACCTCATACGCACACGGCTCCGGCTGAGCGTGCAAGCTCGGATCTGACGAGTTGGCGCAGGTTCTGCGCCGTTTGCACGGAACGGAGATCACCAAGCACCCGGATCTGCTCATCGGGATCGACGGGTCGGATGACGCCGGGGTCTACCGGATCTCGGATGACCTGGCACTCGTCCAGACAGTCGACTTCTTCACACCGATCGTCGACGACCCGGGTGACTGGGGAAGAATCGCCGCTGCGAACGCCCTCTCCGACGTGTATGCGATGGGCGGAACTCCCCTCACTGCACTCCAACTCCTTTCTTGGCCCCGGGATGTTCTTCCGTGGAGTACCGCCGCCGACGTCATCGATGGTGCCGTTGAGGTACTCACCGAAGCGAACTGCACTCTGGTGGGCGGTCACTCGATCGACGACAGCGACCCGAAGTTCGGCTTTGCCATCACGGGAACTGTTCACCCCGATCGGATGATGACCAACAAGGCGGCCCGCCCCGGCGATCGGCTTGTGCTCACCAAGGCACTCGGCACCGGAGTGATCTCGACCGCCGTCAAGGAAGGGGGAGCTCCATCGTCTTCGGAGAGCGCCGCTATCTTCTCCATGAGCAGGCTGAACGCGGCAGCCTCCGCCGCGGCGGTCGCCGCCGGGATCCGAGCCGCAACCGACGTAACCGGGTTCGGCCTTCTCGGTCACCTTGCCGAAATGCTGCAGGCGAGCGACGTGTCCGCCACGATCGACGTGACGGCGATCCCGATCCTCCCCGGCGCCGCAGACATCGCCGCGGCCGGTCATGTACCGGGGGGCACGAAACGCAACTACAGGGCCATCAAGAGCGCCGTTGACTTCGGAGAGACGCCGGCACCAACACGAACCATCCTCGCCGATGCCCAAACGAGCGGTGGCCTGCTCCTCTCAGTGCCGGAGGCCGATCTCGACGACCTGGTCGCTGCCATCATCGATGGCGGCGACCTTGCCGCGGTCATCGGGCACGTCCGGCCCCGCAGCGGTGATACGCTGATCACGATCCGGGGATGAGGCCGACAGGATGTCGGCACGAACTACCTGTTATCCTCATATCGGTGCCGATTCACAGGATCGGCTGCGCAGACCCCCTCTCCCCCCGTGGGGGTCTGCCTTATGCTGGACCTCCACGCCCTCACGCAACAGGCGATAGGCTGCCCACGTCATGCGATTGAGATTTCCACGCCCACGCGCTGTCACCGAAACGCTCCGTGACCTTGCCCGTCGTCGCCCCGACGAGGCCGAGGCGTATCTCGACGCGCATCACGACGAGTGGGAGCAACTCGCCGAGTACACACCGGAGAACGCCGCCGACATTCTCGAGGCTCTGCAGGAAGAGGGTGCCGCCGATCTCCTGAAAGACCTCGATCTCGATGATGCAGGAGAAGTCCTCGACGAGATGCGGCCGGAAGCTGCAGCCGACGTACTCGAGACCATCCGGCCATCCACCGCCGCAGCCCTGATCGCGATGATGGACGCCGACCAGGCGGCCGACGTAATCGGAGCACTCGAACCGGACGAGCGAACGGCCGTTCTCGCCGCCCTCGAACCGGAATCTGCCGCCGAGATCCACAGCCTCCTGGTCCATGCTGCCGACACGGCGGGCGGCATGATGACTACCGATTTCGCGGCTCTTCCAGCCGGCGTCAGCTCCGGAGAAGCCATCGAAGCCCTCAGGCGGCTCCACGACGAGCTCGGTTCAAACCTGTCCTACGTCTACGTCACCAACGAACTCGGACGCCTGCGGGGCGTCGTGTCGTTCCGCGAACTCGTCTTCGCTCGTCCAGGCCGGGCTCTCGAAGAAGTCATGTTCTCCGACCCGGTTTCGGTTACGCCTACGACCGACCGCGAGGTCGTCGCCGAATTGATCCAGCGGTACAGCCTCTTCGCGATCCCGGTGGTTGATGACGACGGAACACTCGTCGGGATGGTGAAGATCTCCGAAGCGCTCGAGGCGATCCAGGCCGAAGCAGGAGAGGACATCGCTGTGATGGTCGGTGCCGGTGTGGAAGAAACGATCTTCACCCCGGTGATCCTCTCGGTGCGCCGACGGTTGCCATGGATCACGTTCAACCTCTTCGTCGGACTTGTTATCGCGTTCGTGATCGCCCAGTTTGAGTCAACGCTTGCCGGTGCTGCAGTCCTGGTGGCATACATGCCTCTGGTCGCACTCCTTGGTGGAAACTCGGGAGCACAGAGCCTGGCAGTCATCATCCGATCCATCGCCATGGGCGACCTCCCTCGCGGTCGAGCCGCGAGGGCCATCAGAAGAGAGATGGCAGTGACGATGATCGACGGTCTCGCGATCGCGGTCCTCGCTGGTTTGATGGGAGCCATCACCGTCGGCTTCTTCGGAGATAAGTCATCGATTGAACCTACAACCATGGCGATCATCCTCTTCGTCTCCGTCATCGTGTCATTCACCGTCGGAGGAACCGTTGGATCGAGCATTCCGATCATCCTCCGACGCATGGGGCAGGACCCGGCTCTGGCATCGAATATCTTCCTCACGATGACCACGGACCTCGTCAGCTTCGGCGGGTTCCTCCTCATCGCGGCGCTCCTGATCTGAACGGCCGGTAGAGAACCTCAAGCTTTGAAGGAGCTCCGCGGAATCTCATCGCTCGTGATCTGTCGGCTGAAGCTCTGAGTAGTCAGGAGCCCAGGATCGCGGCGTCAGTTCCTTCGAACGGCCCCAGGTACACGATCCGGAAGCCATCTTCGAGTCGAGCGAAATAGTGGCTCTCCAGTGTCTGTTGCTGGTCCTCATCCGGTTCCTCGGCAAGCACGGCCGACACAGCATCCAGCGAATCCACGACGTGCGCTTCGAAGATCGGGGGGAAGCGGTCTACGGCATCTGCGATCAAGTCGTACAGGTCCAGATCCGACAGACTCGTGTACGAGTTGGAATCGAGAAGGAGAACCACCGTATCCCCCGTCTCGATAGAGATGATCCGTTCGGCGATCCGATATTCGGGGAAGGATGCCTCGGGCGGCGCCACCGTGGTCGTCGTAGACGATGTTGTAGCAGGGGGCAGCGTTGTTGCGGTCGTCGAGGTCACCGGTGATGTTGTGACGGTCGTTGCCGCGGGTTCATTCGACGAGGTGCACGAGGCAACAACGAGCGCTGTTGCGATCAGCAGGTGCGAACGTGGTCTCATATGTTCCGATTCTATCCGATCGCTTCGCCGTTGTTGCGCTCGACCCAGGCGTCGTATTCGATGCCTTCCATCCATGTCGTGCCGTTCACGACCCGGAAACGCCGGCGCACGTCTTCGAACGATTCCGGTGACGGTGATGTTTCGAGATCCTGCTCCGCGAGTTCGAGTGCCGGTCGCCAGGCGGGGATGCCCACAGCGAGGTCGACACGTGCCTCCCACGAGTCCTCCGCGCGATAGCGCTCCGCTTCCTGAGAACCCCAGAATCGCTGGAGCTTCGTCGCGATGCGAACGGCCCGGCGCAGGGATCGTGCTGAATGACGATCTATCGAGGCGGGATCGACCGAGAGGCTCGCCATCCATTCTCCATAGGCCTCATCCCCCCACCGGTGGGGATCCATCACCACCTCGCGATAGAGATCATCGACGGCCGCCGCGAGCGAGAGACTCATCGATGCAGCTCCCCTTCCACGAGTGCTGAGAAGCCCTTCTGGAGACTCTCCGCCCCGGCGCCGACACGGAACTCGCGATCGTCGACGCGCACGATCGGGAGAACCTCCCGAATGGTGGACATGGCGAACACCTCATCGGCGGCCATCATGTCTCCAACTCCGTAGATCCGTTCTCTGACGGTCATTCCGAT
>RCNE010002182.1_pt1 | contig 11601 bp, 11 predicted proteins | sample 2041361 | NCBI WGS metagenome assembly RCNE01 (sample SAMN09708229, study PRJNA481090) | Marine sediment metagenome, whole genome shotgun sequencing project.
GGACCCACCGATCGGCAACCCCATGCGGGATCGGCCACGAAAGATGACGGATCGAATCATCGACGCCGAAATGCAGATCGGCATCGTGATCACCGGCCTGGCCATGGCGCTCGCAACACTCGCAGCTCTCGACCTGACACTGGTCGGCGGTCTGCTCGGCGGTTCAGGGAACATCGTCGAGGCACGCACAATGGCGTTCAGCACACTGGTCATCGCTCAGCTGTTCAACGCCTTCAGCAGCCGTTCCGCCCGTCAAAGTGCATTCAGCAATCTGTTCACCAACAAGTTGCTCTGGGGGGCGATTGGACTGTCCCTGGCACTTCAGATTTTGGTGGTCCATCTCGAGATCCTCAATACGGCGTTCGAGACGACGGGGTTATCCCTGGTTCAGTGGTTGGTATGTACCTTGCTCGGCAGTGTGGTCCTGGTGACCGACGAGGTGAAGAAGCTGATCGTGCGGCGATGGCGAGCATGAATCTCATGAATTGGGCCGCACTAGTCCCAAGCCCCTCAGCAAATCCGGGGTAGCTGCTCTCCGAGTGGAAGGTCGACGATTCGGTGCGCGCCGAGGCCAGTTCGGGCGAGCACCACACCTGTGTTCTCGGCGGTCACCTCGCCGATCGCAACGGCATCTCGTCCGAGTTCATGGCGCCGCATTGCGTCGACCACCAATTCAGCATCATCGGCAGCGACGACCGCTATGAGGCGACCTTCGTTGGCGACGTGGATCGGGTCAAGTCCGAGAAACCCACACGCAGCCTCAACCTCGGGCGGAACTGGCACCGCTGCTTCGTCGTATCGAACGCCCACGTTCGCGAGGTCCGCAAGCTCACAAAGGCCAGCGGCCAAACCACCGCGGGTGAGGTCGCTCATGACATGCACATCGGGGCACGCGTCGAGAATGGCATCGACCAAACCGTTCAGCGGAGCACAATCGGACTCCAGCTCAGTTCCGAATTCGAGTCCTTCGCGCACGCTGAGGACGGCAGTGCCATGACGGCCGATCGTGCCGCTGAGGATCACGACGTCGCCGGGAGTCGCCCGATCTGGGCGAATGTCGATGCCATCAGCGATGATGCCGACGCCCGCCGTGGTGATGTACATACCGTCGGCCAACCCGGCATCGACGACCTTCGTGTCGCCGGTGACCAACTCCACGCCGGCAGCGGTCGCTGCTCGGCCCATCGATGTGGCCACTCGGTTAAGTACTCCGAATTCCAGCCCCTCCTCGAGCACAAAGGCTGTGGACAGAGCGATCGGGGTCGCTCCCGCAACGGCGAGGTCGTTCACGGTGCCGTTCACTGCGAGAGTGCCGATGTCTCCGCCGGGGAAGAAGAGCGGCCGAACCACGTAGCTGTCTGTGGTGAATGCGATGCGATGACCACCACCGATGTCGAGTGTTGCCGAATCGGTGGGGCTGGCATTGGCTGCAGCCTCACCGAAGGCCGGCAGGAACAACTCGCGAATCAGCTCTTGGGTGAGTTGTCCTCCGCCGCCATGGGCGATCGTGACCCTGTCGAAGTCCCTGAACGGTAGGGGACAGGCCCCGAGGCTCGGATCGATTGGGTTCGGGCCTTCAGCCATGGGTCACCGCCCCATCTCCGAGGCGGCGATATTGGTAGTACGCAGCGCAGGCACCCTCGTTCGACACCATCGTTGCGCCAAGCGGGTTTCGAGGTGTGCAGGTCGTGGCGAACTCTGGACATTCGTTCGGCTTGATCAAACCCTGAAGAACATCACCCGACCGGCAGGCTGTGTTCTCCTCAACGTCGAGATTGGCGACGTCGAAACGGTGCGCTGCGTCGAACTCCCGATAGGCGGCGGCGAGCTGCCAGCCGCTGCTGGGGATGACGCCGATGCCTCGCCATTGCCTGTCGGTGATCTCAAAAACCTCCGAGAGCATTTGCTGCGCAATCTCGTTGCCCTCCGCTCCGACCGCCCGTTCGTAGGCGTTCTCGACCTCCGCCCGGCCTGACTCGAGTTGGATGATCGCTCTTCGGATGCCATCGAGAACGTCCAGTGGCTCGAATCCCGTGACGACGATCGGCACCTTGTAGAGCGCGGCGAGTGGCTCGTACTGCCGGATCCCCATCACCGTGCACACGTGCCCGGCGGCGAGGAATGCATCAACCCTCGAGGCGGGGGAAGTCATGATCGCTTCGATTGCAGGCGGTACGAGAACGTGACTGACGAGCACCGAAAAGTTTGTGAGTCCCCGTTGCTGTGCCTGATGAACGGCCATGGCGTTGGCCGGTGCCGTGGTCTCGAAACCCACGGCGAAGAAGACCACATCCTTTGCAGGATTCTGTTCGGCAATCGTCAACGCGTCGAGCGGGGAGTAGACAACTCGAACATCGCCGCCGCCAGCCCGGACAGAGAAGAGGTCGCCCTGTGTGCCGGGCACACGCAACATGTCACCGAAAGAACAGAAGATGACATCAGGCCGGCCGGCAATGGTCACGGCACGGTCGATGCTCTCGACCGGCGTCACGCACACCGGGCAGCCAGGACCATGAATCAGCTCGACCTCCGGGGGAAGTAATTGGTCGATGCCGTGACGGATGATGGAGTGAGTCTGTCCGCCGCAGACCTCCATGATCGCCCAGGGGCGGGTCACGATCTCTTCGATCTCGGCAAATAGTTTCGCGGCGAGGTCCGGGTCGGCGAATTCGCTTAGGTACTTCACCATCCGACCGCCTCCGTCGAATCGTGCGCAGGTTCGAGAGCTTCGACGATTCCGATCTCTTCGAACAGGTCGAGTGACGCCATTGCCGCGGCCTCATCGAGGATCGTGATCGCAAACCCGGCGTGAATTATCACGTACTGCCCTTCCTCTGCTTCGGGTACATAGGCAAGGCATACGGTCTTCGTGACGCCGCCGAAGTCGACGGCCGCCATTAACGTTCCACGATCCATGTGGGTCTCCATGATCCGCCCCGGAACTCCTAGACACATGACGTTTCCCCTCTTTGATGATCGACGACTTCGTGGCGGCGAGATTGCTGGTGAGCTGCCACCATCACCTGGCCGAGCGCGAGACCACCATCGTTCGGCGGGACGATTCGGTGTGTGAGCACAAGAAACCCAAGTCCCTGCAAACGCTCGGCAGCCAGCTTGGCGAGCAGCACATTCTGGAACACGCCCCCCGTGAGTCCAACGATGTTCAGCGACTGCTCGTCACGAATCCTTTCGGCACTCGTCGCCATGGCCTCGACCACAGCCACGTGGAACGCTCGTGCGAGGACAGCTCGATCGACTCCCGCTTCGAGGCCCCCGATCAGCTCCTGAAGCAACGGTGTAGGATCGATGGTGCCGTCGTCATGCACCTCGAAGTTGAGACGAAACGGGGTTCGGGCGGACCGCTCGGCCAGGATCTCAAGTTCGATCGCCGCGTGAGCCTCGTAGGAGACGCGGTGACGGAGACCAAGCAGCGAGGCCACGGCATCGAACAGCCGACCCATGCTCGTGCTCGTCACACAGTTGGTCGATCGGGTGAGCTGCTGGTCGAGGACACGTAGTTCGGTTTCGTCGCAGGCCCGCACTGGGTTCAACGCCTCCGACCACTCGATACCAGCGGATCGAAGGAAGGCCAGCGCGGTTCGACACGGATTGTGCACCGCACTGTCGCCACCGGGGAGCACAACCTCACGAAGGTGGCCCCACCGGGTGAAGTCGGCATAACCCCCTACCAGCACTTCGCCACCCCACAAGGTGCCGTCGGTTCCATAACCTGTCCCGTCGAAGACGAACCCAATGATCGGCTCACGACCATCACGACCATGTTCAGCCATCAGCGAAGCCAGATGTGCATGGTGGTGTTGCACCTCGATGAGCTCAATCTCATCGCCGACGGCCTTGGCGAATTGTCTGCCCCATCGTCGCGTGCCATATGACGGGTGCGGATCGACGACGAGAATCTGCGGCTGAATTGTGTACAACTCGCTGAAGCGGGCAACCGACGACTCGAAGGCCGTCAGGGTTTCATGGTTGCCCATGTCGCCAAGGTGTTGGCTGAGCCAGACATCGGGTCCTGCTGCGACTGCGAAGGTGTTTTTGATCTCTCCGCCAACGGCGAGCGTGGGAAGAACCGAGCCGGGCACGCGGACAGGCAAGGGTGCATACCCACGGCTCCGCCGGATCGGAAGTTCGACCCCATCGAGCAGCCGAATGACCGAGTCATCGCAGGGCGTGTGGATCGGTCGATCGTGAGAGCAGAAGCTGTCTGCGATCGCGCTGAGGCGACGTCGAGCATCGTCGTCGTCGAAACAGATCGGTTCATCGGAGATGTTGCCGCTCGTCATGACGAGCGCGGAGGGAGGCTGAATATTTGCTTCAGGGACCGGCTCGAACAGCAGGTGGTGGAATGGCGTGTAGGGCAACATGATGCCGATGAGCGGGTTGCCCGGAGCCACGAGGTCCGACAGGTCAGTATGTTCTCGGGCCCTCACCAACACGATGGGATGTGCCGGTGAACGCAACGCCGTTGCCTCGGCGTCGTCGATCTCCGCAAGTCGACGAGCGGCGTCGAGATTCGCAACCATGACGGCGAACGGCTTGTCCGCGCGAGCTTTTCTCGTGCGAAGTCGATCAACCGCGTCATCGTTCGTGGCATCGACTGCGACGTGATATCCGCCGAGGCCTTTGATCGCGACGATACGTCCTTCGTTCAGGTCAGCGTGAACCGAAACAAGCACGTCGTCAGTACCCGTGATTGATGCACCGAGCCCGTGGTAGCCAAGTTGTGGTCCGCAGTCGTGGCAAGCCACCGGTTGAGCATGATGACGACGATCCAGCGGGTCGGCGAACTCGCTCATGCACGCATTACACAGATCGAACTTTCGCATCGTTGTGTTCGGTCGGTCGTACGGGAGGGTATCGATAATCGTGAATCGGGGTCCGCAGTTCGTGCACGTGATGAAGGGATGGCGAAAACGTCGGTCGTTCGGGTCGAACAACTCGCCAACACATTCATCACACACAGCGGTGTCCGGTGGAATCAGCGTTGGTGGTCCATCGCCGCCCCCTGGGCCGCTCGCAGCGATCGAAAAACTCGTGTCCGAGACACAAGGGATGTCGAGGGCTTCGATCGAGTCGATACGCCCTAGCCGGGGAATTTCGGCTTCGAGTCGCATGCGAAAGAGCGCAACAACGTCGGGGCGCCCTTCGACCTCGATGTGCACATGAGTCGCGTCGTTGCGAACAAACCCCGCGAGATGACAGTCACCCGCCAATCGGTGGACGAAGGGTCGAAAACCCACACCCTGCACCACCCCACAGACGCGGAATCGGCGTCGAACGTGAGCGCTCATGACTTCAGTCTGCCAGGGCTGTCGAGCCATCCAGAATTCATCGACCGGACCTCGTCGACAACCCGTTCGACCAGACGTGGCAGAGCGGATTCTACCCCCGCAGAGAAGCCCTCACCCATCGATAGATCACCTGGCTCGACACCGAACACGATGAGTTGTGTGGGTAATGCGTCGAGCACCCGGGCCAGATCGATGGCCTCGGCCAGGCCGGCTGAGTGTGAACTCGCCGTGTTCGCCCATGCTGGTAGCGGGTCGATGCCGACGGTGAGCCGATGGATCGTGCCCGGATCGGCGCCCGCTCTACCTGCATCAATGACGATCGCCTGATCACGACCCCGCCACGCCTCCATCAACCGGGTTGCCTCCCCGCCGAGCGTTACGAGATCGACCAGGTCCCGACTCGACGAGAGTTCGCCCTTCGCGAGCTGTGCGATTGCAGCCGGCCCGATGCCATCGTCGTGTCGCATCGGGTTTCCGATGCCGACGATCACGATCGGCGCCGCGGCACATTCGATCACTACGAACGATCTACGGTGAGGTCGAGAAAGTGTGTCGCACAACTGATGCACGGGTCGTGGTTTCGGATCGTCACCTCGGCCCGCCGTCTCAGCTCGTCGTCCTCAAGATCGAGGTTCCGCTCGACGAAGTGATAGAGGTCATGCTCGACTGTCGCCTGATTCTGAGATGTGGGCGGAATGATCACGGCGTCGGCGACCAGCCCGGCCTCATCGATTTCATAACGGTGATACAACAAACCCCTGGGGGCTTCGGTGACACCATGGCCGATGCCAGCCCGCGCGGTGACCGGCATCGAAGGAGCGTCGGGTTCTTCGTAATTGTCGATGATCCCCAGAGCGGTTTCGTATGCGTGCACAACTTCGACGGCTCGCACGATGATGCTGCGGAACGGATTGTGACAGGTTGCGCCGAGCCCAGCGGCGGAGGCAGCGGACGCGGCGGTCGGCGAAAGTTTTGACGAGTGCAGGCTGTAGCGCGCAAGCGGACCGACGAGGTACTCGCCTCGCTCGATCAACGTTGCGTGCAACGCGGTCGAGTGTTCCACATGGAGTTCCTCGAAATGGTCGAGGAAGGCGGCCGCTCCGATGTCGAGCCCACGATCTGAAACGACCCGATCCCCAAGGATCGGGTACTCGGACGGATGTGCGACCGATACGAATTCGTAGGGCATCTCTTGATCGGGGAAGTCGAGCCCGGCGACAAAGTCCACGACCTCAAGAGCCAACTCGTGCCCATGCTCCAACCGGTCGCGCAACGGACGAAGCTCGCGGCGGGTGGGAACGCGATAGAACCCGCCGACCTTCACGTTGACGGGGTGTATCGCCCGGCCACCGATCGTCTCGAGAATCTCGTTGCCGATCTTCTTGACCTCGAGGCCTCGCTCGACGGCGCCGCGATGTGCGGCCGCCATCTCGACCGCGCTGTCGTAGCCGAGAAAGTCCGGTGCATGCAGGAAGTGAATGTGCAACGTGTGGCTCTCGATCCACTCTCCGCAGTAGAGCAGGTGACGAAGGTCGCGAAGTGGCCCATCGACCGTCACGCCCAACGCATCCTCGATTGCCGTGCACGCACTCATCTGATACGCAACGGGACAAATGCCGCAGATACGCGCAGTGATGTCGGCCGGCTCGTTGTAGCCGCGACCACGAAGGAACCCTTCAAAGAAGCGAGGTGGTTCGTAGATGTTGAGCTGCACATCGATGAGCTTGCCATCGGCGATCTGGATGTGCATTGCACCCTCGCCCTCGACGCGGGCCAAGGATCCGGTGCTTAACACTCGGCTGCTGGTCGCACGATGGGTCATGGTTTCCTCCGCGTGGGTGGATCGACTGATACCGACAAGTTGCGGAACGGTTCGGACCAGGCGTTGAACGTGTGAAAGAGACGGTCGATTTCGTCGGGTGCCATACCTTGCGCGGCCAGGGCAGCAGCCATGGCGTCGGTATTTGGCGATTCGGTGGGACCGAAGCAGCCGTAACAACCACGGTGAAAGGTGGGACACAAGGCGCCGCACCCTGCGTGTGTGATCGGGCCGATGCAGGGGGTGTCGTGGGCGACCATCACACAGACGTTGCCCTTCTCTTTGCATTCGACACAAACGCTGTGTGACGGGATCTCGGGGGTGCGGCCTGCGAGGTATGCACCGATGACTTCGAGGAGTTGGCCGCGATCGATGGGACAACCACGTAGTTCGAAGTCGACGTCGACGTGTTCGGAGATCGCTGTCGAGGTGCCGAGCGTCGAAAGGAACGACGGTGTTGCGTAGACGATCCGGAGAAGTTCCTCCACATCGGTGAAATTCCGCAGCGCCTGAATTCCTCCGGCGGTTGCACAGGCGCCGATCGTCACCAGGAAGCGGGATTGTCGTCGAACTTCTTGAATTCGCTCGACGTCTTCGGGGGTGGTGATCGACCCTTCGACAAGCGAGAGGTCATAGGGGCCAGCAACCGTCGCGCTCGACGCTTCAAGGAAGTATGCGATATCCAGCCGATCGGTGACGGCGAGCAACTCGTCTTCACAGCTGAGCAGTGTGAGTTGACACCCGTCGCAGCTCGCGAACTTCCAGACGGCGAGTGACGGTTTCGTGGTGACGGTCATCGTTCTTTGATCCTGAGTAGTGGTTCAGCTGTGGTCCACGGAAACACCGGCCCGTCCTTACACACGAACTCGGAGCCGAGCTGGCAATGCCCGCAGTGGCCAACCGCGCAGTGCATGTTTCGTTCGAGCGACACGAAGATCTCCTCGGCGGGTACGCCACGCTCCTCCAGCGCTCGAGCGCAGAAGCGCATCATGACTTCTGGGCCGCATACGAATGCGCGGGTGTTCGCCAGGTCGACCGGCGCCCGATCGATCAAGGTGGTGACCACCCCAACGTCGCCGCGCCATGTCGCTTCTGCGGAGTCGACAGTGACCTCGACCTCGATGTCGAGTCGGGCTCGCCAGGCTTCGAGCTCCTCGCGGTAGAGCAGCGTGTCGGGCGACCGGGCTCCCATCAACAACGCGGCTCGCCCGTACGTGGCACGATCGGCGAAGAGTTCGGTCACGATAGGTCGTACGGGCGCAAGCCCGAGCCCACCGGCAACGACGAGTACATCGCGACCAGCCGCTCCAGCGAGATCCCAGCCGGTGCCATAAGGCCCGCGCACGCCCACCTCATCGCCAGGTGACATGGCGATGAGTGCGTTGGTCACCGAACCGAGGCCGCGGATCGTGTGTATCAGCAACCCGTCTTCGGTTCCGGCGAGCGAGATCGGAGCCTCACCGATACCAAACGCCCACAACATATTGAATTGGCCCATCGTCGGCGAATCGATTGTTTTGTCGACCGGTTCGAGCGTAAGGGTCACCGTGTCGACGAGGTCCTGACGACGCGAGACCACTCGGTACATCAGCGGCACCATCGGGCCCGACTCGGACAGCGTCTTCAGCTCAGCTTGCATGGCTGCCGTAGAGGTCGAGGAGTTGGAGACGGGTTGATTGGAGACGGTCACGGACCAGCACACTGAAACGTTTGAGCATCTCATAACCAAGTGCTGGGTCGGCGTCGCACTTTCCGCGGAGGCAGGCGGCATCTATCGCGATCGCGCTCGTCGACTCCACCGCTCTGGCGCTGAATGTCCAGCGGTGAGGCGGAACGAGCCAGGACACGCCCAGCAGCTGCCCGGCCCCTAGGGTCGCGATCGTCTTGGGGCCCTTTCTCGGCGTGTCGATCTCGATAGCGACTTTGCCAGTCCGCAGCAAGAAGAAGTGGTCTGCCGGGGCATCTTCGGTGATGATCTGTTCGTCTTCGCCGAAGTGGACGTTTACAGCGCATGCCGAGATGAGCTCGATTGTTTCCGCCGGAAGCTCAGCGAAGAACGGCACGTCACCTAACAGTTCGTCTATCGACTTCATTGTTCGACGCTCTCTGCACGCGCCGCCAGCGCTGCGATTTCAGCCGTCAGATCGATTCCGACGGGACACCAGGTGATACAGCGGCCACAGCCGACACAGCCCGACGAGTCGAACTGCTCCTGCCACGTGACCAGCTTGTGCAGCAGCCACTGTCGGTATCGGGACTTGATCGAGGTGCGGACCTCTCCGCCGTGCAAGTGGGTGAAGTCGAGGCTGTAGCACGAGTCCCACACTCGCCAACGTTCGGTTTCGTCACCGCTGAGGGCTGTCGACTCTTCGGTGGTGCTACAGAAACATGTCGGGCAGACCATGGTGCAGTTGCCACACGCGAGACATCGTTCGGCGACGTCATCCCACCGAGGATGGTCCGGGTCGAGGGCGGCAAGCGGCACGGCGGCTTGGTCGAGTGTCCTGCCCATCGCAGACACCGCAGTGTCATGGGCTCGAGCGTCCCGCTCGATGTCGACGTCGGTGGGTGCCCGCGATTCCAGAGTTTCGAGAACGGCGGCTCCCCGATCGCTGCCTGCGTCGATCAGGTAGCTGATTTCCCCATTGTCAAGGAGTTCGCGGATGGACAGGTCGTAGCCCGATGTCGGGGTTGGACCGGTATTCATCGAAGCGCAAAAGCACGTATTGCCTGGGTTGTTGCAGCCAACGGCGACGATAAAAACGTCAGGGCGTCGGGCTGCATAGGTGGGGTCGGTTGCATCTGGGTCGAGGAACACTCGATCGAGGATTCCCAATGCTGCAAGGTCGCACGAACGGATACCGAAGAAAGCGACTGAAGGCGCCTCCGGCTCTGGAGTAACAACCTCTACCTGGCCGTTCGTTCGTTTGGCTCGGAGCAGCAACGTCCGTTCGGGGAAGAGGAAGCGCTTCCACGACGTCGACGGACTTGAGAATGCGAAACGTTCTTCGGTACCGGTCTGCTCGAGCCGATAGCGGCCGCCCTCTTGATCTTCGGTCCAGCCCATCGGTAGCTCGTCTGCAGACTCGATGACGTCGTGGGTGATGGCGCCATCTCTCGCGACGGGCCCGATCACGGTTCTGCCTTCGGCGCGAAGCGCGGAGATCAGCCCGTCCAAACCATCCGCTCTCACCGGGTACTTCATGGCATGACCTGTCCTGTCATCGACTGGATCCATCCGCTTGCGCCGTGCTGTGTCCATCGTGTGGCCTGCAACCGAACGAAAGCAGAGACCAAGGTCCCTACTCCTCGCGAATCGTGACGGGTCGTGCGAGGCGTTTGGGTTCAGGCCACGGTGCGGCGGTACTTGCGCACAGCCAACGGTGCAAACACGACGATGATCAGGGCGATCCAATAGAGAATCAGCCCGGAGAGTGACCGCGATTGTGTGGCCATGAACTCGTCACCGAGAATCAAACCTCGCAACGTGTCGGACAGGACGGTGACCGGCTGATTGTTGGCGAAGCCCTTCATCCAGGAGGGGAGGGTTTCTGGTGGGACGAAGATCGAGCTTGCGAACATCAACGGAAAGAGCGGCAAAAATCCCGCAGAGTTCGCGGCCTCGGGGGTCTTCACAACCAGGCCAACGAGAGCCATCACCCACGACATGGAGAACCCAAAGAGTGCGCACAGGAAGATCGCAGCCAGGGTACGAAGAATTCCGCCCGGAGCATTGAAGCCGACGATGAATCCAACGACAAGCAACAAGGTCATGACGACGAGCGTGCGAGTCATGTCGGCCAGCGTTCGTCCGGCGAGCACCGCTGAACGAGCAATCGGCAGAGATCTGAACCGGTCGATGACCCCGGCTGACAGGTCCTCGGTCAGGCCAACCGCGGTCTGGATCGAGGAGAAAAGTGCCGTTTGGACGAGCATGCCGGGCAACAGATAGTTGATGTACTTGCCGCCGAAGGCATCGCCGAGCGAGAGACCGATGGAACCGCCGAACACATAGTTGAAGAGGAGCAGGAACATCACGGGCTGGACGGTGGCAAACAGGACGAGCTGCGGTATCCGGATGTTGCGCATCGCGTTGCGTTTCACGATGATTCCGGTGTCGCGGATGGTCTGTTTCAGACCGACGCCGTGAGTGTGGGGAAGGTGTGTTGTCATGATGTGCCTCCACCCGTGGTGGTGGTGACTGGCGGTTTGTCGGTCCCCGTGATCTTGAGAAAAACGTCGTCGAGTGTCGGCTTCCGGATTTCGAGATGAGTTGGGATGACACCGAGTGTGTCGAGCGTCCGAGAAACGGCCATCAACTCCACCGGACCGTTCGGGGCTGGAACCGAGATGAGATTACGGGCAGCCTCGAACGAGACACCGGCTCCGAACGCCGTGGTCAGCGCCCCGAGTGTGTTCTCGAGGTCGGCAGCGCTGACGGAGAGCTCAACGATCGAACCGGCCATTTCGTCT
>RCNE010001796.1_pt1 | contig 11599 bp, 9 predicted proteins | sample 2041361 | NCBI WGS metagenome assembly RCNE01 (sample SAMN09708229, study PRJNA481090) | Marine sediment metagenome, whole genome shotgun sequencing project.
GAGCATTCGAAAGAGCCTTGTCACCTTCGGCCCGCCGGTGGACCCGGTGACGCTCCACAGATTCGTCTCGAGCTGGTCGATGGGTCCGTGCCGCAGCACCCGCCAATTTTCGTTCACCTTGGCCATCTCGGTCTCCTTTGGTCTGAGGTCCTGATGCCGAGGTTATCACCAATGAGGTCTTCGCTTTATTGCACGACGCTCGACCACGCCCCGGTGTCGCCGGACTCGAATCCATCTTTAAACAGCGCCACCGTGATCATGAGATCGCTGTCGCTGATGTCTTCATAGTTGTTTCCACCATTGTCCTGACGAACCCTGACTCTCACCTGATTCGACTCCGAATCCGGAACAGTCCAGTCGTAGATGTGAATTGCGCCGGCGAAGGTGTCGCCAGGTGGGAGACCGGTAACGATCTCAATCCACGGACCGCCCGATCCGTTGATCGAATACCAAAGGTCCCAACCGATCGTCCCGTGTTGAATGACCACATGCCACTCGATCTCGACGACGGTTCCCGACTCGAGGGTTTCGCCGCCGTTGGGGTAATCGAGCATCACGTGGGCACTCGCGACGCTGGCGGCTGCAAGAACCACCAAGACCAAGATCAATCGCCGCGCGACCAGAGTATGCGCGTTCATAGGTTCTCCCTTCAGATCCCTCTGAGGGTAACCCGTGGATCGCTCGCATACATCACGAATCCGTAACAAACTCAGACCGGGTGGTGGTGATGGCTATCCTCATCGAACGCATCCGGTTGCCGGATCGACTGATGCGAGCCGCGTTCAGCTCGTAACGAGATCCATACCGCAGCCGCATTTTCCGGGCTCGGCCGAGACGTGGTTGCATGTGCACGAACCACCGCAGTTGCAGTAGTAGAGTCCCTTGCCCTCGAGACTCACCCGCTTGACATCCTTGCCGCAACCGCACTTGGTCTCATCTTCGGCGTCGATCTCACAGGTGCAACCCTCTTCACAGGCGCAGACCAGGGCCTCATTACCCTCAACCTTGACGAGATGGCCCGCAACAAGTTCCGAACCGCAGTCGCATGTTCCAGCGGTCAAAGAGGCGGCGCCACAATCACAGTCGGGTCCACAGCCGCACGTGAAGATCACGTCGTTGCGCACCACGACCACCTCTTCCACGGCCGGAGCCACTTCGACCACTTCTTCAACCACGACGGGAGCCTCGGTGGAAGACCCACCACAACCCATCATTACGCCCAGAGCCACTGCAGCCAAAACAAACATCGACTTTTTCATACCCATCCTCCAGAGATGCTGCCATACGCGGCAGGTGTTAAATTCCAACGGAGGATAACACTTCATAAATCCGATGACCCGGGATCACTCCACCAGCCCCTGTGATGCGCCGCACGTGCGACAAACAGGGAAACCGATAGCGTGGATGAAGGAGACCGTGATCATGAAGATCCAATTCGATGTGCGGTTGACGCTCGGCATCTTCGTCTTCGTCATGGCCGCGACCGGGGGATGGTCTCAGGATCTCGTCTTCTCGGACGGTTTCGGCTCGGGTGATCTCTGGGGCTGGTCCTCGGCGCCCGGCGGAACACCGGCGGTTGGCCCGTGTCCCTGCGAAATCGCCATCCGCGGCTCCGAGTTCTTTGTCGACCCGATCCTCGGCAACGATCTCACCGGCAACGGCAGCCCCGGCAACCCATGGGCATCCATCCAATACGTGGTGGACTCCATGGTCGATTGCTCCGATCAGCACGGGACGCCGCAGAATCCCGGAGCCCCCGTCAAGGGGGGAGACGCCATTGTCCTGATCGGCGCGGCCGGCCACGACGCCAACCTCGAGATCACCGGCTGCTACAACTCCGACTGGGTCACGATCAGGGCGTCCAGCTTCCGCGAACCCGTCCTCGCCTCGGTCCACTTCCGCGGCAGCGGGCTGTGGCGTCTTGCCGGACTCAACTTCTTCAACGACTCCAACGGAACCATGGTGCGGGTCGAGGATCACAGCAGTCAGGGGCCCGCCCGCAATATCCAGATCCTCAACAGCCACTTCACATCGGGAGATCTCCCGACCATTCCGGATTGGGTCGATCACGTCTCGGACGCCATGCGGCTCTACACCGGCAACGGCCCTTTGTTGGTTCGGTGCAACGAGATGGTCAACGTCGCCATGGGGTTCGTGGTCGGCGGCGACCACACGGACGTCATCGGCAACACTGTCGAGTACTTCTCGCGGGATGGGATCGCCAGCGGCGGCCACTTCAATCGATTCATCGGCAATCGTATCTATGACTCGGTCAAGCTCGGCGACGGTCACCACGATGACTTCTTCCAAAGCCACATGGGCGCCAACCCCGATCTCTCTTCGGATGTCGAGATCACCGGCAATATCTTCATGAACCGTTACGGCTCCGGTCAGCCCGTGGACTCGCTGGGGCCGACCCAGTGTCTCAGCGGTTTCGAAGACGGCCCGAAGACCCGGCTTCGGATCACCAACAACATCTGCAAGGGTGATCACTGGCACGGCATCACCTGGTACGACACCAACAACTCGGTGATCATCAACAACACCGCGGTGGGCGGCTCGAACTTTTCCGGGCTACCCGCCGGATCGAGCGGTTGGCCGAGCTACTCCTGGATCAGCATCGAGGGCACCGGCAACACCATCCGCAACAACATCACCACCCGAAACCTCTCGGGTGGTGATCACAACCACGAACTCCAGCCCGGTGACGAACTCATCTATTTCGCCGACTGGCTCGGCCTCGACCTCAGCCTCGTGGCGGATTCACCAGCCATCGACTCCGGCAACCCCGACGGCGCCACCACGCACGATGTCGAAGGCACCCCACGGGATGCCCAGCCCGACGTTGGTGCGTATGAATTCATCGCGCCATAGCTTGATTTATCACCGCAGGCCACCGAGCATTGGCCATGACCAAACTCGAACACCCATCGTCTGAGCGCAACAAACAACCGATCCTCGATGTTCTGCGCCGGGTTCTGCCGCCAAGCGGGACGGTGCTCGAGATCGCCGGAGGATCCGGTCAGCACGCCGTCTTCTTCTCGGAGAACCTACCTGGCATCACCTGGTTGTCCACCGATATCGACGACGAGCGCCTGGCGTCGATCAGAGCCTGGCGGGAGGACTCGAGCTGCTCAAACCTCCTCGAGCCACGCAGGCTCGATGTCCTCGATGACGACTGGAACATCGGCATGGTTGATGTCGTACTCAGCGCCAACATGGTGCACATCACGCCCTGGGAATGCTGTCTCGGCCTCCTCGCCGGAGCTCGGCGGCATCTGACTCCGGGTGGATTGTTGATTTTCTACGGCCCATTCCGGGTCGCCGGCGACCACACGGCGCCGAGTAACGCAGCCTTTGATGAGAACCTCCGCGGACGCGACCCGAGCTGGGGAATCCGCGATCTCGAAGCCATCCGCGACGCTGCCAAGGGTCTTGTCCTCGACGAACGGGTTGAAATGCCCGCCAACAATCAGATGCTTGTGTTTCGAAGGGATTGAAAAACCGGAGTCGCGCCACGAGACACGACCCCGGTGAAAATCAATACCGTTCAGCTCTCGCTCTTGAGTGACCATCCGGTCTTGAGTCCCATGATGAACCACGCGAGGGCCAACGCACCCACAGCAAATATGGTGTCACCAAAGACCCGCATCCAACGCAGGGTTTGCAGGTATGGCTGCTGCATGAATTCGGCGGAACGCGCATACCAGAGGCCGTGTTCGACACTGGCCACGGTCTGGGCGAAACCTACCGGCAGGACGCTGATCAGGACCATCAGGGCAAGCCCGATGTTGATCGACCAGAACGCAAAGCGCACCCACTTCTCGTTCCACTGGTTCTTTGCGCCGAGTCCACGCAGAACAAAGAGCATGAGCCCGATCCCGAGCATGCCGTAGACACCGAAGAGGGCGGTGTGAGCATGGACCGGGGTGGTGTTGAGCCCCTGCATGTAATAGAGGGCGATGGGGGGATTGATGAGGAAACCGAAAATCCCGGCGCCGACCATGTTCCAGAATGCGACGGCAACAAAGCAGTAGATCGGCCACTTGTAGGACTCAATCCAGGGTTTCGCCCGGCTCAAGGCCAGATTGTGATACGCCTCGAAACCGAGGAGCACCAGGGGGACCACCTCAAGGGCGGAGAAGGTCGCACCGAGCGCCATCACCGACACCGGTGTTCCGGTGAAGTAGAGGTGGTGGAAGGTCCCGATGATGCCCCCGAGGAGGAAGATATTTGTCGAGAAGAGCACCGCTCCGGTTGCAAGGCGGGTCTTGAGCAGACCGAGCCGGACAAAGAGGAAGGCGATCACCACCGTTGCAAAGACCTCGAAGAAGCCCTCCACCCAGAGGTGAACCACCCACCAGCGCCAGTACTCGGCGATGGCGAGGTTGGTCTGGCGGCCCCACATCAACCCTGCTCCGTAGAACCCAGCGATGGCCACCGATGAGATCAGGAACATCCCCAGAAGAGGCCGGCTGTCGCTTTCGATCTTGAACGCCGGAAGGATCGCCCGCACCATCAGGGCCAGCCAGATCAGAAGACCTGCAAAGAGGAAAGCCTGCCAGAAGCGGCCGAGATCGACATACTCATAACCCTGATGGCCGAACCAGAAGTTCTCAGCAAGACCGAGCTTCTGCATCACTCCCATCCACTGGCCGATCATCGAACCGACGACGATCACCAGCAGCGCGCTGAATAGAATATTGACCCCGAGGCGCTGAAACTTGGGTTCGTACCCGGAAACCGCCGGAGCGATGAAAAGACCCGTCGCCAGCCACGAAGTTGCGATCCAGAAGATGGCGAGTTGGACATGCCAGGTCCGGCTGACCGCATAAGGGAGGAAATCGCCGAGGTCGATCCCATAGAAACCGCCCCCCTCCACGCCATAGTGAGCCGTCACGACACCCAGAATCACCTGGACGACGATCAATGCCGTGACGACCCAGAAATACTTGACGGTCGCTTTCATTGAAGGCGTGGGATTGAGCCCGAGCAGCGGGTCGCTCTCGGGATACACTTCGGGGTCGAGGCCATCGCTGCGATGGACCGCGTGGTGCCAGGCCAGGACCCCGATTCCCCCGAGAAGGAGCACGACCGAGAAACCCGTCCACAGGATGAGGCTCGATGTCGGCGAATTCCCGACAAGCTCGTCGGGGGGCCAGTTGTTGGTGTAGGTGATTTCCTGCCCCGGTCGTTCGGTCACACACGACCATGAGGTCCAGAAGAAAAAGGTGTTGAGCTGCCGCATCCGCTCGTCGCCTTCCACCGTATTGAGCCGCATGGCGTAGGCCTCGCGTTCGCTGGCGGCGGCCGGGTCATCGCCGAAGAGGGCGCTGTAGTGTGCCCTGTTCGCCTCAAAGGCCGCGGCTCTCAGATCGGAGATGGTGAGATCACCGCTGGACGGATCAAAGCGATTGGCCCGTATATCGATTTGCAGCCGAGCGGTGAGGGCGGCCTGCCGTTCCTTGTCCAACTCCTCAAAGCCGACGCCGTGCTCCGCTTGAGCCCAGTATCCGACCATAAAGGTCGCCTCGCGGTGGAGCCAGTCGGCCGACCAATCGGGGGCGACATAGGAACCGTGACCCCAGATCGAGCCCAGTTCCTGGCCGCCGGTGGACTGCCAGACATTCTGACCGTCACGGATGTCCTGACCAGTGAAGAGGACCTCTCCACTTTCGCTCAGCACCCTTTCAGGGATGGGCGGCGCCTGACGGTAGATCTCTCTGCCGTAATAGCCCAAAACCGAAAACGACCCCACCATGACAAAGATGAAGCCGAACCACAGCCTTCGATAATTCACTCCTGCTCCCCTTCCTGAAAAAGTGGATCTCAAGATATTTAGACATCCCGAGATCCTTTGAGTTAACAAAAAAACTCACCGACCTCTGTTGGCGAGATCGGCGACGTGAACTTCATTCAACATGATGTGATAGGTGTCCCGAATGCTCTCCCAATATGAGTGCAACGGGCACGGGTTTTCACAATCGCACGCGGGGAGTCCGAACAGACAGTCGGTCCGGAGCGTTGCGTCGGATCCTTCAATGATGGCCATGACTTCGCTGATGGGTCGGTTGAGCGCCTCGGCTCGCAGAGCGAATCCCCCACCCCACCCTTTCTGCGAGTCGACCATCCCACCTTTCCGTAACTGGTTGAGAATCTTGGAGAGATAGTTCGCGGGGATGCCAGTCGCCTCGGCGATTTCCTCGCCGGGCACACGATCATCGCCTCTGCCGGCGAGATAGCCGAGGATCTGAAGGGCATAGCGGGTGGTCTGGCTTACCATCTCAACGCATGACGTTATCTCTTGAGTTTTGAAATGTCAAGAGCCCAACAACCGGCTACACTCCCGCAACGGAGGCGCAATGCGATCGAACGCACGCGACATCATTCTCATGATCATCATCCCCATATTCGCCATCAGCTGCTCGACCCCCGACGACCCGACCGCGCAGATGGATCCCGGTCCCGCCTTCCAAGCACTCGTGGAATCGGTTGTGGCCGGAGACGACAACATTCACGGGGCTGCCCTGGCGGTGATTTCGCCCACCCTTGGCATCGAGTGGGAGGGAGCGGCCGGGCTGGCCGATCCCGAGGCCGGAACACCCATGACCCCGGCCAACCCGGTACGGATCGCCAGCAACACCAAGACCTATGTGGCGGCCGCGGTTCTCCGGTTGGCCGAGGAGGGGAAGATCGATCTCGACACCGCGGTTGCCGACTACCTCGATCCCGAACTCTCAGCGCTCTTGGAATCGGATGGCTACGATCCTTCAGCCATCACCATCCGTCATCTTTTGACCCACACCGGCGGGCTTAATGACCACGGCGGGGCCGAGGAGTACACCGAAGCGATCGTGGCCGATCCCAACCACCATTGGACGCCCGACGAGCAGATTCGTTGCCTCGTCGAATGGTGCGAGCCTCTCGCCGGACCGAGCGAGGTCTACAGCTACTCGGACTCGGGCTATGTACTGCTCGGGACGATCATCGAGGACCTCACCGGTCAGAGCCTGGCTGAAGCGGTTCGTGAGTTGGTCGGCTTCGAAAGGCTCGGGCTGGACTCGACCTGGTGGGAGATTCTCGAACCCATGCCGGAGGGCGCGGCCGAACGGGCGCACCAATACTTGGGAGATCTTGATGTCACGGAATTTCTCCCCTACTTCGACCTCTACGGCGGTGGCGGGATCGCCACGACCATGGGCGACCTGGCCGGTTTCCACGGCGCGATATTCAGGGGTGACGTCTACTCGGATCCCGGAACCGTCGATATCATGCTCAGCACGATCGAGGGGCCCGCAGTGAGTCCGACGGCAACCGAACGCTCGTTGCCGCCCGGCGCCTACCGGATGGGTGTGTGGGTCCTCGAAACCGAGGGCTACACCACCTACCACCACACCGGTTTTTGGGGAACCATGGCGGTCCACGTACCCGAGCTCGATCTCACCATTGCCGCCACCGCCAACCAGAACCAATGCGGCCCGGGATTTGATGAGATCGTGTCCTCAACGATCAGGATCGTTGAGGAAAATTTTGAATTTTGAATTATGAATTATGAATTACATCGCACCATCTCACCATCGCAGCTGACCGGGTGCGTTGTGATGGCAATTCACAATTCAGCCTCTTGCAAAATTCAAGAACTGGTCACTGTGGTCTTCCGACCCTCCTCACCATCAGGCTGGCGAGACGCCGGCCCTACAATGGATCTCAGCTCTTTGTAGTGCTGGCGTCTCGCCGGCACAGAGACCACTCACCATCAAAAAACGACGGTTTTGCAAGAGTCTCAATTCTTAATGACATCGCACATGGTGTGTTGTGATGGCAATTCAAAATTCATAATTCAAAATTCATAATTCCTAGCCTGCCTTGCCATCCGGCCTCGGCGTGACCAGGTATTTCGCGTTGACGACCACGTAGATCAAAAACGCGACCGCCCAGAGACCCGCAGACACGGTGAGCATGGTCGCCGTCAGATCGGCTCTGAACCACGGCCCGAAAACCCTGATGATCGCACTCGCAGTGATGGCGACAAATCCCAGAACCATGAACGGCGAGACCTCGAGCTTGCGGCCGGTGTGACCCAGGGTCACCCGCGCCATCATCCCCAGGGTCAGGGTCCCGATGGCCCCGGCGGTCAGGGCATGAGTCGCGGCGCTGGGTGGGATCATGAAACCCGCCGCCGACGCGGCCTTGAGCAAGAGACCGATCCAGATCCAGGCATAGCCGAGATGGAGCACCCCGAGGATCGGTTTCGTGATGGTCCGGAGAGAACCCCAGGTGAACGACCGAGCAAGAACCAGCAGCCCGGCCAACCCGGCCGCAACCGCCATGGCCATCGATGTCGGCGCCACCACCTCGACAACCACGACGAGGAAGGCGGCCACCGTCGCCGCGATGTTGAGCGCGGGGATCGCACGCACGCCATCGTCTTCGAGGGTGTTGCGTGTAAAGAGCGGCACGATGCGTCCGGTGATGATGATCAGAACCACGACGATCAGGTCGACAGCCACGAGATCGCTCCGCAGATACGATTGCGGCAACAGCCCCGACGCCCGCATGTGGTGGTGGGCGTCGCAGAGCCATAACAACGGCAGCAGGGCGAGAAGCTGATAGTTCCGCTTGCTCGAACTCAGGATGAGCGGAATCGCCAGAACCACCGTCAGAACCGGCAGGAAGCTGAGTTCAGCCATCCCGGCGATGGTCGAGGTGACGCCCCCAACCCCGACCAGGCGTCCGAACGCCCAGAGTCCGACAAGCACGGCCAGCAGGGCACCCTTCGCCGTTGTTTTGCCGGTCCAGTTCTCGACCGCTGTGAGGAGAAACCCGGCGAGGATGGCGCAGGTGAATCCGAAGATCATTTCGTGGCTGTGCCAGCCGATGCCTTCGAGTCCGGGCTCGCCGGTCAACTCGGCGTCATAGTGGAACGCCCACCATGGAATCAGACCCGCGCCTAGAAGACCACCGAGGAGGAAGAACGGACGAAAGCCCTTTTGAAATAAAACGTGTTTCATGGGTTGATTCTACACCTGAGAAACGATCTCGATCCTTGACGCCGATCAACCCGTCTGCCGACAATCACAATGATCTACCCTTTCTCGAGATCTCGACTCAGCCCGTTCGGTCGATCTTCTCCACCCATATCCGGGTCGGGCGAAGTACCATGAACCCACCATGCTTGATATCGTCCTCGTGCTCTCCACCCTCGTGGTTGCCTTCCTGCTCCGGCTGGAGCCCTTGCGCAGGCTGCGGCCCTTGACCGCTCCGTTGCTGTTTGTCTCGGCGGCGGCCCTTGCTCGGTTTGTCACCGGTGCACTCGATCTCGACCCCGCCATCCTGCGCGCCACCAACGTCGTATTGGTGCTTGCGATCGGTTTTCTGTTCGTCCGCGGTTGCCTGATGCTGGTCTTCGACTGGATTCTGGTTCGGCGCATGGGAATCGCGCCTCCGCGACTGATGCGCGAGGTGGTGACCCTCGGGGTCTACCTGGCCCTCGGGGCCATCCTCTTGCGCAGCTTCGGGATCGAGGTGACCGGAATTGTGGCGACCTCGGCGGTCATCACCGTGGTCGTCGGCCTCGCCCTCCAACAAACCCTGGGCAACCTCTTGGCCGGTCTGGCGCTCGCGTGGGAGCAGCGTCTGCCCATGGGAACCTGGGTCGAAATCGACGGCCGGGTCGGGATGATCGAACAGACCGGCTGGCGCTCACTGTTGATCCGAACCCGCCTCGGTGAACGCCTTCTCGTACCAAACGCCGATGTCGGCGCCGCCAGGATCACCCTTCTCGGGTCAGAGCAGCGTCCGGCGGCGGTCGCCATTCGCCTGGGGCTGGCCTACGGCGTCCCACCCGATGCCGCGAAGAAGGTCTTCGCCACGGTGGCAAGAGGCATCCCCGGTGTCCTGACCGAACCGCGCCCGAGGATCCTCACGTCGGAGTGGGCCGACAGCGCCATTGTCTACGAGTGCCGTCTCTGGACCAGGACACCCTGGGCCCGGGAGGATTTGACTGATCAGTTTCTGACCCGGGCGCATCAGGCCCTGGCCCGCGCGGGGATGGAGATTCCATTCCCGCAGCGCACCCTCCATCGGGCGCCCCGTCGGGTCTCGACCGACACCGCGGATCAACGGCTCCGAGCCATTGAAAGATCGTCGATCTTCGGCGAAATCCCTGTTGAACAGCTCGCGGCGATGGCGGATTCCTCCCGCATTCTTCGGTTTGCGCCAGGCGAGGCCGTGGTCACCGCCGGCGAAGAATCCACCGCCATTTACCTGGTCAAGACCGGCAACGCGACGATCGAATTGAACCAGCGGGAAGTGGCCCGTATGCAACCGGGCGATGTTTTCGGTGAAATCGCTTTTCTCACCGGGAGCATACGCACCGCCACCGTGCGCGCAGCCGATTCGGCCCTCGAAGTGGTCGAACTGGACGAGGAAAGCCTGCGCAGCTTGCTCGAGAATGAAACGGAACTTGCTGAGGAGCTCGCCGAGAGGATGGTGGCCCACCGCCGCCACGGCGAATCGCTGCTCGACGAAAGCGGTGCGTTTGTGAACCCTGCCGGGATGGTGGCGCAGTTCAGAAAACACCTGCTCCGCTTTGTCGGTCGCTGAGGTGAAACCCACCGACGCAGAATGGTCCCGCGGTGTACATTGGCAGGACGAGGAATTAAAGGGGGAATGATGTTGGATCGACTTCAAAGCGGCCGGGGCGCCTGCCACCGAACTTGTATCGGCACATACGTCATTCTCGCTGCAATGATCCTGGTCTCCGTGGCGGGCGATCTCGCTGCCGGCGACACCATCACGATCACCCCCACCTACCGTGTGGGGGAACAACTCGAATACTCCTGGCACCTCGAGAACGAGCTGAGTTGGTCACCCGCCGTCAAGGGTTCGGACTGGGTGAAGATGAGCACGGACTTTGATTTCGTGCTCGATGCCACGCGCCTCACCCACGATGGCGGCTGTCTCTTCGATCTCGATGGCACGAGCCTCGAGAGCATCGGTGAGAGCTCCAAGGGGAAACTGGGAATCCGCGCCACTGAGACCGAGGTGAGCTATCTACTGGGCAAGCACTGGACCAAACCGGGTCCGAACACGCCGTTCGCCAAACCCATGACCGTGACCCTCGGCCCGCAGTTCCAGCCGACGGCGTCCACCGGCGTCGAAGCCATCGCCCTCTTTCTCCTCCCCGGGGTCGATCCCAGAGTGTGGTTTGTCGTAACAACAGCCCCTGCCGTTCCAATGACGATCGGCAGCAATTGGACCCAGGACTTCGACATCGAGATTCCGGGCGCCACCGGAGACCCGCTGCATGTGGTCATCGGAATCAACGTCGTCGGAACCGAGAAGATCGACGGCGCGGACGTCCTCGTCATCGAGGCAAAGGGGGAACTCAACCTCGTCGACAGCGATATCCGGATGCAGGACGGAAGGCTCCTGCACATCGTCCACGGTCGATACGAAGTGACCGGCACCGCGAAATGGGATATCGACCGAGGTTTCCTCCGCTTCGCAACCGCCGAGCAAACCCTCAAGGCCACCGCCGACAGACCCGAAACCCGTCGCCTGGCGAGCAGGGCCGTCAGTCGTCTGTCGCTCCTGA
>RCNE010001797.1_pt1 | contig 11596 bp, 10 predicted proteins | sample 2041361 | NCBI WGS metagenome assembly RCNE01 (sample SAMN09708229, study PRJNA481090) | Marine sediment metagenome, whole genome shotgun sequencing project.
GCTTTTATGGAATTTCAGGCCTATAATGTGCTGGTCATTGCTTCTGATATTCGCCAATTAGAACATATTGAATATACCCCAGCCCCTGACATCATTCATGAAGGTGCAGGCCATGCCCCTATCATTGCCAACCCTGAATATGCCGAATATTTACGCCGGTTTGGGGAAATTGGATGTAAAGCGATTTCTAATGCAAAAGATATTGAACTCTATGAAGCTGTGCGGCATCTTTCTATTATCAAAGAGGCTACCGGAACAGCTCAAGCAGCAATCGAAAAAGCTGAAAAACATATCGAGGAGCTTCAGAACAATATGGGTGAACCCAGTGAAATGGCACTTATACGCAATCTTCATTGGTGGACTGTAGAATATGGATTGATCGACACCTTGGAAAATCCAAAAATATATGGTGCCGGACTGCTTTCTTCCATTGGTGAAAGTGCTTGGTGTATGACCGATGAAGTGAAGAAAATACACTATTCGATTGATGCGGCACACACTTCCTTTGATATTACAAAACCACAACCACAGCTTTTCGTTACCCCTGATTTTGCTTTTTTAAGTCAGGTTCTTGAAGAATTTGCAAACGCTATGGCACTTCGCAAAGGAGGCCTTAGTGGAGTTCAGAAACTGATTAACTCAAAAGAATTGGGGACTATTGAAATGAGTACAGGTCTGCAGGTTTCAGGAAACTTCGAATCTGTAATTGACTTTGAAGGGCATCCTGTATTTTTTAAGACCAGAGGTCCGACAGCCCTATCTTATCGTGAAAAAGAATTGGTGGGCCATAGTACCGAACATCACTACGGTGGCTTTGGTTCTCCTATGGGTAAATTAAAGGGCATCAATTTGGCCATAGAGGACATGAGTCCGAGAGACCTTAAAGCATACACTATTTTTGAAGGACAGACGATTACTCTTGAATTTGTAGGCAATATAAAAATATCAGGGGAAATTATTACTGGAACACGAAACCTGAAAGGCGAGATTATCCTTATTACCTTTCGAAATTGCTGCGTGACCCACAAGAAAAAAATACTTTTCAAATCTGATGAGAGCTTGTACAGTATGGCTGTTGGACAAAATATTGTTTCAGCATATAATGGCCCTGCTGATTTGAAAAGTTTTGATTTAATCAATCATGAAATTTCTTCAACCACCATAAAAAGGGAAGTATCACCGGAAAGACATAAATTAGAAAACTACTATAAACAAGTTCGTGAATTTAGGGAAGGAATCAATACGACCATATCTCGACATAAGGTATTTGAACAAATAGCCAAGGAATTTCCCAACGATTGGCTATTATCCGTTGAATTATATGAATTGGCTAAAACAAATGGTGATTCCGATTTTGCAGCGGAAATTGCGAAGCATTTGGAAACCTTAAAACAGAACAATCCTAAGTTGGGACATTTGATTGACGATGGACTAGGGCTGGTTGATGCGCATTTGGTTTCTAAATAGCACCTTTAATTTTCAAGATATTCTACTCTTGACAAACTTTATTTGCCCCTTGTGATTTGACTCTTGTTCAACCTCATGAAAGCATTTGCACTACTTATTGGTCAGTTGGTTTGCGAAAAACTTTATCGATTCCATTAGCCAACTGTCATCTCTTTTTTTGAGTTCTTCCTTTGTTTTTTCTCGTACTGCTTCCAACTTGTCAGTAAAAAAAGATATTGGGTTTCCTTTTATCTCATTTCTAGGTCTTTCAACTAATTGGCTTCCAACCTCCCACATATCCGTGCCTTTTTTATCTAAATCGCCCCATTTTCTTACTTCAAAAGTATGTGTCTGATAACAGCGTTCAGTGGCAGCCAAATGCACCAGCATAACCCCGATGGAATTTGACTTATCATCCAATAGAAAATCTAATCAAGCCGATAAACTTTAATTGATGGGAAAACAGTATTTTAACGGTACTCAAATTCGTTTTACATGAAAACGTTATTCCATTTTTTAATCCTTCTTTTTGTAAGTGCTATGTCATTTGCCCAATTTGAAACCAATTATGAAGAAAGCAAGGTTCCTGAATTCAGTATACCTGATCCACTAACGACTTTTTCTGGCGAAAAGATTACGACTTCTGACGACTGGATTGAAAAACGACGTCCAGAGCTTTTCGAATTCTTCGAAAATAAGGTCTACGGAAAAGTACCGGACAGCTTAGACAGCGTATCTTTTAAACTTTTGGAAGAAAATAAAAATGCCTTAAATGGAAAGGCAAGACGAAAACAGGTGGAAGTTACCCTCATAAAAAACGAAAAATCAATCCACTTTACCATTCTGATATATTTGCCAAGAAATTCTTCGGCGACTCCTATTTTTTTAGGCTATAATTTCTTTGGAAATCATTCCATTACAACAGACACAAATGTAATTATATCGGAGGCTTGGGCCATGAACAGTGTGGCAATGAACATTAACGAACATCGGCTTACGGAAGCGTCTCGAGGGCTACGAGCACATCGTTGGGCCATTGAGAAAATCATTGATGGTGGCTTTGGATTGGCGACCATCTATAATGGAGAAATCGACCCTGATAAAAATAACCTTATGGATGGTATACATAATCTGTTTTATAAGGAAGGACAAGAAAGGCCCGATAACAACGAATGGGGAAGTCTATCCGCTTGGGCTTATGGATATAGTAGGGCTTTAGATTATTTTGAACAAGATAACGATATCGACGCCAGTAAGGTGATTGTTTTTGGTCATTCCCGTTTAGGCAAGGCGGCCCTATGGGCAGGTGCTAGTGACCAAAGATTTGCAGGAGTTATAAGCAATGATTCTGGATGTGGTGGAGCAGCACTCTCCAAACGTAGGTTTGGCGAAACAATTAATGTAATCAATACCAGTTTTCCACATTGGTTTTGTTCTAATTTCAAGAACTACAATAATAACGAAGAAGCACTACCTATTGACCAGCACCAGTTACTGACGCTTATTGCTCCGAGGCCACTTTATGTGGCCAGTGCAAAAGAAGATGAATGGGCAGATCCTAAAGGAGAATTTCTATCCGCTTACCATGCTTCTTCGGTGTATGCGCTTTTTGATAAACAAGGCATTAACACCAATAAGATGCCTGAAGTTCACACCCCCATTCATAAATCAGTGGCGTACCACATTCGCGAAGGAAAACATGATGTCACCGATTACGATTGGCAACAGTATATCACATGGGCGAGTGAATTGTTGAAGCTCAATCCATGATTTGAAGTTCATCCAAATTATCTATAGCCTGATTCTTATAGACTAGTTTCCATCCCAAGGAGTTGGTCAGTACATAGAACTTTGCTAGCTCGCTGATTAATCGGTTTTTGGCATTGGCTTTTAAGGTCGATGCCTCCACTTTAGTCATGAGCGAAGTATTTACGTTTCTTTTAATCTTATTATAATCAGAAGCATCAAATTGGTTTAAATAATCAGCAGTAACATCGTAATACTCAAAATCAGGGTTAATCTTGATTTCCGGTTCGGGAACGCTCTTCACATAAAGCGTTTTATTCTCTTCATCAACCTCAAAATCAACCTCGCTTAAATCATAGGCCACCGTAACCTCAGCATTTACGACCACCAAAGCTTTTTTATCTGCAGTTATCAATGGCCCGAATAATTCTTGCGAATCTTTGTAATTGTATACCTCTGCAAAATGACCTTCGGTAACAATAAGTTTGCTAACATTAGCGATTTGTTGTTGAATAAGCATGGTATTTTCCTGAAGGATGGAGTTTTCCTTTTTGTCTTCAGAGCAAGAACGAAAAATCAGAACTACCACCAAAGTACTAAGTGCTCCAAGTAAAACTTTTTTCATTCGTCAAATTTCATATGAGGATACTCCTTTTGAAGATACGTAATTTTTTTTTCGAGGGATGTTCTAAAAGTGCGATACTGTTCGGATTCAGGATTGAAAGTGAGGTGTTGCAACCCCTTTTGCACTGCAGCTACTTTTTCCATTACTGAATGCGCATTTGGTGAAATCCAAACGGCCCTGAATTTTTCCCAGATATAGTCAATGGCCACCTGATTGGGGTGCACCATATCTGCGTCGTAGAAACGATAATCACGGAGTTCATCCATCATGATTTCATAACTTTCGAAATAAGAAAGACTTCTCGACTGCGTTTCAGGAGACACCATACTATGAATGGCAGCAATTAAATGCGCTTTGCTTCTTTGGTTTTCTACAAATCCGTCCTTCAAATGCCTGACGGGTGAAACCGTGAAAACCAACTGCGCATTTCTATTTATTGATTGAATACTTTCAATAGTACTCACTAAACTTTGCTGAATCGCATCAACAGAAAGCAATTCCTTTGAAAATTTCTGTTGCGGCAGTTTATGGCAATTGGCGACAACCTGATTTGACTTGTTTTCTCGATAGACCCAAGCGGTACCCAAGGTGATGATGATGTGGGTAGACTTGAATAATTGTTGATGTGTTTTCTCTAAACCTGAATTTAGTTTTTCGAGCAGTTTTTCTTTGGATGGATTACTCAAATTAGAATGCGCATCAAAACAATGCCACCGTTCATTTAAAAAGAAGCAATCCTCTTCCGAATAGGATTCCTTATGAACTGCTTTTGAAATCAACTTTTCAATAGCCGGGGGATGAAAAAGAATTCCGAAGGGGTTTCGAAGGGATTGGAATCTAAAATAGTCCAATTTCTTTCCCATATTTTCGGCAAAACATGAACCCAGAATCAACAATTGACTTTCATAGTCTATCTGATTCTGTTCTGGGTGTAATTGGATTTTGGTTTGGAGTTTCATTTCATCAGTTTACAGTAGGCCATTACGGTTGGTAGTAAATTCAACTACGCAGTGCAACTGCTAACTAATATAGGTTTTCGACTTCGTCAATGCCTCAGCGATGCCGTCAGGGTTTTTACCTCCTGCTGTAGCAAAAAACGGCTGTCCACCTCCGCCACCTTGAATGTATTTGCCTAGTTCACGAACTATGGTTCCTGCGTTCAAGTCTTTAGAGGCCACTAACTCTTTAGATATATAACATGAGAGCAGGGCTTTGCCATTCTGCTCCGTTCCAAAAAGTAGAAAGAGATTATTTTTATTACTTCCCATTTCGAATGAAAGGTCTTTGATGCCAGCGGCATCCAGTTCAATCTTTTTAGCTAAGAATTGAATACCGTTGATATCTTCCAATTCATTCAACAAATCACCCTTAAGGTTTCTCGCCTTATCTTTTAATAACAGTTCTACCTCTTTCTTCAGCTTTGCATTTTCATTTTGCAAAGAGGTCACCGCTTTAACGGCATCTTGTGCATTGTTCAGTATCTCTTTGATTTCGAATAGCGTGCGGTTGTTCTCATTATAGAAATCCTTTACGGCATCTGAAGTTATGGCCTCTATTCTGCGAATTCCCGCTGCTACTGCACCCTCCGATCTGATTTTGAAGTGCCAGATATCTGCTGTATTCTTTACATGCGTGCCTCCACACAATTCAACGGATTGCCCAAAACGAACGGTACGCACGGCATCACCATATTTCTCTCCGAACAAAGCCATAGCCCCTTGCTCCAAAGCTTCTTTCATCGGTACATTTCTATTTTCTTCGAAGGTCAATTGCCCTTCAATACGAGCATTGACAAAACTCTCTACTTGTCGAAGTTCGTCAAAGGTCAGTTTCGAAAAATGCGAGAAATCGAATCGGAGGTATTTTGAGTGCACTGCCGAACCTTTTTGTTCCACATGGGTTCCTAAAATTTCGCGGAGCGCTTGATGCAACAAATGAGTAGCGGTATGATTTGCTTCAGTTCGCCGTCTTTGTTTTTTATCTACAGAAGCTTTAAAAGTCTCCCCCGTTTTCTTTGGTAGGTTCTTCGAAAAATGAATAATTTCGTTGTTCTCCTTTTTAGTATCAATAATATAGACCACATCTCCATTCGCAGTTTCTAAGTAACCCTTGTCGCCAACTTGGCCTCCTCCTTCAGCGTAAAAAGGAGTTATGTTAAATACCATTTGATACTGCTCTCCCTCTTTCTTAGAGCTTATTTTTCGGTACTTTACCAAATTGACATTTGCTTCCAACAGGTCATAGCCCACAAATTCTTGCTCCACATCATCAGACAAGATGGTCCAGTCTTCTTTTGATGTGGCGGATGCAGATTTGGAACGGTCCTTTTGTTCTTGCATGGCAACCTTAAATCCGTGCTCATCTAAAGAGTAGCCTTTTTCACTAAGAATCAGAGCGGTCAAATCTTTTGGAAATCCGTAGGTATCATAAAGTTCAAAAGCCTTGCGGCCGTCCACCTCTTTTTCTTTAGAATTCGAAATCACGGAATCTAATAATACCAAGCCTTGCTCTAGGGTTCTCAAGAATGAATACTCTTCTTCTTTGATGACATTTTCAATCAATTGTTTTTGTTGCTTCAATTCTGGGTAGGCATCACCCATGGTATCTGTTAAGACCTTTACCAAACGAAACATGAAGGGTCCTTTGGTATCAAGAAAAGTGAACCCATAACGGATAGCTCTGCGGAGTATTCTTCGAATCACATAGCCTGCGCCCGTATTACTTGGCAACTGTCCGTCGGCAATAGAAAAAGAAACTGCACGTATATGGTCTGCAATTACGCGAATAGCAATATCAACTTCTTCCTCTTTTCCATATTTGGAATTCGTAATGGTTTCTATCTCTCGAATAATGGGCGTAAAAATATCGGTATCGTAGTTTGATTGTACTTTTTGAAGCACCATACAAAGGCGTTCGAAACCCATTCCGGTGTCTACATGCTTAGCTGGCAACGACTCTAACACCCCATCGGCCTTTCTATTGTATTGCATGAAAACCAAATTCCATATTTCCACTACTAAGGGGTGGTCTTGATTCACCAAAGAAGCTCCTGAAACTTTCTTTTTTTCTTCATGGGAACGAATATCAACATGTATTTCAGAACATGGTCCGCATGGGCCTTGGTCACCCATTTCCCAAAAATTATCCGTTTTATCACCAAATAGTATTTGGCTTTCTGGCACGATTTCCTTCCAAAGGTTCAATACTTCTGTATCTTGTTCTAAATTATCTTTGTCATCACTACCTTCAAAAACAGTGACATAAAGATTCTCCTTGTCAATTTTGCAGACTTCCGTTAAAAACTCCCATCCCCAAGAAATAGCATCTTTTTTGAAATAGTCACCAAAACTCCAGTTACCCAACATCTCGAACATGGTGTGGTGGTAGGTATCCTTCCCAACTTCCTCCAAATCATTATGTTTACCACTTACACGAAGGCATTTTTGCGAATCAGCGACACGTTTGTTTTTAGGTATGCTATTCCCAAGAAAAAACTCTTTGAATTGATTCATACCCGCATTGGTGAACATCAGGGTGGGGTCATCTTTTATGACCATTGGCGCAGAGGGCACGATTTGGTGTTTTTTCTGCTTAAAAAAATTCAAAAACTGATTCCTAATTTCTTTGGAATTCATAGAAAATGCTAAGGTTTGACAAATTTTAACGGTTTATACAAAACAATTTTTATCTTTGTTTGTTCTGATGAAACGAATGCACAAAAATAGAATAAAATACATTCATGTCTAAAGTAAAGTACTATTACGATCCAGACACCCTTTCGTACCGAAAGATAGAGACCAAAAAATCGCGTCACTATCGAAACATTGCTTTGTTTTTTCTTGGCTCCTTTCTTTTTGGACTTCTGGCATTGGTTTTACTTCTCAACACCAATCTTATCAATACACCACAGGAACTTTCTTTGACTCGCGAATTAAAGAATTACGAACTTCAATTCGAATTATTGGACAAGAAAATGGTGCAAATAGAAGATGTACTCGCCAATATCGAAGACCGTGACAATAACATTTATCGCTTGTATTTTGAGGCGAATCCTATACCGGAAGAGCAACGTCGTGCAGGTTTTGGAGGCGTCAATCGTTATAAATCTTTAGAAGGTTTCAATAATTCAGAAATGGTCATCGCTACCACAAAACGCTTGGACATCATAAAAAAGCAAATTTCCATTCAATCGAAGTCATTGGATGAGATTACAAAATTAGCAGCGGAAAAAGAAAAACTGCTGGCTGCAATTCCAGCAATACAACCTATTAAGAACGAAGAATTGAAACGAATGGCTTCTGGTTATGGTTGGCGCTCAGACCCCTTTACCAAAGCGAGAAAAATGCACTGGGGAATGGATTTTACTGCTCCTAAAGGCACTCCAATATATGCCTCAGGAGATGGTGTAATAACCAGGGCCGACAATAATTCGTCAGGTTACGGAAAACATATTCGAATAGATCACGGTTATGGTTATGTGAGTCTATATGGCCATTTAAGCAAGTACAATGTAAAGAGAAGGCAAAAAGTCAAAAGAGGTGATTTAATCGGCTTTGTTGGCAGTACAGGAAGGTCTGAAGCACCGCATTTACACTATGAGGTCTTTAAAGATAAAGAACGGATCAATCCCATCAATTTCTATTACGGCAGTTTAACCGCCGAAGAATTTGAAAACATGCTGAAATATGCAAATCAAGAGAATCAATCCCTAGATTAATGGAAGTTGAGCTCCCAGAAAAAAGATATTATGGCATTGGTGAAGTAGCCAAGGCATTCGATGTAAATACCTCCCTTATTCGATTTTGGGAAAAGGAATTCGACGCGTTAAAGCCAAAGAAAAACGCAAAGGGAAATCGGAAATTTACTCCTGAGGATATCAAAAATCTCAAACTAATATACCATTTGGTCAAAGAGCGCGGCTTTACTTTAGAGGGTGCTAAAATTCACTTGAAAGAGAGTAAACAAAAAACCCTTGACAACTTCGATATTATTGATAAGTTGCAAGGTATAAGGGCCGAACTTATCAAAATCAAAGAACAATTATAAATATCTACTAAACTCTAGAAATTCGCGAATTCTCGTGAAGGACCTTAAAAATACTCATTATGAAAAAGGGATTAATCGTACTCATAATTCTTGTAGTTCTCGCATTTGGACTATATCAATGGGCAGTTGGTTTCAACAATACCGCTGTAGAATATGAGGCTAATGCAAAGACAGCCTGGTCTAACGTTGAAAGTTCATACCAACGAAGAAATGACCTTATCGGCAACCTTGTGAAAACTGTGCAAGGAGCAGCCGATTTTGAGCGGGGCACCTTAAAAGATGTTATTGAGGCAAGAGCCAAAGCCACATCTACAACAATAGATGCCAATAACCTCACCGCTGAGAACATGGCCTCCTTTCAGCAAGCTCAAACGGGTTTAACAGGGGCTTTGAGCAAACTTATGGTCGTAGTGGAACGCTATCCGGAATTGAAAGCCAATCAAAATTTTCTCGATCTTCAATCACAATTGGAAGGCACCGAAAACCGCATCAACGTGTCACGCGACCGCTTTAATGAACAGGTGAATATCTACGATATTCATACCACCAAATTTCCTGGTAAACTCTTAGCAGGTTGGTTTGGTTTTGAAGAAATGGCCCGCTATAAGGCAAATCCAGGATCAGAAAACGCTCCTGATGTAGACTTTGATTTCGAATAATCAAATTACATGTCGAAAGTCGAAAAATTTCTAACACCTGAGGAAGAACAAGAAATAGTTCAGGCTATTCTTGAAGCCGAAAAAAACACGTCTGGTGAGATTCGTGTTCATGTCGAATCACATACGCGACTCGACCATTTCGAAAGAGCTAAAGCCATTTTTCATCTACTCAAAATGGACAACACTAAAGATGAAAATGGCGTCTTAATTTACGTGGCCGTCAACGATTGTAAATTCGTCATTTATGGTGACCGAGGTATTGATAAAGCGGCACCGGAAAACTACTGGAACGCTACAAAAGATAACATTCAAAGTCATTTTGCAAAAGGAAACTTCAAACAAGGAATTGTAGAAGGCATTCTCAGTGCGGGGAAAGAACTCCAGAAACATTTTCCATGGAATCATGGCGACATAAACGAACTAAGCAATGAGGTATCTAAAGGTTAATACATTCCTCTTGCTTCTCTTTTACTGTGGATATGCCATAGCCCAATTTCAAATTCCTCCAAAACCAGAAAAACAGACCAGCGTTTACGACTATATAGATTTGATACCCGTTGGTCAAGAGAAGGTATTGGAGCAAAAACTGATTCGTTATTCGGACAGTACCTCAACACAAATTGTTGTTGCTGTGATTGGTTCAACACAAGGCGAGAACATCAATTATCTAGGTGCTCAATGGGGTGAAAAATGGGGAATTGGACAGGCCGACAAGGATAACGGTATTTTGATTCTCTTAGCAAAAGACGATAGAAAAATTGGCATAAATACAGGCCAAGGAGTAGAATTCGCCCTTACCGATGCCATGTCAAAACGGATTATCGATAATATTATCTTACCTCGGTTTCGACAAGATGATTATTACGGAGGACTAGATAAAGGAGTAGATGCCATTTTTCAAGTACTCAATGGGGAGTTCGAAGAAGAACGCGACTTTTCGAACAATGATGGTTTTCCCTTAGCATCATTACTGCCTTTTATCATCTTTTTAGTTATACTGATTATTCTATCCCGTCGTAATCGCCGAGGGGGTGGCGGCAATGGCGGAAAACGTGCCGGCGGACTCGACCTTTGGGATGTAATCATCCTCAGTAATATGGGCCGAAGTAGTGGCTCAGGAGGGGGATTTGGATCCGGTGGAGGCTTCGGCGGCGGTTCTGGTGGATTTGGGGGCGGCTTCGGAGGTGGTGGCTTTGGAGGTGGTGGCGCTTCCGGTGGTTGGTAGTGCTAGTTAGAGGCAAACTTTGACCCTTTTTTATCCTAAAAGCAAAACAAGCTAAATCTTTTTTTATTTTTTCACTTATTGCCTTTCTTTCAATGCGGGAGAAAGAATAGAACGAAGAACTTGTTTGTTCAAATGTATTACGTCAGCTAAGTTTTATGAACTTTACTTTGATGTTTTCGATGAAGCCAGTGAAAATATCTTTCCAAATAGAAGCTTCACCAAACAAGATATCATTGTGGAGGGAAATGGAAGCGATTCAATTAAAATCATAACTGAATTCAAAAAAGAGCTCCTCCACCCATCAGAAACGAAAAAGGTGAGTTTCATTATAATATACTTTTAGCACTGGGAATGAACTCAAAATAATACTAATATTCGCCAACACTAGCCATGTAGGAATGCGCATCACCCCGATATTAAATCGACTTACTTTTTTCGCATGTATATTGAAATCGGTACCCCAGAAAAATCAAATTCTTCTCGGAGCTTATTCTCCAAATAACGCTTATAGGGCTCTCGCACATATTGCGGCAAATTACAGAAGAACGCGAACTGAGGGTAAGGCGTGGGCAGCTGCGTACAAAATTTGATTTTTACAAATTTACCTTTGTAAGCAGGCGGTGGATAGTGTTCGATAATAGGCAACATAGTATCATTGAACTTACTGGTCGGAATACGATTGCTTCTGTTTTTATAGACTTGCACAGCGGTTTCAATTGCCTTAAAAATACGTTGTTTGGTCAGCACTGAAATGAATAGAATAGGAACGTCGACAAATGGTTCAATGGCCTCCCTAATTTTCTTCTCGAAATGTTTCATAGTATTGGTTTCCTTGTCTTCAACCAAATC
>RCNE010004288.1_pt1 | contig 11595 bp, 7 predicted proteins | sample 2041361 | NCBI WGS metagenome assembly RCNE01 (sample SAMN09708229, study PRJNA481090) | Marine sediment metagenome, whole genome shotgun sequencing project.
CTAAAAACTAGAACATCGCCAATTTCAAGAGCTCTTGGAAATTCAAATTTTCCATCAAAATCGGTAACAACGCCTTCGGTGCTTCCTTTCAAAACAACGTTTACTCCTTCTAGGGGTATATTTTCCTCATCTAATACTGTGCCTGTAACGGTATAGTTTTGAACTGCAATTCTACCTAATACTGTGGGTTGCTGTATACTGCTAACTTCGGTCTTTATAGTTTTGTCATTACTTGCAATATTTTGTGCTTGCAATTCGGAAACAGCACATAAGGATAGTAGTGAAAAACCCATTATTGCAATTCCTCTCGAGAATAATCTATTGTTCATATTGTAGTTCATTACAGGTTCATAAGTTTTTAATTGTGATGTTTTAAAACTACCACAAGTTTTAGTACTTGTATTGCTGAAATGCGACAGTAATTCTGTTGGAGACATTGATGTGAAATCATCCACTTCCTCTTGGCAAGAATCACAAAACCCACCTTTGGCAGTTTTGATAAAATTTTCAAACTTTTCAGAACATGGTTTTTTTACGGAAATACTCATTGAATTTTTCATAATTCTTTGGTTTTAATATTATACCTCTAAACTATGTGCTTTATATTGCTCTTAAAACCCCTATTGAGGGTAGCATGGTATTGAATGCGTAAACTACCCTTTTTAGTTAGTTTGAAATTCTAAATTACCAGCATAAGTTACTAAATTCTTAGTTTACTTTCACCCTAACTCCTTCAGAATGACTGCTAAATTCTGGTGCATACATACTTTGAATGGTCGTAATGCCATTGCTGAAATTACCCGCATTGTTCACGCGAAGATCATATTCAAAAACATAAACTCCTTTCGGCAAATAGTCAAAGAAGAAGTTGGTGCTAGCATCTTTGGTGGCTTCGTAGTAGCCCAAACCGTCCTGCCATTTGTATCTTGAGATTACATTTATCGGTTCAAAACCTGCTGCACGCATATCTTTCATGTGAACGAACTCCATCGGGCGGTCAGCTCGTAATTCAATACGAACTCGAACCAAATCACCTACTTCTAAATCGGTTGTGGTTGTGATTTCCGAGATTTCTTCACCGGAATCGGTGTTCTTTTTCAAGAACAGTTTCTTTTTTAATTTTAGTGGAGTTTCTGCTGTGGTAATTTTATCCAAATCCTCAAAATACTGCCAGTATAATGCTCCCCATGCAATGCCTTCACCTTTTTTACTGATTTGTACTTCGGCCATTTTAGGTTGTACTTCGGCGCCATTCCATGATGTTTTGTAGTAGCCAGTACCCGCTTCTACTTTGACATTTTCTAATTTTGACGGATCAATTTTTTCGCCGCCAACCAAAACGTCAACCGCATCGGTTACAGATAACCAATCACTACCCTGAAGTAACAGGGCATAAACTGCTTCGGTGGTTGCTTTCGTAGTTTTCCATTGGTTGGTCTGTTTATTTTTCAATAACCAAATTTTAAGATTGTCAATGGTTTCAACATCTTTAGGATGGATTTCAGAAAACGCTTCAATCAATAAAGCTTGCGTTTCAATCGGAGCCTGATACCAGTACCAAGAGCTCGTATTTTTCTTCCAGTACATTCCTAGTTCTTCCGAAGTAATACTATTTTCTTCTAAAGCGCGAAGTATTTTTTCGGAAGTTGTATGGTCTGCACTGCGATGCATAATCAAGGCCAACATCCCTTGAGAATACAATCCTTTGTTTTTCCAATACCTCTGTGTCTGGCCATTATAATAGGCTGTTATTTCATCAACTCGTTTAGAAGTTTTGAGATCCTTGAAAAAACTACGCATATACAAGTAATGAATCTGAGTCTGACTCAAATGGTCGTCGTTAATATCTGTTGCATACTTCTTCATGTGATTATACTCTTTGACAAACTCATTGTCTAGATATCGCATGGCGTTTTGAATCATGTTGCCTTGGTCGCTGAACGTAGCCGAAGCGACATTTAGGTGTTTAAGATGACCCATGCCTGCAATAATATGCTGTGTTATAAAACGACTATCGGGACCACCATTAAACCAAGACCATGCTCCAGATCCTTTTTGATTTTGCTTCAATTTGTTCATAGCTGTTGCCTGCTCATTTTTCATCTTGTTCAAATTGAACAATAGTGCGATACGTTTTTTCTGCTCTGTTTCAGACTGTGCATCACGTAACCAAGGCGTTTCTTGAATCAATAGCGATTTCAATTCTTGATTCTTCTCTAGGTTACTTACCAATGCATCAGAATTGGACCATTGCTTAAAGACTTCCTGAATTCTAGGATTGCTATTGGCAATATAAGTAGCCAACGTATTCGCATAATACTTAGAAAAGGTTTGCTCGTTGCATTCGTACGGATACTCCATTAAATAGGGTAGTGCCTGCACCGCATACCATGCTGGGTTGCTCGTCATTTCTAAAGTCAGCTTGTGATGCTTTAAAGTAGTTGACTTCGTCGTTTTCAATTTTTCTAAAGTGAAAGTTTTCGTTTGATTGCTTCGCACCCACATAGGAAGGGTTTCGGTAACCAACATTCTATTGGTTAGCACCGGAAGCACGTTCTGTTCTCCGTCGCTAAAATCTCCGGCTTTTGCAGTTACCGTATATTGAACCGCTTGAATATTTTCTGGGATTTTCAATCGCCATGAAACTTGGGTATTACCCATTGAATCAACTTTGAAAGACCTCATTTGTTCATCTAAGGGTCTTCCTTTAGATATAGGGGTAAGAATGTTGTTAGAAACTACTTTGCCAGAAACTGCATCCACTAGCTCCAATTTTGCTTGACCAGAAAGAGTTTTTTCCGTCAGATTAGCAATTTTTGAGCTTATCACGATTTCATCACCTTCCCTTAAAAAACGAGGTGCATTTGGTATGACCATCAACTCTTTTTGGGTAACGGTCTGTAGATTTCGAACTGAACTTTCTAAGTTCTTGGTGTGTGCCAATAATTGCACATTCCATTTGGTAAGTGCTTCCGGAGTTGTAAAATTGAAAGATATATTTCCTTCTTTATCTGTTTTTAACTGCGGAAAGAAAAAGGCGTTTTCTTGCAGGTTTTTACGGATTTTAATATCATCCGTAGCACTTTCTTGCCCATTCTTATCTTGAACTTTTGGTTTCGACAGTTGCTTATTGTCTTCATCCCTTAAAAGGCCATCTTTCTCCATAGGTGCTGACGCTACAGTTGAAACACCGGCTTCGTTTTTGAACTCTGACATTTCCATTTCTGCATCGTCCATTGCTATGCCTAGAGGGGCATTTTCTTTTTTCATCATTCGACTACGACGTAATCCTCTTTCATTTCCATAATATCCACTATAACCAAAATGTAAACCAAACCAATTAAAGGAATCAAAGTACAGACTTGTGTATCCGTAACTCTGGTTATCCAAATAGGTGTTAAATGAACTTGTTGTAAAGCAGTTGTAGGCATTTGCTGTTCGATTCGTATAATACGTTGGTTTTACCAAGGGATTGAATCCCCAGTAATGGCCTCTAAACGAATCTAGTGACGCATCGTACATATTTGCCAAAAGCTCTGCTGCGACCTTATCACCTTTCGGTCCTTTGATTTTGAAAGACCAAGTTTCATCGGTGCCGGGTTGTAGTTTATTTCGGAAGGTCAAGGTCTCGATTTCCAATTGAGAACTAGGGTAGGGCACCTGTATATTTAGATTACCTGCTTGAAAATGGTTATACACCGCGAAGCTATACGTAATTGCGAATCCGCCTAAATCATCTGCGTTAACTGGTACGGTAAAAGATTCTGAATAATTGTTCAGTCGAATCAATTTCGTATCAATAACCTTATGATCTTTTTCAATGTTTACGGTTACATTGATATCTTGAGCACTTGATAACAAGGTTACTTTTACTTTGTCTCCAATAGCATAACTGTTCTTATCCATTTTAATTTGGAACAATTCATTGTCTGCCAACTTCTTGTCATCATGACTAAATAATGAGGTTTGAAGAATGTCTTTAACCTGTTGACCAAATTTGTCTTTGGTTTCTAATTCAAGCACATACTTGCCTGATAACCACTTTTTAGTATCTCCTAGGGATATTTCTTTGGATGTTTCAGTATCGAAATCGGTCTGCAATACTAGCTCGCCTTTTTCCCAAGTAGAAGCATCGTGCTCATTGCTAAATGCATCGTGCGGATATAGTTGCTTAAATTCGGTTTTCGACCAACCTTCATAATCAGGGTGCAGCCCATCTTCGAGGACGGTTTACACTTTCTGGTGCTTTTAACTTGTACATCTTAACGCTACCTTTTGCAGAAACAAATTGCCCGTTCAAATTGTTTGTAGAAATGGTCAGTTTGTTTTCTTTAGCATCTTTGTCAAACGGATTTGCGATATACATATTCGCGGTCAAGGTATGATACCCAACGGTAACTACAGTAGTCGTGCTATGAGTTTCACCATTGATATCAGTAACATCTGCTGTTACTTCATAGCTGAAGGTGGGTAGGTTCTTTTTTTCAACACTTGTATCTGGTAAGGCCTTAAAATCGATTTCGTATTTTCCTGATGCATCAGTCTTGGTTTCACCATGAGCGATTTCTTGGGGAGTAGTGTTGTTGTAGGGATAATACCAGTAATACCATCTTGGATAATAAACCACTCGTTTTACCCTATAGGCAACTTTAGCATCGGTAATATTACTTCCGGCATATGCGGTAGCCGTTCCTTTCACAGTTATGCTATCATTGACTTTATAGGTTTCTGTGACAGGTTCAAAAGAAGTTTCAAATTTCGGACGTTTGTATTCTTCCACAGAGAAACTGGCATATCCACTTAAAGAAATACCTTTAGACTTTACTTGCACAGAAAATTCTCCAGTAAGTCCGTTACTCGGCAACACAAATTCTCCAAAAAACGAGCCGTAATCATTGGTTATGAATTCTTCCGTAGAAACCACTTGTCCGTTAACATCGTGAAGTTCAACAGCTACTTTTTGTTTTTCTAAAATAGATGAAACACCTTTATCAACTTTTATGGCAATTCCTTTAAAATATAAGGGTTGTCCAGGACGATAGATACTTCTATCTGTAAATAGGAAACAGGAATAATTGATTGCATTACCATTCTGATTATATCTTCTATTGACGTAATAACCTTTGAAATAGGCCTTGTCCTTGGCATTCGTAATTGTTATGCTCACATCAGACCAATTTTCGTCATTTAGAGGTATCGCGATATTCCCCAGCTTATCCGAAGTAAAGTTTTTGCTCAAACGAGGTCCGTCATAATTCTTTCGGTAACGAACAGTAAGTCTGGCACCTGAAACTGGTTTTCCGTTAAGGCGGTCAACCACTTGAAAAAAGTGATGTGTATTCGTTCGTGTCTCTGCCAGCGCCATATCAGCAACCTGAACCGGACTATATGCAAACGTTTTGTTTGTTTTGTCTTTAGGTTCTGCAAGAATCACATAATATCCGTTTTCCAATTTAGGCATGGAAATTTCTGTACTGTGTGATTGGTAATCGTTTTCATTTTTTAAGGTGGCTTGCCAATCTTTAGCAACGGGTAATTTCTTTAAAAAGGCTAACTTTTTTTCCTGCGGATATAATTCATCTAGTGTATTTAATTCACGTTGTGTCACACGACGAGCGGTGAGGTTTAGTCCGTTGAGGTTTTTATAATTTACCAAAAATCGAGTAGTCGTATTGATAGGAATGTGTCTTTCAGTAGTCAATTGCAAGCTCTTCTGCAGTATTTGCGATTTTAAGGCCTTGCATTGCTCAGCGCCTCTACTACCTGGTAAATCTTTGATTACCGATTCGCAAATCGCTAAAGCTTTTTTAATTTTCCATCGGTTTTCTACCTTGATTTTAGGTTGATACGAATTGCCTTGCTTATTTAATAACAAAGCGATTTGATTTTGATACAAACCAGAAGCTAAATTCCCTTTTCCAGCGGAGGCGGCATTCTGTAAAATCTCAAGAAATTGTTGCGTTTTATTTTCAAAAGTAGCATGCTCGTGAATAAAATTTAAGCGTTCAATATTGATTTCTGCAAATGTATAAGGCTTCGCAGAGGGCAAGTGTAGCATTAACAACTTTTGATAGATGCATAAGGCCTTGGCCTGCAACGAAGTTTTATCTTCGACATCAATATTTTTATTTACAAAAGCAAAACCCTCACAAAGTAAATCGGGGTCATTGATTTCAAATTTATCTGCTGGGCGAGTAATATTGTTTTCACTAGTTCTATAAAAACCAAGTGCGTTATGTGCCAACAGGTCAAAAAGGGTGGGGCGGTATTCTTTTGTATCTGATTGCTGATTTAGTATGACATCAAATTCTGTAACCAGAGTTTGCTTTAATTCAGCTTCGTTTTCTAAAGAAGCATCAAAGTGAATGCTGATTTCTTTGAAGAGGGTAGTCAAATCCCAAGTGCGAAAGTCTATTGAATCTATTTTGACGTTGGTCTTCGTTCGGTTGTAAAATTGATATCTATTTTGCTGAAAATATAGCCAAAAAAGATCAGCCAAATAATTTTCCAATACATTTTTGGTGGGAAATTCAGCCTTCGCAATTTCTGTTTTGAAATCATTGATAATTTTCAATTGAGCGTCTTCCTCCAAAGTCATAGCATACTTTGAAGTAAAAAGTAAAGTCTTTACGATTTGTGCAGAGTTTTTTTCTTTTTTTGCCTTTTCAGAAATGGCGGTCACAAGCTCTAAAGCAGACTTTGTCAACGCTTCGCTCTCCAGTTTTTCAACCTGTTTCCAAAGTGTTTCGAAAGAATCGTTATTTTTCTGCGATTGCGCCATTTGTGAAAATAGGATTATTGTTAGTATCGTTACTAGATGTTTCATATCTATATATTAGGCTATACTCTTAAAATAGAACGATTTACCACCACTCTGAGTATGCTGTTACAAAATTAAGAACAAAGGTGTAACCAAACCTCCCTGAAAACAATGAAAATTGAGTGAAGCTATCGTTTGAATGAGTAAGAGCCCCCTTTTCTCTTCAAATCTCAGAAAGATAACTTTTGCAACCCAAAACTGGTTTGCCTGGCACTTTTCAATGCCTATCTTTACATTTTAATTACGACTTTATGCAAATTCATTTTATCGCCATTGGCGGAAGCGCCATGCACAACTTGGCTTTGGCGCTTGAACATAAAGGCTATACAATTTCTGGTAGCGATGATGTTATTTTTGAGCCTTCTAAAAGCCGATTGACTGCTAAGGGACTTTTACCTGAACCTTTCGGATGGTTTCCTGAGAAAATTCATGTTGATTTAGATGCTGTTATTTTAGGCATGCACGCCAAAGCAGACAATCCTGAATTATTGAAAGCTCAAGAGTTAGGGGTAACTATTTATTCTTATCCCGAATTTCTTTACGAGCAATCAAAAAATAAAACGCGAGTGGTAATTGGTGGAAGTCATGGTAAGACCACAATTACTTCAATGATTCTACATGTTTTGAACTATCATGACCGACCCGTTGATTTTATGGTAGGAGCCCAGTTAGAAGGTTTTGATCGTATGGTGCATCTTACAGAAGAGAATGATTTTATTGTTTTAGAAGGAGATGAATACTTGTCTTCTCCGATAGATAGAAGACCTAAATTTCACTTGTACCAACCCAATATTGCCCTGTTAAGTGGAATAGCTTGGGATCATATTAACGTCTTTCCCACTTTCGAAAATTATGTGGAGCAGTTTCAGATTTTTGTAGATAGCATTGTTAAAGGTGGAAGTATAACCTATAACGAAGAAGATATTGAGGTGAAAAAGGTAGTGGAAGCATCTGAGAATTCCATAAGGAAATTACCCTATCAAACTCCAGATTATGAGGTTGAAGACGGACAAACGCTTTTAGAAACCCCAGAAGGCCCAATGCCAATAGAAGTTTTTGGAAAACATAATCTCAGTAATCTTGCTGGTGCCAAGTGGATTTGCCAAAACATGGGGGTTGATGAAGATGATTTTTACGAGGCGATCGCAACCTTTAAAGGCGCATCAAAACGTTTAGAGAAGATAGCAGAAGGTAAAACTAGCATCGCTTACAAAGATTTTGCACACTCGCCGAGTAAGGTAGCTGCGACGACTAAGGCTGTAAAAGAACAGTATCCTAATAGAAAATTTATTGCCTGCTTAGAGCTGCATACCTATAGTAGCTTCAATCCTGAGTTTTTGAAAGAATACAAAGGAGCTTTAGATGCAGCCGATGTGGCCGTGGTGTTTTATTTGCCAGAGTCAGTTGCTATTAAGAAACTAGACGCGGTTAGTCCAGAACAGATTTCATTTGCCTTTGAGCGTAAAGATTTAGAGATTCACACCAACGCGGATGAATTTAAGAATTACGTTTTTGAACAAGATTTCGACAATACCGTTTTACTATTAATGAGTTCTGGTAACTACGGTGGATTGGACTTAGACAAGTTGAAGTCAAAAATAGAAGCCTGATAATCAGAAACTAACCTGAATATTTGTCAGGATGAGTTAATCTGGAATGTCTTTTGACAATGGTTTCGTATGATTAGCAATTACTTTAGGATTTGTTTTAAAGGTAAACATCGATTTTTGAGGCAACAAATTTCGATGTTTATGATAGCTATAATGCTAGGTGTTTCCAATGTTATATTAGAGGAAGATCGAACGATGTATGATACTAGGGCGAAAATTGAACAACAAGAGGTTCAACCCGAGGACGACCCATTAAATTGCGAATTATATTAAATAGTAATCTAAATTCCTAAATCTCCTTTCACTTTGGTATTATAGAAATTTCTTGCGTTTATAATTTTAGTTACAAGAAAATAATTCACAATTACCTATTTTTAAGGGATGTTAGAAAAACCCACCTCACTTTCTATTAAAAACTGGTCTGATGATGATAAGCCTCGCGAAAAGTTGGTGCAAAAGGGCAAATCAGTTTTATCAGATGCAGAACTTATAGCCATTTTAATAGGTTCGGGGAGTAGAAATGAAAGTGCTGTTGAACTTTCGAAGCGAATTTTGGCATCCGTAAGTCATAATTTGAACGAATTGGGCACACTTTCTATTCAACAATTAATGAAGTTTAAAGGTATCGGTATGGCGAAAGCGGTAACCATAGCCGCTGCTCTAGAAATGGGAAGAAGAAGGCGAGGTGAAGATGCACAGAAAATCATAAAAATTACAAGTAGCAAAAGTGTGTTTGAATTGTTACAACCCATCATCGGTGAACTTCAACATGAAGAGTTTTGGATTGTTTTTTTAAATAATTCAAATAAGGTATTGCACAGAGCACAATTAAGTAAAGGTGGTATTACCGGAACCTTAGTAGATGTGCGATTGGTTATGAAACAGGCATTAGAACTTGGTGCTGTAGGATTGATTTTGGCACATAATCACCCTTCAGGCACCTTAATACCCAGCGCTGCTGACGAGCAAATCACACAGAAACTTAAGAAGGCAGCGGCTGTACTCGATATAAAAGTTTTAGATCATTTGATTATTACCCAAAAAGAATATTATAGTTTTGCTGACGAAGGCATTTTATAATACAACCAACTAAGCTTTTGAATTGATATATTAATTTTAAGTTATTTATGTTACTCATCTATACGCATAAAATTACTCCTCGTTTCAGCTATACTATGAAGCAGCTGTTTACCAGAATTTTGGGTATTGAGATAACCTATACGACCAAAGTTGAAGATTTCATAAAGCATTCTGGCCCAAAAATAACCTATACCAAACAACCTTTACAGAACGAGTTTTTTATTCGAAGTACTGATATTTTGTTTGAACAAGGTATTAGCGATCTTCAAGTCATAGTAGGTCGTTGGGAGGGTATTCCTTGTTTTTTTTCAGCCGGTGAGCGAAGTTCTATCCCTTTCGATATATTCTCTGCTAGCTTTTATTTACTGAGTAGGTATGAGGAGTACCTTCCACATGTGAAAGATGCACATGGAAGGTTTCCACCAAAAGAAAGTGTTGCGTATCAGTATAATTTTTTGCGACAACCTGTGGTCGATCAATGGGCTTTTAAACTTTTAGAAAAGTTACAAGAACGATTCCCCAATCTTCAGCGAGTAGAACGTACTTATAACTATACATCTTTAATTGATGTGACCACGTCTCATTGTTTTGCTTATAGAGGTTTGGTTAGAAGCTTTGCGGGTTTTTTACTTGATTTGGGTTCTTTTAAATTGAAGCGGATTGGCCAACGTATTGCGGTTTGGTTCAACCCCAAAAAAGACCCTTTTAATAATTATGGGTATTTAATTGATCTTCACAAAAAGTTTAAGATAAAAAGCATGTTCTTTTTTCAATTTGCTTCGTATTCCACGTATGATAAGAATGTATCTCCTAATAATAATAAATTCAAGTTTTTAATCAAATGGATTGCTGATTATAGTATGGTTTCTCTTGCAGCCTCTTATAGCTCATTTAATGATGTTATCCTTTTAAAAAAGGAGAAAAAGAGATTAGAGTCGGTTGTGAATAGGCCTGTAAGCTATTCGCGAATGCGCTATAACAGGGTTGACATACCCGAAACGTATCGCAATTTGGTTGAAGGCGAGTTTACAGATGATTACACCATGGGCTATACGCATGAAATTGGTTTTAGGGCAGGTACCTGCACACCTTTTTATTTTTATGATATTAATTTAGAGGTGCAACAGCCTATTCGCGTGCACTCATTTTCGGTTCATGATTATGCGCTACTCAATTTGGCTACAAATGAAGAAATTTTAGATAAAATAGGCCTGTTATATCAACAGGTGAAGACTGTTAATGGAGATTTGAATACCATTTTTTCGAATGAGTTATTAGGTAGTAAAAATAAAATAGATTGGAAGAAATTGTATGAAACTATAGTATCAGAATATAATGTTTAAAGAAGTGGTTACTGATGTTTTCTTTGATTTAGATCACACCCTTTGGGATTTTGAAAAAAATTCGGCGCTCACATTTGAAAAAATACTTTCTCAAAATAGGGTCAACGTAGTTTTGAATGACTTTTTGGAGGTTTATGTGCCAGCCAACCTAGCATTTTGGAAATTATATCGTGAAGAAAAAATTACTAAAGAAGAATTGCGATATCAACGTCTAAAATCGGTTTTTGATAAATTGAATCTTCAGGTTTCAGATGAAATGATATACACGCTTGCTGATGACTACATTCAATACTTGTCTTCTTTCAATCATCTTTTTCCAAATACCATTGAAATTTTGGAGTATTTAAAACCAAAATACAGACTTCATATTATTACGAATGGTTTTCAAGAAATTCAAGATACTAAAATGCAAAATTCGAATATAGATGGGTATTTTGAGCATATTATTAACTCTGAAATGGCAGGGGTGAAGAAGCCTAACCCTGTAATTTTTCAATTGGCATTGAATCTAGCAAATACCGAATCAAAAAATGCAATCATGATTGGTGATAGTCTTGAGGCTGATATTTTAGGTGCAAAAGCGTTAGGGCTTCACACCTTGCACTTTAACGCCCACAACGAGCAACCGCACGATTTTTGCCCTATGATTAGTGATTTGGGTGAAATAAAAGCCTTTTTATAGAGTTATATCTATAGCATCATATACTAGCTTTTGTGTTATGATGAAAGAGATCCTTATGAA
>RCNE010001799.1_pt1 | contig 11590 bp, 9 predicted proteins | sample 2041361 | NCBI WGS metagenome assembly RCNE01 (sample SAMN09708229, study PRJNA481090) | Marine sediment metagenome, whole genome shotgun sequencing project.
AAGACGCGTGGACTGACGCGCTCCGTAATCCGCTTGATCACGCCACCCTTGCCGGCTGCGTCGCGGCCTTCGAATACGACGGCCACCCGAAGACCCTTTTCCTGTACCCACGTCTGAAGGTGACAGAGCTCAGCCTGTAATTTTTTGAGCTCTTTATCGAACTTGCTCTCTGACAATCTACGTGCCGGTTCGGATTCTTTTGATTTTCCCTTTGCCATGTTGCCGTGACCTCGTTCTGATTATTTGCATATTGTCGCCGGGGTTACGAATGCCGAGTATCCGGATTTCGTCATTTATTCAATTATTTTTGGCAGAGGAGGGCGCCTGTTCCGAAAATCGCCAGGTTTGGCCAAAGAACGTTTAGATACTGACGTCCTCAGGAATCGTCGGGGTCGCCTTCCCAGACCGGGATCTCGCCAGATTCGAGGGCTTCGAGGATCGCCTCGCAGTAGTTATCTTTTGCCAGGTACCGATCCCAGGCGCCTTGGGCAAGAATGGAGAGCCCGCCGGTCAGCACGGCAACTGTGCCCGAGAGGATTCCGCGTTTTGTATCGATGTTCAGCGCCGGCGATGCCAGTGTGCCGCCTAGTTTGACATACGGATTGATGAGGCTGCTCAAACTGATCCCGATTCCCTCGCGCTGCTTAATGCGGAACGAAAAATCCAGCGCTTCTGTGGCGAGGTTCAGACTACCAACGCTCGCGATCGACAGTTTGTCAGTTTGCAGACCGACAGCCCGTCCCCTGGCGACGCCGTCAACAATATCAAGAACAAGGAAGCCACATTCCAGTGGGGTGTACTTTGATTCCTTGGCAAACGGGTTTATGGCGGAGAACAACTGAGACCCCATGTCGCGCAGGAGAAAGCCCGTAAAGTCATTCTCGATATCTCCTTCGCCAAGGAGCAGACTGATCGAGCCGTCGGCGCTGGCTGCCAAGTCGCGGATCGTCGCTCCGCTTGCGGCAAGTTTCAGTTTCAGGTCCTTCGGCGGCCGATCGATCGGATTGCCCTCAGCGTCGGTCGGCGGTCTGAGCCTGAATTGACTGGCTAGAGCACTTGCTGCTATTTCCGCGTTTTCCTCATCGGTTCGAACGAGGTCAAATGTCCCCGCCAATGTGCCGCCGTGGGTCATCGACACCCGACTTGAGTCCAGGTGCAGCTCATCGTTTTCGATGACCAGCTTGAGTTCGACGTCGCCAACGTCGGCATAGCCTGTCTCCAGGTGTTTCATGTGGAGTATCAGATCGACGTCAGCGAAATCCAGCACTTGTAGTGGCAGCGGTGTATCGGGGATCAGGCGGTCATCTGTGACTTCGTCCTTTGGCAGCTCGGGGACTTCATCTTCTTGGCCGACGAGTTCAGTCAGGTTGAGTTTCTCGGACTCGAGTCGGCCCGTGATTCGCAATTTCGGGCCGATATCCAGGGTCAGGTGGCCGCTCAGGTCGTTGTCACCAACTTCTGCAACAAAATTATCGATAGCGTATGAATCGCCGGAGCGCTTCAATGCACCCTCCAAACGATAGGCCTCGGCGGGCAGATTCTGAACGTCGAATGCCCGCCCGATTCTTGCCAGGTTCGGCCCGGCTATGCGCAGCTCGAAGTCTGAGTCGGTCAACTCGGCGCTGGCCGGCACGGTGCCGTCGAACCATGCGCGGGTTTCGGCGATTCGAAGATCGATCTCTTCGAGCACGATGTCGGTCTCGCTGAATCGCATGCCGCCCGTGACGGAGTAGGGGAGTGGCACTTCAATGCCGCTGTCCGGCCGAAAGGGACGTAGATCGGGACCCGACATGGCGAATTCGATGTCGATGCCGGCGGGGTTGGAGAAATCCCCCAGGTCACCGTTCATTTCCATCAGTGAATCGCCGATCCGAAGTTTCCACGGGTCGACGAACCAGTTAGCGCCGATCTTCGAGAATGAACCGCCCATTTCGAAATCACTCGCAGGTATCGACTCAGTGTCGTCGAGCTCACTGAGCAATTCTGCGAAGCGGCGTGCGTCCGGACCCGTGACGAACGTGGTCACCCGCAACCCATCAAGTGACGGCAGCACGCCGGTAGTGCCGTCCAATGTACCGCGTGCGTCATCGATATTGTATGTGACGTTCGACAACTGGAATGTGCCGTCAGATTCGACAATCGTGCCATCGAGTTCAAACGGAACGGCCGGGAGCGCGACGTTCAGCCAGGGCTCCATCAATGCCTGCAGGTCCTCGCCGCGCAGGCTGATCGATAGGTTCATCCCTTCGAGATTCGGCAGGATCCCGGAAGTACCCGTCAATACAACGCTGGCATTCGTAAGTTCGAAGTTCAGGTCTTCGAACACAAAACCATCCCCCGCGTTGCTGATTTGCGTGTTCAGGGAGTAAGGCTCCGCAACGAGGTCGGGCCCGACCCATGACCCGGCAAGCTGATTGATATCGGGTCCTTTCGCCGTCACCGCGATATCAAGCCCGCTCATACCGGCCGTCGCCGGCAGATTTCCTTCGAGTGTCAGTTCGTGTTCGCCGAGGTTTGCAGTCAGTTCGCGCAATCCGGGGTGCTGTAATCCGCCGACGGCGATCGCCTGCAGTTCGAATGCGCCAGACGGTATCCGGTCGGCGAGGTTCGAAGGCAGAAAATCGTGAATCTCCGGGCCGCTTGCGAATAGCGACACGCTGGCATCGGGATCGGCGTCGCTCGACGCCAGTCTGCCATCCACTTCCAGGCGCGTATCGTCAACCGAAACGACGATCGACCGCAGCTCGAGGATATCGCCGGCAAGAGTCATGTCACCGTCAATCGCAAATTCCGTGGCCGGCAAAAAGCCGGCGCCGAACAGTTTGCCGATCGCCTGCACGTTCGGCCCGCGTAGGTCCAAAGCAAGATCACCTGTGCCAATCGTGCGCAGTGACTCAGTGCGCCCGACGATATCGGTGGTCAGATCACCGAATGCACCCTCGACCCGCAGATCGATGCCCTCCGAACTCTCAGTCAGGTCAGCCGTGATGTCGACGGGCCCGCGTGCGAGCGGTGGCAGCCCGAATACAGAGAGGACTCGTTCCGCAAACGGGCCTCGCATCGCCACGTGAATTTGTGGACCTTCGGCAGAGAAAAGATCGCGAAAAGAACCCTCGGTTGTTGCAAGAAATTTACCGATAGTGACCTGCGCCTCCCAGCGCGCATCGTAGCCGTCGAGCAGGGCCTGCAGCGGCCCTACGAAGCCGTCGGCACGAATCGGTAAGTCGTCCAAGGCGCCCGAAAGATCCATCCTGAGTAAATCACTCTCATCTGCGGCCAGTTTGGCATCGCTGACGGTAATGTTGCGGGGTGCATCGAGCCACCCCTGTCCGTAAGTGACACTGACCCGCTGCAGGTGTGCCTGCTGCAGCCACAACGGTAGCTCGAGCGGCTCGCGCGATTCATCGTCGTCGGGAACGGTCGGCGCGTCGCCGAAAGTCCATGACGACTGCAGCGTGTCAGGCTGCTTCTCGACGTGCAGCGTCAGGCCCTCGACCTCGAGGTTCAGAACCTCAATCGGACCGGACAACAGCGACCAGGTGTCGACACTCACAACCACCCGTTCCAATTCGACGATATTCTCAGCCGTGCCCCAGTCGGCGTTCGCCAGGCGCACGTCCTCGGCCACGAGATCAACCGTCTTGCCGATCGACGGCTCGAAGCGTCCGGCAATGACGAACTGGCGGCCGGTGGTTTCGCTGACGTAGTTTTCGAGATTACTTTTGAAACGACCCAGGTCGATTGTGAACAATAGGACGATCGCTACGCCGATCAGGACAAGCACAGAGGAGACGGCTATGAGTATGCGGCGTGCCCAACGCGTTCGGGTCGTCACTGTTGTGTTGCCATAGGTCATTGCCGTAATGTTGCCGGAATTAGATTTTCGGTTAAACTGGGCCGGAGATTGGAGCGCCGCAGGCTGTGGCGACATACGGGAGAATAACATGATCAAGAGTTTGCTAACGCTGATGCTCGGCCTTTGCCTGACCGCATCGGCCTTCGGCCAAAACAACGATTTTCTGAGCGATTACTCGCTGCTCGAGGACACGGAAGGGAGGTTCATCACGAAGTTGTACCGGGTCCCCAACGCCGTGCAGCGGACGGCCGACTACAAAGCGGTCCTCGTCGATCAGCCGGAAATCTTCATCGCGGCAGATTCGAAATACAAGGGTGCAAAAGGCGATCAGCTGAAGGCGCTCGCGGATGTCGCGCGGCTTGCAACCATAGAGCGGCTCGAGGCTGGCGGCTTCAACATCGCAGACGAGCCGGGCCCTGACGTCATTTATATGCGCTGGGCCATTACCGACCTCTATCTGAAGAAAAAGAAAAAGGGCTTTCTCGCCTACACCCCGATAGGCTTTGTTGTCCACGCGACCAAAAATGCAGCCACACGCGACCTGTGGAAAAAGATCGACATTGCCGAACTCAGCCTGGAGATCGAGCTCTCCGATATGGTTACGGGTGAGGTACTGGCCGCCGGCATGACCGGCCAGCAGGGAATGCGCAAGCAAAAAGGCGAGAAAGCGCAGATCGTCTCCTGGCAGGATCTGGACGCGCTGTTTAGCACGGTCGGGGAGCGGCTGCGCTGCAATCTGTCCAATGCCAGTCTCTCGGAGGAAGCGTGGGAAAGCTGTTCCGAAATCTGGATCGAGGCCGAGGTTCCGGAGAAGAAGTGAGCAATGTTGGCGGCGGGGTGTTCAAATCCCTCGACGGTGCTCTTCTGCTGATCGTTACATTGTCGCCGGCATTGGCCGGCGACATCGTCGCTGGCTTTCCCGCCTCGTAGTCGATTACCCGACAGGAATATCCAGATATGAAAATAGTCCCACGAGGTGTCGTGTTCGCGGCAGCATTGGCTCTGGTCGTCGCAGTCTTGCCGAGCGCTGCGCAGGATACGGCTAGCACCGAAACTGTCGCACGGCCGGATCCGATTACGTTTCCCCGGACGTTAGAGAGCGAAGCGGGTGTTGTGGTCGTCCACACGCCGCAAATCGATACGTGGACGGACTTTGCAGCGATTGACGGGCGCATTGCAATCGAAGTGACGCCGGCCGGAGAACAGGAACCGGTGTACGGCGTCGCCGAGTTCACAGCGGACACTGATCCTAACCTTGAGCTGCGTGTTGTCGCGATTGAGAATATAGAGATCACAGTCACGAGCTTTCCGGTCCCCGATCCGGCGCGGCGGGAACAACTCGATGCCATCGTTCGAGCAACGGCGCAGTATCGTACGCAATACGTGCCGCTTGACGTGATCCTGACCTACATCGCCCCGAATGCGCCTGTGGCCGACGAGGAGGGTCTGTCGTTCGAGCCGCCGCCCATTTTTTACTCGAGCACGCCGGCGATCCTGGTCATGACCGACGGTGAGCCGCTGTACGCGCCACTGCCGGACACGAAGCTCGAGTATGTGGTGAACACCAACTGGGACCTGTTTCGCTACAAGGAAAAGGAGTGGTACCTGCGCAACGACTACCGCTGGCTGAAGAACAAGCAGCTGAGCGGTGAGTGGGAGTACGACAAGCGCTTGCCGGGCGATTTCAAGAAGCTGCCGGATGACGGCAACTGGACCAAGGTGAAAGCCGCGATGCCGCCGACAAAAGGCGACGACGAGCCGCCCACGGTCTTCATCAGCGATCGGCCCGCAGAGCTGATCGTGACGGACGGACAACCCAGCTCTCAAACCGTTGGTGGACCAGGACTCTCATACGTGACGGACACCGAGAGCGACCTGTTCAGCTATGGGAGCAAGTTCTACTACCTGGTGTCCGGGCGCTGGTTCCGTTCCCAGTCGTTGCGCGGACCGTGGGAGCACGTCAAGGAGCTTCCCGAAGTATTCGCGACGATCCCGCAGGATCATGAGAAAGCGCATGTCCTGGTTGCGGTACCGAATACCGATGAAGCGCGGCTAGCCGTATTGGAGGCATCCATACCGCGCAAGGCGACCGTAAACCGGGATGCCGGCGACAAGGTCAATGTCTTCTTTCAGGGCGAACCGCAATTTGAGCCGATATCGGGTACCAGTGTCGAGCGCGCGACGAATAGTTCCAGCGATATCCTCAAAGTCGGCAACGAGTATTACCTGTGTGATAGCGCCGTCTGGTTCGTAGCCACGAGCACCGATGGACCATGGGTGGTCGCCGATTCGATTCCGGCTGACATTTACAGCATACCTGCATCATCACCGTCGTATCACGTGACACACGTGCATGTTTATGAAAGCGACGACAACTCAGTATCGACCGGTTACACCAGTGGTTATTATGGTTCGCACATCTCATATGGTGTTGTGATATACGGCAGCGGTTACCACTACCCGTCGTACTACGGCTACTACCCGTATTACGGCTATCCCCATTACCCGTACTACTATCCGTATCCCTACAGCTACGGTGGGTCGGCCTGGTACAACCCGAACACGGGCATGTACGGTCGTTCGGCAAGCGCTTACGGACCCTACGGCGGCTACGGTCGTGCGGCATCCTACAACCCACAGACCGGCACGTACGCGCGCGGCGAGGCGGTGTGGGATAACAACGAAATTGCGGGCAGAGGGGTCGCGTATAACCCGCGCACAGGCACCGGCATTGCGACCAACCGTTACTCAAACGAGAAGGGCGGTTGGGGCGAGTCGCTGATCACCCACAACGACAAGTGGATCGAGACGCAGAGCGAATGGGACAAGAACTCGAGTTCGACGGATTTCCGGACGTCCGAAGGCGGCAGCGGCACGATCGAACGGCAGCGCGAGGGCGATACGACGTACGGCTCCGGCGAGTTCCAGCGCGGCGATGAGTCTCTATCGACGCGTTCGGCCCGAAACGAGCAGGGCACGGTCGTAGCCGGGCAGAGAGGATCCGGTGAGCAGGGCGCGATCGGCCGGTCTACAGACGGTGATCTCTACGCCGGCAAGGACGGCAGTGTGTATCGCCGCGACGACGAAGGTTGGAAGCAGAATACCGGCGACGGCTGGAACAATGTCGAGGTGCCCGATGAGCGCGCGGCACAGATCGATCAGAAACGCAGTGACCTCTCAACGAAACGTGAAGGCCTGTCACAGTCGACCCCGGCTGACCGGCAAGCGCAAATGCAGGATCGCGCAGGGCAAGGGCAAAGGCAGGATCGCGCAGGGCAAGCGCAAAGGCAGGATCGCGCAGGGCAAGTACGATCGCAGCGGAGTGCGGGCGGATTTGCCGACAGCTATGGATCGGCCCGATCTGCAGACAGTTGGTCGAATCGCAGCTACGACAGCACGCGAAACCGCAGCTCGCTCGATTCAAGCAGGCGTAGCGACCTCAATCGGAGCCATAATGCACGCTCGCAGGGTTACCAGCGCTACAACAATCGCAGCTCGAGTGCCGGTAGCGTCAATCGTTCGTCGCGCAGTCGTCCCACAGGCGCAGCGCGCAGTCGTCCCGCAGGCGCAGGACGCAGTCGTCCCACAGGCGCAGGACGAGGGCGTCGTCGTTAGCCGCCGGACATCGTTCTGAACCTTGTCCTCAGTCTCTGTCGCTCTCGATTCGTTGCAGCCTGCTTTCGGCGTTGAACGTCAGGATTCTGCGCACACTGCCTTGCTCATAAATCCAGTTGTTGCCGCTCTTCGCGGCCGGCTCACCGCATTTCTTCAGCACCTCGTACATCCAGGCGCTGTCCGGTCCGCCACCTGCATGAATCAGGTACCTGCCGCAGCGCATGGATCGATCGGCAGCCAGCGATTGCATCGCCCAAAGAGCAAGCACTAATGCGAAGGTAAACGCGACGGCTAATTTTTTCATTTGAACCATCGACTACGGCAAACTGTATTTCAAGTTCGGTATTTGCAGAATGCCCGCAGCAATACGGATCACCGTACCCTCCGTGAGATCTGCCGCTAGTGCATGAACCGGAGAACGGACTGTCATGTCGCCCGATCCGCTGATGCCGGCGAACCGACCCGTGCCACCGGTCAGTTTGAACTCGCCACGGCACAGACCCGCAATGCCCTCGCAGGCAATTTCTGCGAACGCGGCGTCGTCGGTCGATACAACGATCACGCAGTCTCCGGAGGCAGAAGTGCTGCCATCGGTTGGGTCAATGTTCTGCACGATGGGGCAGCGCACGAATGCCTCGTCCATGTCGCCGTCCGCTGTCTCTAAATACATAATGCCTTCTATGGAACCCAGAAAGCGGAGCTTGTCCGTTGCGATCGGAAATATTTGTCCCTGTCCCTGCCACGGTATGACTGCTGATACCGTGTTTGACGCGGCATAGGCGAATTGAGACGAAATGCATATCGCCGCTAACGCCACTGTCCATGAAAATACCAAAGTCGTTTTTCTTAACATCATATCGCTCATCAATAGCTTGTAAGACTTAATCCGGATTGTACACACAGTAATCCGGGATTGGACGTCGATGAGGATACGCTTGCCTTACTTGAGCACGCCGTCCAGCTTACTGGCAATATCCTGGCTGAATAGAACCAGCGCCTCGTTCATCGCTTCTGCCATGGCGGCGGGATTGCCGGCGCTTGCCGCCTGCACTTTGTAATGCGAGCGATGCGGTGCCACAACCATGTCCACGCCGACTTCGGAGATTCCCCATAGTACTTCCAGGATAACCTGGCCTGACTGGTCGGCGTCGAAGCGGCTAACTTCACCCAGCACCCGATAGTCAACCTGGGCTCGAATCATCGAGTCGTACGGAAAGGCAACAACGATCACACCGTCCAACAGGTTATCGACGTCCGTCGAGACAATACGGTGCAGGGCAGGTCCGAGCGGTTCGGCCCAGCGGCTGTATTCGTCGAGGTTCATCTCCGCGCCGGCACCACGTGTCACAATCTGGGAACGATTGAGGTAGTCGGGCATGCTCAGGGGCCCTAAACCGAGCATCACGGGGTCGTTCGCTTCTTGTCGCGGCTCAGTACTCATCGGTGCAAGGGCGTAGTAACGCACCGGCGGTGACGAGCCACACGCGACGAGCACGAGCGATGTGAGAATGCAGAGTGTGATTGTTCTGGCGGTGACCATCATGCGGTTGCCTCTTTTCATTATTGCTTGCCGCGCAGGAGTGATTCGGGATTCTGTTCCAGGTAATCCAGGAATTCGCGGAGCGCCCTGGCCGCGGTCTCAACTTCACGGAGCGTCGAGCCAAGCTGATAGACCTGGGTCGACTCACCTTGTAATGCGACCTTGGCGGCAGCGAGCGTCGCTTGCGCCTCGTCCAGGGTGCCAACCAACTTATCGATCGCTGGCTGTAGTGATTCCAGTTTGGCATCCCCATTTTTAAGCAAGGTGCTGGCGCCACTGGCCGCGCTGCGAAGATCTTTCAGTGTTGCTTGCAGGCTGGCCGTCAGTTCCTGCGTTTCATTCCGGTTAATGATGCTGTTGATGCCTGCCAGAGATTCGCGCAGGTCCTCGGAGTTGGTGAGTTCGCTCAGGCCCTCTAACGTGTTTTCAATCTGCTCACCTATCTTCTTGACATCGAAAGCTTCACCAAAGTCGCCAATGAGTGTCTGGACCTTGGCGAGCATTTCCTGCGTCTGGGATTGGATCGTCGGTATCTCCGCGTACGGAGGATCGTCGCCTCCTCGCAACACAGGCTCGGTATCCGGCCGAAAATCCAGTTCCACGAGCAATTGACCGGTAATGAAACTCTCCACCTGAAGTGCGGCACGCAAGCCGGCATCGACAATTATAGTTTTATAAGCATCGTCCAGACCCACACCGACTATCTCGCCTCTGTCAGTGACGATGAAAGAGTCGCGCAGTATTTCGATGGTGACCTCTGTTTCGGCCGAGAACGTTTTCGCATCGATGATCAGGGCCACCGCCGAAACGTGTCCGATACGCACGCCGTTAAGCACGACGTTGGAGCCTGCTCGCAGACCCTGCGTATTTTCGGTGAAATAGGCAACATAAACCTGACGCTTGGCGAGCAGTTCCGAGCCGCCAAAAATCGCCACGCTTACGGCGAGTAGCACCGCGGCGCCTACGACGAATGCGCCGATCAAAGTGGGATTGGATGTCTTACTCATGCCGCTTCGTCCTCTGCCTCTGCCTCGCCGCGCTGCAGGAAGTTCCGAACCTCGAAGTTCGGGTGCTGATCTCTGAGTTCATTCGGGTTCCCCGTGGCCAGTTGTGTTTTGGTCACCGGATCCAGAAATACCGAGTTGTTGCCGATCGCAAAAATGCTCGCGAGTTCGTGCGTGACGATTACCACTGTCGTCCCCAGGCTTTCGCACAACTCCAGGATCAGGTCGTCCAGGAGTTTTGCGCTGATTGGATCAAGTCCTGCCGATGGCTCATCAAAAAACAGGATCTCCGGATCCAGCGCCATAGCGCGAGCCAGTCCGGCACGTTTTTTCATGCCGCCCGATATTTCATTCGGATAATAGTCTTCAAATCCGGCGAGACCAACCAGCATTAGCTTATAGGCTGCCACCTCGCGAATCTCGTCAGCTCCGAGGTCGGTGTATTGTTGAAGTGCCAGGCCGATATTCTCGGCCAGTGTCATCGAACTCCACAATGCACCCGACTGGAACAGCGTGCCGAACTTCCTCTTGGTCGCTTTTCGGCTTGAGTTGTTCGAGGCCCAAAATGCTTCGCCGTCATAGAAAACGTCGCCGGTCGCCGGACTCTTGAGGCCGATCATAATCTTCAACAGGGTGCTCTTGCCGCAGCCCGAGCCCCCCATGATTATGAAAATATCACCGCGGTTGATGGTGAAATTCAGGTCCTTCTGGATCAGGAAGTCGCCATACGCCATGGTCAGGTCGTGTGCGACGATGTGTGGTTGGGTCTCTGCCATGTCAAATTCCGAGGTTGATATAGATTACCGTAAGAACCGCGGCACTGACCACAATCAATACAATTCCGGATACTACGGCCTTGGTCGTGCACTCGCCAACGGCGAGAGCACTGTTGCCGCATGCCATGCCGTTTTGACAACCCGCAAGCGCGATCAGACCGCCATAGACGAGGCTCTTGAACAGGCCACCGAACAGGGAATTCAGGTGCACCGCCTCGATCGTCTGTGATACGTACTGCAACAGAGTGACGTCCAGCAAAGCAAGGCCGACAAATGTGCCGCCAATAATACCCATCAGGCTGGAGTACATGGTCAGCAATGGCATCATAATGATCAGGGCGAACATCCGTGGCGTCACCAGAAAATCGATCGGGTTGATACCAAGCGTCGTCAGTGCATCGATCTCCTCATTGACCTTCATCGTGCCGATCTGGGCGGCATACGCTGCCCCGGTTCGTCCGGCCATGATGATGCCGGTCATGATCGGGGCCATTTCACGAATCATCGCGATTGCGACCAGGTCGGCCGTGAAAATCCCGGCGCCGAACAACTCGAGTTGCATGACGCCGACAAACGCGAAGATCATGCCGATCAGGAAACTGATCAGGGCAACGATCGAAAACGCCTCCGCGCCAGCCTCTTGCATGTGTTGCACGACATCCGAGCGCAGGTAAGTTGCTTTGCCGCTAAGGAATCGCTTGCAGGACAAAATCAGTTCGCCAGTAAACGTGAGCAGTTCCTTCCCACTGGCCAGTCTCGCCGAGGCGTTCTCACCCACTTGCTCCAGGAACTTTTTGTC
>RCNE010001800.1_pt1 | contig 11589 bp, 8 predicted proteins | sample 2041361 | NCBI WGS metagenome assembly RCNE01 (sample SAMN09708229, study PRJNA481090) | Marine sediment metagenome, whole genome shotgun sequencing project.
GCCGCGCTCGGCATCGGACTGCCAGCCAACCGGGTCGAGGATGAACACATTGGAGTAGCGGTAACGCTCGGCGGCCTCTGCCAATCCAGGGGTGAGCGGTCGGTTCTCGGTGCGGTGGAAGGCAATGTTGCAGGGAAGTGCATATTCGAGGAAGGCTGTTTCGGTGACGTCGAGCCGCGCTTCGGCCGCCGCCATCGCTTCGAGCACTCGCGGTTGAAAGTCATCAGCGAAACGGAATTCTTCGGCATCACGACCAGTGGCCATAACTTCGCCAATCAGCCTGCGGGTGCTGTCGGCAGAGGTTTTTTCGCCAGCTTCTGCGAAGAGCCCGAGCAGCGTGGTCTTTCCCGACGATGGCGGTCCAGTGAGGACCACCCACTTCGTCTCGGTTCTCACGTGAGGAAATCTGTCGCAACGTCGATGAAGAACTGGGTGCTGAGTGCCATCGACTCGATGTCGATCCGTTCGTCGTTTCCGTGGAAGCGTGTGCTGTACTCCATTGGGTCGAGCGTGGGGCTGAACAAGCCAGCACCGTACGCAACGGCACCCATCTCTCGATAGATCCGGGAATCGGTGAACCCCACGATCAAGTGTGGTGCGATCTCGGCCGTCGGGAATGGGCGATTCACCGCGCGCTGCACCGTGTCCCAGAGCGGCGTGGTCGTCGGTGACATCGTCGAGCTGTACTCGTTCAGCGATTCAACCTCGACGGCGTCTGCGAGATCGCCCAGTGCTTCTCGTAGGTGGGCGTCGACGTCGGCGCGGGACTCCCCGGGAAGTGTTCGGATATCGACCTCGATGGTCACGCTGTCGGGGATGACGTTGGTCTTTTGCTGGCGTGGCATGTGTGCGACGTTCGGTGAGAACGTGGTGTGTGTGCAGCTATAGAGATGGCTCGCAACACTGGGGAAGGGAGACTCGTCGAGAAAACCGTCGATCTTCGCGGGGTCGAGGAGTGTCTGCGTGGTTTCCTCGTCGAATCCGAAGCTGTGGACCTGCTGTCGCCATAATTCGTGAAATCGTGGTGCCGGACGGTATTCGCCCAACCGTTGCACAATGGCCGCAGCACGAATCAGCGCGTTGTCCGCCCGGAACGGACGCGACCCGTGTCCCGGAACACCCTTGACCCTCAAACGCCGCCAGTCGATTCCCTTCTCGCCGACATTCATCACGATCTGCGGTGCCTCAGACGTGCCAAGGTGCAGACCGCCGCTTTCAGTGAGCACATAGTCAGCGCGGATGGCATCGGGGTCGTGCTTGGCAAACCACCCCGCGCCTGCTTGCGAACCGGCCTCTTCGTCGGCGACTCCGAAGAACAGCAGATCACCTTTCGGAGTGAAACCCGTGTCGGCGAGGTGGCGGAATGCCACGGCCATCGCCGAGGTGAGGTTCAACATGTCGACCGCGCCGCGTCCCCAGACCTCTCCATCGATCAGCTCGCCGCCGAACGGGTCGTGGGTCCAGCCGTCGGGGGAAACAGGCACGACGTCGGTGTGGCCCATCAGGCACAGGCTCGGGGCGTTGGGGTCTGACCCCTCGATTCGGGCGACGATGGAAGCGCGGTCGGGTAAGGGCTCGTACCGGTCGATGTCGAGTCCGCGTCCCTCGAGTGCCTGCACGAGAACGTCGGCGTTACGGGACTCTTGCCCGGACCCCTCAGATCCGTCGTTCACACACTTGTTGCGGATCATCGCCTGGAGTAGCTCGATCGATTCGCGGGTGAGCGCAGATTCAGAACCAAGGGTGTCGTTATGTGCCATGGCCCAGTTTTACATCAGACCTCGATGATCACGATCGATTCGAGGAGTTCGCCTCGGCTCAGCGGCGCAGCTGGGTCGCGCAGTTCGACGAGCCCGAGGATCTCGTCGCCGGAAATGACCTCTCCGAAGACGACGTGAAGGCCGTCAAGGTAGGTAGCTGCATCCAAGGTGATGAAGAACTGACTGCCGTTCGTATCAGGGCCACCATTGGCCATCGCCAACAAACCTCGACGGTCGATGGAGGCGATGAGGCCGCTCTCCTCATCATCGAACAAGTATCCCGGTCCACCAGTTCCTGTTCCCGTGGGGTCACCGGCTTGGGCCATGAATCCGTCGAGCACGCGATGAAAGCGGGTGCTGTCGTAGAAGCCGTCTCGGGCAAGGCTGATGAACGAGTTGACCGCAACCGGCGCGTCTTCTTCGAAAAGGTCGACGACGATCTCGCCATCGACAGTCGTGATGACCGCTTGATAGTCGACACCGTCCTCGAGTTGGTTCGGCGGTGCTGTTTCGTAGGACCTGTTGCGCGTTGCTGGGTCGACGCCTGCCAGTGTTCCTTCACCCGACCATGGCACGAAGTCCGCGGGAATTTCCTTCGGTAGACCTGAGTCGTATTCAGAAGTGCACGACGCCAAGAGCGGTTCCAGGCCCGCGGTAGGTCCGGCCTCGGGGTTGGTGACTAGGTCATTCCAGAATGCATCAAGGAACGAGTCATCGATTCCTTCGGCCATACATTCACGATCAATCTCGGAAGTGAACCCCGATATCTGTTCTCCATTGGAGGCCAGCTGATTGGCCAGGCTGGCCGACCCAATACATCCCCGTGATGCATCGACCGTTGCATCCTGCGCACCCTCTGGTACCGGGAACCCGACCGACAGCGCGGCGAGGCCCGTATAGGCCAGATCGCCAGTCTGGTCTTCGTCCAGTTTGTCGCCAATGCAGTCGGCGAATTCGTTCTGAGCATCCTCGTCTGGGGCCCCTGCCAAACCGAGTAACGACGCGTTCAACGTGTCGGTGTCGAGGCATCCGTGGATCGACACGGCAAATGCGGTGAAGGCCTCAGGAGTGAACTGGAAACCCTGCGTTCCAGCACCGTTGAATACGGCGGTGAGTTGCGAGTCTCCGTCGGAGCGTTCGAGCAGACACGCGACCTGGTCACCGCTTATATCGGCGCCGGTGAGTGATCCGGCTAGCTGGCGTACATTCTCCGGGTCCACAGGACCGCCGGTCGTGTCGGTGTCATCGGTCTCGAGGGCTGCGTCGTCGTTTGCAGGGTCATCAGAACCGCAGCTGACCGCAAACAGTGCAAGAACGACCAGGGCAGCGCGAAGAAAGGTCACTTTGGGCATCGAATAGCTCTATCAGCTGCGCAATCGGTCGCCACGTCACAGAGGGCACTTCTGGCGCAGCTCTTACTTCGGGTCAAAATGTGATTGGTACCTTTGGTCCATGGGGACGGACGAACCGAGTGCAGCGGCAGTCCGCGTCGAACTCTCGAACGACGATGGCACGATCGTGCCCCCGCCTGTTGAACCAGCAGGTCGCGGCAGCAGCGCGAAGGCGATCGGTGCCCTAGCGGTTGGTATTCTGATCGTGTCGGCCATGATCTGGGCGACGCGTCCCGACGACGGCCAGACCGCCGCGGGAACACCGATCACCGTGCCAACTACCGTGCCAACTACCGTGCCAACCACCATGCCATCCACGGTTCCCAATGAGAGAGAAACATCCTCCGAGCCAGTGGAGGCCGAGGAGAATTTGTTATACGAATCGGTCGAGGTAACAGGTCTCATCGCCTCGGTTGTAGACGCCGACGTCGGCTGGATTGCTCTCAGCATCGAGAACGGTTCGAACGCTGGAGCACTCTTTCGTTCGGTTGATGGCCTCAACTGGACCGCCCTGCCCGTTGGGCCTCTCCCGCGTGGTGACCTTTTGGGTCTCGATCGGTTCGACGATACCTACGTGATCGCCGTCGATGAGGCCCGAAGTTGGTCCGAGTCGAACCCCGATTTCGAAGGCGGTGGATATCCCGACCATCGAATCAGCGTGTGGACATCGACCGACGCGGTGAACTGGACACCCAGCGACCTCCCGCTGCTCGAAGGCAACGGCTTTCCGTATCTGGTCTCGTTCACTCGCGACTCATATGTCGTGCCCATGATCCACGGCGAAGACCCCGACGCCGTGTTGATCGAGTTTCTCGCGCCCTTTGTCGATGCCGAGACGGCCGCTCTCGTGTGCTCTTCTCGTCCGACCTTCGAGACCGAAATCCGAACGGTGGAGCTCTTGGACTGCGACGGTGAGGTGCTCTCCGAGGTGCGGGAAGCCGACTTCGCCGAAGATTTTGAAGATGTTTGGCAGTCCTACTGCATCGATGAGGCGAGGCGGCAGGGTCGCCGGCGATTTCAGTCGGTGTTCGTCGAGCGTGGGACGCTGCCGATCAGAGTGGAGATGTCTGCTTCGAGGGGTCTGTTCCCACGTGCCGTTCCGAACGGATTTCTCAGCCGAGCGCATTCCGACAGCTCATTTGGTTTGCAGCAGGAATGTGGTGGTACTGGCAGTCAAGGAGCGTTCGAGGTCGTCGGTCTCACTTTTTGGAGCAGCGGAGCTGGAACACAAGATGTAAGACCGACAACCCCAGTCGCCAGCGACTATTCGCTCGGGTTCGGTGCATCGATAGCCCGTGGCCCGGACGATCGCTACCACGTCACGATGGGCGGCAGCGTTTGGTCGGGTATCGCGCCTTTTGATCAGTGGAAAGAGGTCCTCGCCCCGCCGATCGATGGCTCGGCCAGTGGGACGGCTTCCCGAGAAACTCATCTTTCGCTCTCCGGAGATGGTCGATACGCCCTTCTCGTTATGACCGACACCTTGTATGTCGCTCCTCTCGGTGGCGACTGGGTAGAGGTTCCATTCGCCGAGCCGCTGGGTTTCACTCAGATCGTCGTGGCAACCAATGAATACGTCGTCGTCATGGAGCAAGGACCTCGTGGCCAACGCCTCATCAAGATTCCCCTGCCGTGAGCAACGAGCGAGCTGCCAACGAAACATCCGACTCGTGCCACTGGGAACGTGATTGTTAGAACGGAACCCACGATCTTCGAAAGGACACTCACATGCGTCTAGGACTCATCGCTGGTTACTGGGGAGCAGGGCCGCCGGCGAACGCAGTTGAGGCGATTGCTGCGGCCGACGACCTCGAGTGGGACTCGATCTGGACTGCCGAGGCCTACGGGTCTGACGCATTGACACCTCTTGCCTGGTGGGGAGCGCAAACCAAGAACGTCGACTTAGGGACGGGCATCATGCAGCTCTCGGCCCGGACGCCGACAGCGGCGGCGATGGCCGCACTCAGCATGGATCACCTGAGCGGGGGCCGATTTCGGATGGGCCTCGGTGCCTCTGGCCCGCAGGTCGTCGAAGGCTGGTACGGCCAGCCGTATCCAAAGCCGCTGGCTCGCACACGTGAATACGTCGACATTGTTCGTCAGGTATTCGCCCGCGAAGCGCCGGTGACCTTCGACGGTGCGCACTACCAGCTGCCGCTCGATGGTGGCGCTGGCCTCGGGAAAGCGCTCAAGCCAACCGTACATCCGTTGCGCAAAGACCTGCCCATCTATCTCGCTGCAGAGGGTCCAAAGAACGTCGCGTTGGCTGCCGAGATCTGCGACGGCTGGTTGCCGTTCTGGTTTGGGCCAAAGAGCAACAACTTCTACATCGATGCGCTCACCGCCGGATTCGATAAGGGTGGGCGGCACAACTTCGACACGTTTGACATTGCCTGCACTGTTCCGATCGTGCCGCATGAGGACATCGAGGTCGCTGCCGACTTCATCCGCCCGCTGCTTGCGCTGTACGTGGGAGGGATGGGGGCCAAGGGTGCCAACTTCCACTTCGAAGTTCTCGCACGCCAGGGGTGGGAGGACGTCTGCCACACGGTCCAAGATCTGTACCTCGATGGCCACAAGGCCGAGGCCACGGCAGCTATTCCGGTCGAGATGATCGAGGATATTGCCATGGTCGGTCCGCTCGACAAGATCAAGGACGAACTCTTGGGCAAGTGGAGCGAGACGGTCATCACCACATTGCTTGTTTCCGGTGACGCAAACCTCGTGAGAATCGTCGACGCGATGGTCCGAGACTAGAACTCACTCAGCAAGCGCTGACTAGAACGTCAACACCAGCACGATTAGCGCGACCAGCACCGCAACGGCGAGTGCGATGATCAGCGTGATCGCAATATCGGCAGAGGAACGCGCTGAAACGGCTTCGGCGGTCACCTCGTCTTCCGTGGCGACGGTGGCGCCAGCGTCTCGGAGCGCATCGATCACTTCTTCGATCGACTTTCCGGTCGTGTCGACCGTGGCGAATTTCTCGTAGGCGTCTGCCCGCTCAGCGAGCAGCGCTCGAACCACGGCAACCGGGTCATCGGCGTCAGCGAGTAGCGGCCGGTTCTCGATCCCGTCTTCGGTGACTCGCCGAATGATCTCGGTAGGGTCCGCGGTGAGGGTGAAGATTTCGTTGCCCATGAGCGCGAGAACATTGTCGGAGTCGAGAAGTGTGCCGCCACCGGTCGCAATGACGAGATTTCGCTGAGGTGCGAGGGTCGAGATGATTCCGCGTTCGAGCTCACGAAAGTGCTCTTCACCGTCGCGATCGAAGATGGTCGCAATGGCCCCGTGTTTCGCGATGATCTCGGCATCGGTATCGACGAAGTCTCGTCCAGTGACCGTTGCGAGGCGGCGTCCAACCGCGCTCTTCCCGGTTCCCATGAAACCCGTCAGGACGATGTTTGGTCGGTCGTCAGCAGCCACGACGCCAGGTTACGCGAGTGCGTTGCGCACTTCGGTGACGATGCCCGCACTGTCGAGTCCATGGCGTGCCAGGATCGCCGCTGGTTTGTCGTGTGGCACGTACGCCCGGGGGAAACCCAAGACTCGAATTGCGCAGCTCGACGCGTCGATGCCGACCGAATGGAGATGTGACTCGATTTTGTCGCGGAAGTTGTCGCCGGCGCCGCCGTTGCGCAGGCCGTCCTCGACGGTGACGACGAGTTGATGACGCGCAGCGTCTTCGATCATGGCTGGATCTGGCGGAGACACGACCCGCGGATCCCAGACTGTGGCGGAGATGCCGTGACCGGCCAGTATTTCAGCGGCGTCTGTAGCGTCTGCGAGCATCTTGCCGACGCCAATGATGCAGACGTCGGTCCCTTCGCGTGCTTTGCGTGCGTGTAACCCAACGCCAATCTCGGCCTCGCCAACCGATGGCGCATCCAGCTTCGACCACCGAATCATTGCGGGCCCCTGGGTGCAGAGCTCGACTGCATCGGTGAGTTGGACCTGAAGTTCCTGGTAGCTCGACGGAGCAAACACGGTCATGCCGGGGACCTTCGTGAACAAGACCATATCCAGCAGTCCGTGATGTGATGGGCCGTCGTCGCCGGTCACACCAGCTCGATCGAGACAGAAAATAACTGGCTGACGATGCAGTCCAACATCGAGGTTGACCTGATCGAATGCACGCGTCATGAACGTCGAGTAGACGGCAACGACGGGTCGCAGCCCGCCCATGGCCATCCCCGCTGCGGCCGTGACGGCATGTTGTTCGGCAATGCCCACGTCGTAGGTGCGATCGGGGAAGCGATCGCGGAAGGGGAGAAGCCCGGTTGAGTCGGGCATCGCTGCCGTGATCGCCACGATCTCTTTGTGTTCCTCGGCCACCTTGATGAGCGCTTCGGTGAATGCCTCTGTATAGGACCCTGGCTTGATGCCCGACGTGTCGTGCATGTTCTTGATCGGGTCGTTCTCCGCGGGCGCGTAGCCGCGCCCCTTTTGAGTCAACACATGAACGACGACTGGACCGTCGAACTTGCGAGCGTTGAGCAGCGCCTCTTCGAGTCCTTCGATGTCGTGTCCGTCGAATGGTCCGAGATAGTGGACGCCAAGGTTCTCGAAGAAGGCCGGTGGCTCCCACATGTGGCGAATAGCGGCCTTGGTGGCGTGGATGCCACGTTCGAGATGGTCGCCGACCCACGGGATGTTCTCGGCGATCTGTTCCATCTTTGCCTGGCGACGCATGTACACCGGATTCGATCGAATCTTCACGAGCGAATCGGTGAGCATCGACACTGTCGGTGCGTATGAGCGGCCGTTGTCGTTCAAGATAATCGTGACATTGCTCTTGGAGTGCCCAAGGTTGTTGATGCCCTCGTAGGCCATGCCGCCCGTGAGCGCGCCATCACCGATGACGGCGACAACGTCACGACCCGAACCGAGCTCTGAGGCCTCGGCGGTGGCCAGGCCGTGTGCATAACTGAGCGCTGTCGATGCGTGACTGTTCTCTATCCAGTCGTGGGCGCTCTCTTCGCGCGATGGGTAGCCGCTCATGCCATCGGGCTGGCGAAGCCCCTCGAACGAGGCAAAGTTACGACCGGTCAACATCTTGTGGACGTAGGTCTGGTGTCCGGTGTCCCACAGGATGATGTCGTGCGGCGAATCGAACACCCGATGCAACGCAACAGTGAGCTCCACTGCGCCCAAGTTCGACCCGAGATGACCGCCGGTCTTCGACACCGACGACACGATCAATTCGCGGATCTCGTCGCACAGCGCGTCGAGTTCGACGTAGCTGAGATCGGTGAGATCGTCGGGGCCAGTGATGGACGAAAGCAGCATCACACGCCACGTTACCTCCAGCTAAGTTGTACGGCGTCAGCCAATGATTCGAATTCGACCGGCGGTCGTGCTCATGTTGTGGCTCTCGGCCAAACGAAGGCGTCGTTAATCGGCCTGATGGAGAAAACTTTCGCGGTCGATCTGGACGCGAATGATCCGGCCGATCCCGACGACAGCTTCGCTGCTGGTGGCTTCGGCCTCGAACACCAGTCGCCTTCCCTCGATCCGGGTCAGCGTGGCGGTCGCCGAGACCGTTGCTCCGACGTAGGAACTCCGTAGGTGATCCAGGTTGATTCGAAGCCCAGCGCTGATCATGCCCTCGGGAAGGTGCCCGTCGAGCGCGTCCATCGTTGCCTGTTGCATCAATTGGAGCAGGCGGGGTGTGCTGAGCACAGCGACATCGCCGGTCCCATGAACAATGGCGGTGTCGGCGTCTTCGACGACCATGTCGGCAGTTCCGGTGAGTCCGAGTTCGATGGGCACGCGGAGACCCTAGGTCTCGAAGCTCCCGAGACCCAAGATATGGATTCCCGGTCAGACGATGAGCGGGTACTCAAGGTGGGTACATTTGAGGGACTCAACTGATCTGAAGGATCCGAAAGGTTGTTCGACGTGCTCGACGACTCCCTGGTAGCAGCCACCCTCGACACCGCCCTCCTCGGAGGCGCCGACTTCGCTGAGGTCTTCGTCGAAGACAAGCGCAACTCGTCAGCGTTTCTCGATGACGGCAAGATCGAAGAGCTGACCTCAGGGCGCGACCGTGGCGCAGGCATCCGTGTGGTGTCGGGTGAGACGACTGGATTCGCGCACACCGCCGATCTGAGCGAGAACGGCTTGCGTACAGCAGCGGAGGCCGCTTCAGCTGCAGCTCGCGGTGGCGGCGGAGGTGTTCGCAAAGTTTCTCTCGAGCGACAGCACGCGACTCGTGATATCGAAGTGTCCATCTTCCCAGAGACGGTCCCGAAGGCGATCAAGGTCGAACTTCTCCAGCGTGCCGACGAAGAAGCTCGAGCTGCAGGCGCTGCCATCTCTCAGGTGAGCGCTCGCTACGGCGACAGTCGTCGGAAGATTCTCGTCGCCAACAGCGACGGTCTCATCGCTGGCGACGATCAGGTTCGTACCTTCTTCTCAATCAACTGCGTTGCGATGGGCGATAGCGGCATGCAGACGGGCCGAGAGAGCCACGGTCGAACAATTGGCTTCGAGATGTTCGACGATCACGATGTCTCTTCGATGGCACGGACGGCTGCGGCACGGGCGATCACCAAGTTGAACGCTCGCCCGGCACCAAGCGGTGCAAAGACAGTCGTCGTTGGTCCTGGTGGCGGCGGTGTGCTGTTCCACGAAGCATGCGGTCACGGCCTCGAGGCTGACCTTGTGGCCAAGTCCGCGTCGGTGTTCGCCGGGCGGATGGGCGAACAGGTGGCCAGTCCACTCGTGACCCTCATCGATGACGGAACCATGTCTGCTGAGTGGGGCAACTTCGCTATCGACGACGAAGGTCGCCCGGCACAGAAGAATGTGCTGATCCAAGACGGCGTGCTCACCGACTACATGTACGACCAGATTCGGGCTCGCAAAGAGGGTCGTCCGTCCTCAGGGAACGGCCGGCGTCAGAGTTATCAGCATCTCCCGATGGTGCGAATGACCAACACGTACATCACCGCGGGAACCGATGAGCCCGACGATATTGTCTCTTCGACCGAGAGCGGCATCTACGTGGCCCAGCTCGGTGGCGGTCAGGTGAACACCGCAACAGGTGACTTCGTCTTTGGCATGACCGAGGCATACCTGATCGAGGACGGCAAGATCACTGAGCCGATCCGCGAAGGAAACCTCATTGGCAACGGCCCCGAGGTGCTCAATCGCATCGACGCACTCGGCAACGATTTCGCTATGGGCCATCCCGGAACATGCGGCAAGGATGGTCAGGGCGTTCCTGTGGGCGACGGAACTCCGACCCTTCGGGTGACGAGCCTCACCGTCGGCGGCACCGCCGGCTGATTTCGATCCGATCGACAAGGAGAGAACATGGCTGATCTTCTGGCAATCGCGCAACGAGTGCTCGGCTGGGCAAACGAGAACGAAGAAGTTGAGGTCGTTGCCGTACACGACCGCGACACCGAGATCCGGGTGTACCAGGGCGAGATCGAACAATTCACTGCCAGTGAATCGCAAGGTGTTGGCATTCGAGTGATCGCCGACAACCGTCAGGGATTCGCGTACGCAGGCACGCTCGATGATGACGTGTTGGCGGAGACGTTGCGAGATGCACGTGACAACGCCGCCTTCGGTACTCCCGATGAGTTCCTGGGCTTGGCGCAACCCGACGGTGTCGCTGTTCCTTCGCTCGATCTGTACGACTCGCGAGTCAGCGAGATGTCGACCGATGCAAAGATCGAGCTGGCCATCGCTCTCGAAGCGCAGACATTGGCTGGTGATCCGCGCATCAGCGGTATCGAGTCCGCCGACTATGTCGACATGATCAGCGAGAGCGCGCTCGTGTCGAGCGCTGGCCTCGAGGTCACGAGCAAGGAATCAGGCTCGTACGTGTCGGTGTATTCGCTCGCCGAAGAGAACGACGAGACGCAGGTGGGCTTCGGGTTCAGCGTGAATCGGGATCCCGGAGCGCTCGATGTAGCCCGGGCCGCCAGCGATGCTGTCGAGCGCGCGACGCGTCTTCTTGGAGCGGTGCAACCTTCGAGCGAACGTCTCACGGTGATTTTCGATCCGTTCGTGACCGCACAGTTCTTGTCGATCCTTGGTGAAACGATGTCGGGCGAGGCAGTGATGAAGGGTTACTCCCTCTTTGCCAACCGCCTGGGTGATGAGGTGGCGTCGCCGCTCTTCACATTGGTAGACGACCCCACGAATCGTGATGCATTCACTGCCGCCGAAGCCGATGGCGAGGGCCTGGCGAGCCGTCGAAACGTGTTGATTGACGAGGGGCGCCTTTCGACCTTCTTGCACAACGCGTATACGGGGCGTCGTATGGGAGCAGCGTCGACCGGGTCGGCAGTTCGCAGCTATTCGTCGGTTCCCGGCGTCGGAGCTCGTGCGCTCTTCCTCCAGCCAGGTACGCAGTCCCAAGAAGAACTCGTGGCCGGAATCGACAACGGCGTGTTGATCCAAGGTGTTGCCGGCATTCA
>RCNE010001801.1_pt1 | contig 11587 bp, 6 predicted proteins | sample 2041361 | NCBI WGS metagenome assembly RCNE01 (sample SAMN09708229, study PRJNA481090) | Marine sediment metagenome, whole genome shotgun sequencing project.
GAGCATCAACCGCGGTGGCCCGGTTATGCCAGACGTTCGCGCTGCCGATGAGTTTTGTGATCTATAGTGCGACGCTAGCGCTCCATTCTTCTAATAAATATACAAACACATTACCGGTTCAATATAGGCGAAATCGCGACTGTGGCCTGGGGACAGGACCCGGCTTGTGCCTGGTTATAAGTAACCTGACCCGGAACCAATAAGTAAACCGTCCCCGGACCAACATGCAAAAAAAGGGCGGCCAAATGGCCGCCCTTTTTTTTCTTGCTTCAGCTTTGATTAGAAGCTGTATTTGACGCCAATGCGCATTCTCCAACTGGAAGCGTCCTCAGGTTCCAGATCGCCAGGCTGATTGAAGTTTTCAAAGACATAGCGGTTGTTGGCTGCGTCGTACTCCGCGTCAACAATTGATCGAGATCGTGGGAAACCAACTTCTTTCAAAATGCCCCAATCGTCATTAATCAGGTTACCCAGATTTTCGATAACGAAGAAAACCTGACCGCGCTGTTCGCTTCTGAAGCCCGGTAGTTCCTGAGAGATCTTCAGATCGAATTTGGTCCACCAGTCATTGTCAAACTCATTACGGCCAACAATGCCGCCAGCAAAACCGTCAATACCTTCAGCCGCCGCAAAGGCAAAGAACGCAGCCTGATCAAAAGTAGGAGCAAACTGCACGTTTGGATCCGAAGCGCCGGTAGGCATGTACAGCAGGTGACGCCTATCGATACCGTCACCGAAGATGTCGCCATCATCGTTGTCAAACGTGTAGCTGTAAGGACGACCTTTGTTCGATGAACCAAACAAGGTGAAACGCGTGTCGTAATCACCCCACAATTGACGAACGTACTCAGCCTTCAGCGTAAAACGCTGCGGGATCTGATAGTTCGAAACCGCCCGACCTGGATTGTTGGGGTTGGACACTGCGAGGTTGGCGAAGTTTGAGAACGCCACTGAGCTGGTCATCGGGCTGACATCTTCCGCCTCTACGTAGGAATAAGCCAAGCTCCAGTTGAATCCGAAATCGTATTCCTTGGACAGGGCCAGACTGATAGACGTTTGTGTAGAGTCACTACCGTTTACGTTGCCCAAAATGAAGTCGTTGTTGAAGCGTCGGCTTGAACAATCCGAAGACATAGGATCAACACAGTCCGGGTCGCTACGGTCGATGTTTGTAAATATCGGTCGTCCATCTGGAGCCGTATCAGTCTGTTCCAGAGTCGAGTCACGGATAATCGCCGAGTTTTCGCCGCGGCTCGCCAGCAAATCGGCCATGAATGTGTAGTCCGTACCCCAACGCCCCGGGAGATCGAAGCTATACGTAGTACCCAGAGCAAATTTCCAGTTTGAAGGAATTTCGAAATCCGGGGTCAAGGAATTAACGCCACTGTTGGGCTCCTCGTTCGCGACAAAGTCAACAAAGGCCTGAGGGGCGTCAAAACCCGGGCGACCAGCCCCTGACAATTGAATGGTTTCCAGTGAATCAGCCGTCACGTTCAGGTCGGAAAGACCAACGTTACGATCAGTCGCCTGCACGAGAGTGACGCCGTCGGTCTGGTAGTTATTAGTTAACCAGACGTTCGGGTTGCCGCCCGAGTAAAGACCAATACCGCCACGAACGCTCCACCTGTCGCTCAGATCCCAGTTGAAACCAAACCGCGGCTGAAGCAAGCCTTCGCCGTCTAAGTTGGTCGCGTTCGTAAACCCGTTGCGAGCTTCAAAGTTGGCGTTGGCCGTGGGCACATCGCTACTGTCGTAAAAGTCGTAACGCAGTCCAAACACAAGCTGCAGATCGTCGTTGCGCAGGCTGATTTTGTCTTGCAGATACAGAGTGTTGATGCTGTAGCTTAACTCGCCGGCAGCGTCCAGAGGATTATTGGTGCCAGCGGCATTACCGTAGTAAAGGTCATCCGGGCTCAACGCTTCAAAGGCGTCAATACAGCCGTCCGGATTAGCCGGACCACACATCTCATCAAACCGGTATTCACCGATACTGTGTTGCACGAACAGGTTTGCCACATCGAGTGCTTCACGCTCAAAGCCGCCGGAAATCACATGGTTGTTGATGTAGTAAGTACCGGCCAATTTGAAGGTGTCCGACTCATAGTCCAGTTTATTTGATTGACGCGAATCATCGCCACCCAAATACACATTGCCAGAAGTGAAATTTCCGTCGCCGTCGATGTCGGCCCAGGTTTCGATCCGCATCTCCGCGAATCTTGCCGTATCAAGGCTGATCTGAGTGTTATCAACAATTATGTGACCTATACGTAGCTCGGTGGAGAATGACTCTGTCCAGTCGGAGAACAAATTGGCGGAGTACGACTGAAGCTCGGCACCGCGATTGTAATAGTGATTTGAAAACTCGAAATTAGTTATGCGACCGTCGGCAGTTGAAGGTGTTACACCGTCGTTGAAGTTGTAGCTCAGGTAGGCACGATGCTGGTCGTTGATGTTCCAGTCGAGTTTGATCAGGTACTTGGTTTCCTCGATAGGAAGAGTCGTGATCAGTTCACCGGGATCGTAGTTGTAGACGTCATTGGCTATGACTTCGATCGTATCAAGCTGATCCTGTGTCACGCCCTGCACAGGACTTGCACAGCTGGCGTCGCCGGCACAGCGGTCGAACTGTTCAACAATATCGTCTTCCTGGTAAGTCGCGAAGAAAAACAGTTTGTCTTTGATGATCGGGCCACCTATCGAGAAGCCATAGCGCTTCTCATCGAAGTCCCCGTTATCAAAGCTCTTGCCTTCGAGCTTGTCGCCCAAAAGGCTGTCAGAGGTGTAATCAACGAACACGTCACCGTGGAATTCATTCGTGCCTGACTTGGTCACCGCGTTGATATTACAGGCGGTAAAGCCACCGTATTGAACATCGAAGGGAGCCAGTTCCACGGCCACCTGCTGAACGGCAGCGTAAGGGAACGGCGTACGCTCGGTTGGGTAACCGTTTCGGTTCAGGCCGAAATTATCGTTCAGTTTCACGCCGTCAACCGTAAGGCTATTGAAGCGTGAGCTGGAACCGTTACATTGAATAGCGTCGTTGTCGGCTTCGTCGATGTAAATGCGGGGATCGATGCGAATAAGGTCTTTCACGTCGCGGTTGATCGCAGGCGCATTTTCAAGATCGGACAGGCTATAGGACGAGGCCGGACCAATCGCTACTTCGGCAGCCTTGACCGCCACAGCAGTGGTAATCACCTCTTCCATACGGTTGTCGCCAAGCTCAATGGAGAGATTGACGGACGTACCCAACTGGACAAACACGTCGGTAATGGTTTGCTTGCCAATGGAAGGAGCGTTGATTTCAACGGTGTATGGACCACCGACACGCAGGCCACCCACGGTGTACTTGCCGGTAGAAGTGGTTGTTCCGGTGCGACGACCGCTAGTACGGGTGTCGGTCACAGTAACCGTGGCGCCTGCCACAGGTTGACCGCCGTCTGTCGTCACGTTACCGCGAATCGATGAAGTGGTCTCTTGCGCAAAAGTTGGCGCAGAAATAGCAAGAACACACAATGCCGCGACCAGCGACAATAGTGTACGCGCAGGATTGAACACAGCTGCCCGAGCCGTGCTAAAAGCTTGATGAAACATGTAAATTCCCCAAAGAAGGATTGACCATGAGATGTCCGGAGCCCCAAAGTTTCCGGCGGTGTAAAACGTTTGTAGTGCGTACTCTAAAACTTAGCTTTGCAGGTTACAAACCCAATGTTGCAGATTTCTGACAGCGGGCAAAAAACGCCCATTTCTTAACGACCAGAATAGTGAAAATGCCGGTCCAACCTGTCGCATATTCACTACATTAGCTCACATTTGAAGAATCTGGATGAAAAAAAATGCCCTCCACCGTAACCGATGAAGGGCAAATTACTCGAAGAAGCCTGGCCGTTATTCCGCTCTTATTTGCTTCTTCAGCTCCTTTCGTTGGGGGGCAGGAGCCATTCTTGTATCTAAAACGGTCACTTAATATCTGCGCTGATCAAGGACCGCTCTTACCCTGTCAGCATTCTGCGCCGGCAATCGCTCAAGCCCGGCATATTTTCTTTTTGGCCGTCTTACCGCGGCTGTTACAGGTATATAAGCAATTCCCGGGCCAGAAATGGTCGAAATTGCCGCTCTACGACATAACGGGGCCTCCGGCGATCAAAACTGTGAACCGGGTCACACAATAACGGCCAGTTTCGTAGCCGGGACAGGTTTTCAAACTGTGAACCAATTGCTGATAGCCGCCTGCAAATTGGTTACTGTAAGAGTTTCTGACGTCTGGTAGCCCTTTGAATCAGCTCCAATACCGGACCACGTTCAGCGTGGGTTTTGTTAAGGTGTGCCAAAGTCACGCTTCACGTTCCGCCGAACTGTCGGCCAACCATTTAATCGAGGCAACTATGTACCGTTCAATACTGGCTATTTCTACTCTGGCTCTGTTAGGCGGCTGCGCTTCCATGAGCGCCGACGAGTGTCAAACCGCCGACTGGCGCACCATAGGGCACGAAGACGGACTCAAAGGCAGCACCGGCCGTCTTGGCGACCATCGCAAAGCCTGTGCAAAAGCGGGCGTCACACCCGATCTTGATGCGTACGAAAGCGGTCGAGCCTCCGGTTTGCGCCAGTTCTGCGTACCCGCCAAGGGCTATGAGGCCGGTAGCAGCGGCTACTCCTATAATGGTGTGTGCCCGTCCGACCTCGAAAGCGCGTTTGTCGAGGCGGTCGAAGACGGTCGGATCATGTACCGGTTCAAAAAGACGGTCACCGATCTGCAGTCCAGAATTAACGGCATTGAGCGTGATATCGATAATGATGAGGACGACATCAAAGAATGGGAGCGAGAGCTGGTGGACGAGCCTGGCGACGCCGCCAACCGCCAGCGCCTGATTGACGACATTCGGGAAAAAACCCGCAACTCCGAAGCGCACCGTATTGAACTGGTTCAGCTCAACCGCGATGTGTATATCGCTGAGCAGGAGCTGGAAGAGTATCGGCAGCTGCAGGGTGACGGCTACCGCTAGCCAGGTTTTAAAACGACACTGCGGGTCGAACCTGCTTCCATCAAAACTTCCTTTACACTACCGCTTGAGTTCAGCGGCCGGTCGATACGAAGGTACGCCTGTATAACCGGACCAATCGCCAAAAACGAACACCACGAACATCAGGCCAGTCGCTGAACCACGGACAGATAGTCATCCAGTACACTTTTTTCATCGACCGCTACACATACATCCACTTCCGGCCGACCTTGCCACTCGTCGACGAACCACGACTGTACGCCGGGCGAGAAAATGGTTTGGCCCGCACCCACTCCAGAGTCCTGCACACGTATCTGCCCCGGGCGGGTCTCAAACAGCTCCGGATGCACCGCGTATATGGTCGCCGACGAATCGTGTACGTAGCACCCGTCGAGATTTTTCCAATCCCGGTGAAAGCCGTTGTATATGCGGCTGATGTCGTGAATAAACTGGCCTGCATCACCACAGCTCTCGCGCAGCAGACCAAAATACGCCTCATCCATAAACACCTGCTGAGTCACATCCAGCCCTACCATGGCCGTGTGCATCGGGGCGGCGAACACCTGATCGGCAGCCAGCGGGTCGCCAAACACGTTGGCTTCGGCCACGGGCGACACATTGCCCGAATGGCCATTGGCGCCGGTTGCGCCGCCCATAACCACGAGGTTTTTAACCTTTTCAGCGATCGCAGGATCACGCTGAAGAGCGAGCGCCAGGTTCGTTAGACGCCCCACCGTGACCACAGTAATCTCGCCCGGTACGCTGTTGAGCGCCGCCACCATATAATCGGCCGCCGATTGAATTTCAGCTTTGCGCGAACGCACAACCGGACCGATATTGCCCAGACCGTCGTCGCCGTGAATCATGTGCGGCGGGGGCAATCGATTGGTGCCGTCCAAACCTACACCCTCGCCTTCGTAAACGGGCACATCAATTCCGAAGCGTTCGCACATGTACAGGCAGTTACGTGTGGTCATCTCCACCGTCGCGTTGCCTACGCCTGTGCAAATGGCGCGCAGATTAATATGCGGGGAGGCATGCAAATACAGTAACGCCATGGCGTCGTCGACGCCAAGATCGGTATCGAAGATGACGTCGAGTGGTTTTAATCCCGCAGCAGCCGGAGCCATTAGTTTTGGGCTTGCTGCAGCTCGTCAAGGCGCTGCTTGAGATAGCTGTCGGCTGTGTAACGCGACGAGAGCACGACATCGGGGCGCGGATGCAAAAACAGTGGCAGCGATATTCTCGATTGATTGTGGCCAGCGTCGGCCGGATTAATCACCCGATGGGTAGTCGATGGAAAATAACCGCCCGAGGCCTCCTGTAGCATATCGCCTATATTTATAATGAGGTTGCCAAAATCGCACGGCACGCCCATCCATGAGCCGTCACGGCGCAATACCTGCAATCCGGGTTCCCGTGACGAGGGCAGTACGGTGATCAGATTGATGTCCTCGTGCGCGGCGGCTCGAATAGCGCTGGGGACTTCGTCTCCCTTCAGCGGCGGGTAATGCAGAATCCGCAGCATCGACTGCTCGGAGTTCTCAAGCATGCCGGACAGCGACTGACTGTACAGCGCCCGAACCGATTCCGGACTGTGTTGCTCAATCCAACCCAGTAGCTCCGCGGCAAAGCGACAGGTGTCCTCGTAGTATTCCACCAGTTCCTCGCGCAGCTCCGCCGGACACTGACCCCACAAGTAAAACTGAAAATACTCTTTAATGTCGCGAATTTCGCAGTCTTTGGCGGCTTCGGCAATTTCCATGGGAAAAAAGCCGTCATTGGCTTCAGACCGCAGGAAGCCGTGTTTGGACTGCCCATCAAAAAAGGCTTTCCAGTTTCTGTAGATTGAATCCACCTGCTCCTGGCGAAGGGGATGTTGTTTGAGCACCCCAAATCCGGTTTCGTGCAGGCTTTTGACAAAGCGCTCGGGCGCGTCAGCGTCGGTGTAGTTAATCGCGTTGAGTTCCATAACTGCATAGTAACAAAGCGTTACGTGTCTACGACAGTAAATTCACAGCCTATTTCCTGGGCGGACGGGCTGATGTACAGGCTCATCCATTGGCCGACACTCCGGGGCCAAAAACCAGACCATACCCGGGAACAGGGTCAACGTGATGAGTACGGGTACTATGAGTGCGTGGGCTCGCCTTAAGTAAGTGCCATTCTACTCTGACCCCGGTTGACCTAGAGATCGATCGTGATGACGCCGTCTTCTTCAACAGCGCGGGACTGGCACAGAATCATTGACGTTTTGCGCTGGGCTTTGGAGAGTACGAAATCCCGGTGTTCAACCTTCCCTTCAATGACGCCGCAGCGGCACACGCCGCACAATCCATCGGAACACTTAACGTCAACGTGCACACCCGCGTCCTCCAACGCGTCTGTTGCGCTTTGCGTCGCGGCAACTTCAACGGCTTTACCTGATCGAGCCAGTTTGAGAGTAAAACGGTAGTTGACGTAGTCGGCCAGTTCCGGGAGCGTAAAGTATTCGGCGTGTAGCGACTCGTCCGGCCAGTTAGCGGCCGCAGCAGCTTCGAGTACAGCCCGCATATACGCATCCGGGCCACACACATAAAGCTGCTCACCTGGCTGGTAGTCGGCGACCAGATGACTTGGGTCTGCACGCGTTCCGGCGCTTGAGTCATGGTGGTGCACGTGTGAAGCCCAGCCCACGTCATCCAGAAACTTCAGAAAACCCGCACTGTCCCGATTCTTGTACGAGTAATGCAGTGAAAACCCGGAGTTGATGGCGTGCAGCCGATGCGCCATGGCAAGCATCGGTGTTACGCCAATGCCACCACCAAACAAACGGGTGCGGGTTGCCGTCTCAACCAGCGGAAAATGATTGATGGGTCTTGATACAAAAATGGCACGCCCCTTTTCGAACACGCGGTGCACCAGATCCGAGCCACCGCGTCCGTCAGTTTCGCGCAGTACCGCAATGTCATAGTGGCTGCGTTCTGCCGGGTCACTGCACAGCGAGTATTGACGAAAAAATTCAGGAGCGACGACCACGTCGAGATGGGCGCCGGCGGAGAATGCCGGCAACTCTCCTCCGTCATGCGCCGCCAGACGATAGTACGTGATGTCTTTCGTCATCGCATCCGCCTGAATAATTTTTAGACGTAACACCGGCGACTCGCTCGAAGGCAGAGTGTACTTGTGTGCCGTTGCCCCCAATTCGCCCTGTTCAAGACGCCGTTTGTATTCTGCCGGACTCAGCATGTTGCGATAGGCTTTGATGCCGGCCTCCCTATCTGCCGGGAATGGGTAGGGCCAGGGGTGCGGAGCCAAAGGTGCCGGATAGACCGCCAGCGTTTGATCTTCGTAGCGTAGCTTGAGGTCCGGCTGAAGCTCACGCTGATTGACCTTTTGACTGATCTTGTAGGCGCCTGATTTGCGATCCCGGTCGTGATCTACCCACCATTTTTTGACCGGATTAATTTTGCCGTGACCAAGAGCGTCATCAAGTTTTGCAAGCAACGGTGCAAGTGCCGGCACGTTGGATGCTGCCCACCGGAACGGAGTTTCTGCGAACAACCCCTCGAGATTCCAGGGGCAGGTTTTCATGCAGCGTCCACACATCGAGCCAGCGTCGTTGGTTAATCGATAGGTCAGACACTTCTGACTATCCGATTTCCAGATCTCGTAACCGTTAAACATGGTTTTCGGACCGGCCGTGATCGCGCCGGAAGGACATTCGCGGGCGCATTTATTACAACTCTCACAGAAGCGCTGCAGACCAAAATCAATCGGGTCGTCGTAATCAAACGGCATATCAGTGGTCACCACACCAGTTTTCAAACGCGGTCCCAACAGTGGGTGCAGGATAACTTCTCCAATGCGGCTGACTTCACCGAGCCCGGAAAGCAACGACAGCGGCGGCTGCAACACTTCTCCGTCAACCACTGAATGTACGCGCGCACTGTAACCCAGCGCACGTATCTGAGCAGCGATGACCCCGCCGAGAATCGAGTTGCGTAAGTACGCCCGCATCGACTGTGCGGCCGACAGCCAGTCGTCCCCGGAACTGCCCTCCAGAGAATCACGACCCTGATCAATCATCATGGTGATCGCGTTTTTGTGGTACGGCACTATGGGATCGCCAGCGGCATCGTGGCTGTAATACGCCCAGTCTGGACATCGGCTTAAGCCCACTGCGTCGACACCCAAAAAATAACACGCGGCCTTTATGTTGTGCGCATTACGCTCAGCGTCTTGCGCCGAAGCGTCGACCGAGTCAGCCACTTCCCCGTTTTGCAGCACGATAAAAGCACCCAGCGCAGCGCGCGGAGCCCAGCCTGTCGCGTTCTTGCTCATCATGTGCCCGCCAATCGTGGCGTCCTGAACGCGCTTCCCAAAATCACCGAACTGCGCGCGCGGGAACATGTCCGTACGTTTCGGCACGCGCGCTACATTGGCTTCATCGATAAACGTAGTGGGTGTTTTAACGCGCTTGATCGTTTCGAAAGGATAAGCTCCGTCAACGAAACGACGCTTGGCATAAGGCCTCGCAGTGCCGGCACTGCGCGCGGTTCCAAGTCCAATGCGATAAGAAAAGCCTTCCGCCGAAGCATCAGGTGCAAGCGGACGATCAGGTTCAAGTTCCAATGTAGTGGTGAGTGCGGCCACTCCGTAATTTGACCCCAGAAACGGATTGGAAAGCACAGTCTGGCCTTCCGATGTTTTGACCGTTGCGAGCCCGGCAGCAACGGCGAGTACGTTAAGATCTACGTCGGAGGTCGTTGCTGAGTGTGCACGCGTGTCGTGACCCAGCAGTCGATAGTAATTGGCATACACTGCAGCGGTCTCGGCGGCACGCAAAGCGGCGCGCTGCGGATTGGTGCCGGCAATCCACTCGCCCCCGGGCTCATCGGGCTCAGGATCGCGAGGGTACTCGTAAAGAAATACAACCGCATGAGTGTGATGATCGATTGACGTCTTTGGTGCGCGCACCGCCTCTTTTAACTGTGCCATGATTTGATCAATACCGGAAGCCAGTGCCTTAACCTGTGTAGTTTCCAGAAGATCTGCTAACGCGCCGATATCGTCGTTAACAAGGGTGTTAACAAGACGGGACTCTTGTGGAATCTTACATATTCCAACTATTGCGGCGTCGTTAAAATAGCCCGCTCCTTTAACGTTTCGACTGCGCTCGGTTGGACTATCGGGCAGTTCACCTTTGGCCGGATTCACTATGCCATTACGAATGGTATCGAGCATTGCAATAAACAATGCCATCGAATTCGATAATTTAAGCGGATGCTGCGAATCACGAAAAACAACAGGCGTCATCGCAGGCACGCTTGCAAAATCTACATGATCAACCCGCGGTAACCGCTCATCGGGAAAAGGACCGAGATAGCCAGGCCGACGCTTGGTAGAAAATAATTTCATTTCGGGGCACCAATAAGAAAACGTGGCCGTCCAACGACACCTACCAGTGATTAGACCATGCTAAATTTTGCAATACTACAGGCGACATTGGCGAAAACCAGATCGAAGGATATAAATTTATTAGAGCAGTCCCACACTACGATAGTACCGACGTAAATGAGCTTTATCATTTGAACAAAGAAACTCTGCGCAACAATTTGAACGTTTTGGTCGGCTCAGTCGATCGCGGATTTACTGGCGTGCGTGGGACAAGAATAATAAATGGGTGGTGCGTAGCACCGCCCGTTCCCAGTCAGATGACCGGTCTGTTGCCAGGACGAATGGGCCGCGCTGCGCAAAATTCGGGCAACCAAAAAAGCACAGCCGCGTCAAACGACTGTGCTTGTTGCTACGCCACATTTAGCGTGTCTCTGCGGCGCTCATCACTGAGCAGCACCGCCGGTAATGAGCTAGCTTCGAGGTGGCATCGGTGGAACCGCTCCAACGCCGCCCGCAGGCGCGCCCTTGGCAATGTTTGTTGCCAGCGCAATCATCGACGACAGATCTCCGAGGTTCGCAGGTACCACAAGGGTATTGCCCTGCTTGGCCAGGTTACCGAATTGCTCAATATACTGCTGCGCGACTTTAAGCTGCATCGCTTCGTTACCGCCCTGCGCGGTCAGTGACGATGCTACTTCACGCAAGCCGCCGGCGGTTGCAGTCGCCACCGCCAAAATAGCCTCGGCCTCACCTTGCGCTTCGTTAATCTGTAGCTGCTTGTTAGCTTCAGACTCTTTGATGACGCGCTGCTTCTCACCCTCGGCGTCGTTGATCTTGGCATCACGCACACCTTCAGAGGTCAGAATAACAGCACGCTTTTCCCGCTCGGCACGCATTTGTTTTTCCATAGCGCTGAGAACATCACGCGGCGGATTAATGTTCTTGATCTCGTAACGCAATACTTTTACACCCCACGGATCTGAAGCCTTATCGAGTTCGGCCACCACATTTGAATTGATCGCACCCCGTTCTTCAAAGGTTCGATCAAGTTCGATCTTACCGATCTCGCTACGCAGCGTAGTCTGGGCAAGCTGTGAAATCGCAAACTCGTAGCTGCCGATGCCGTACGAGGCACGCTGAGGATCGAGCACCTGAAGATACAGAACACCGTCGACCCCGACCTGTACGTTGTCACGGGTAATACA
>RCNE010001803.1_pt1 | contig 11578 bp, 9 predicted proteins | sample 2041361 | NCBI WGS metagenome assembly RCNE01 (sample SAMN09708229, study PRJNA481090) | Marine sediment metagenome, whole genome shotgun sequencing project.
GGCAGGCTGACGACCTTGGAAAATTACCAGTTGGCCGACGCGTGGTTGTTATCGGCGGTGGCATGACGGCGATTGATATTGCCGTGCAGAGCAGGCGTCTCGGCGCCGAGACCGTCGACCTCGTGTATCGGCGCGGCCCGGAACAAATGGGCGCGAGTGAGTTCGAGCAGAATCTCGCGAAAACCAACGGCGTCACCATCCATCACTGGGCGGGTCCCGTTGAGCTACGCGGTGACGGGCACGTTGCCACTATCCGCTTCGAGCGAACCGAACTCGATAAAGACGGCCGTTTGTCGTCTACCGGCGAAGATTTCGAGCTGACGGCTGACACCGTGTTCAAGGCAATCGGGCAGCTGCTTGATCTCAACGCGCTGCGCACCGAGCTCTCCATGCTGGAGGTGCGCGACGACCGCATTGTCGTCAACGAGACCGGCAGAACATCGCTACGGCATGTTTGGGCGGGTGGTGACTGCGTGGCAGGCGGTGAGGATCTCACGGTAACGGCAGTCCAGGATGGCAAGGTGGCAGCTATGGACATCGATCGCGCATTGAGGAAGGAGTAGACATGGCCAACCTCAAAAGCAAATTTCTTGGCATTTCATCACCGAATCCTTTCTGGCTGGCATCGGCGCCGCCGACGGACAAAGCCTACAACGTCAACCGTGCGTTTGAAGCCGGCTGGGGCGGAGCAGTCTGGAAAACGCTCGGCGAGGACCCGCACATCGTCAACGTTAACGGGCCGCGTTACGGTGCGCTGCACAGCAACGATCGTCGCGTCATCGGCTTCAACAATATCGAACTGATTACCGATCGGCCGTTGCAAACCAACCTGGACGAGATGCGCCAGATCAAGAAAGACTGGCCGGATCGCGCGCTGGTTGCCTCCGTCATGCTGCCGATGGACGAACAAACCTGGGCGAAGTACCTGCCGATGATCGAGGACACAGGCGTCGACGCGTTCGAGCTTAACTTCGGCTGCCCGCACGGCATGTCGGAACGCGGCATGGGTGCTGCCGTCGGCCAGGTACCCGAATACATTCAGATGGCGACGGAATGGGCGAAGAAAGCAGCATCGGTGCCAGTGATCGTCAAGCTTACGCCTAACGTCACCAGCATTTTGCCGCCAGCCAAAGCGGCGCTCGATGGCGGCGCTGACGCCGTGTCGCTGATCAACACCATCAACTCGATCATGCGCGTCGACTACGACTCACTCACGATGTACCCGACCACCGACGGCATGGGCACCCATGGCGGCTATTGCGGCGAGGCGGTTAAACCGATCGCACTCAATATGGTGGCGGAAATCGCACGCACGGCAGGGACTCGCGCACTGCCGATCTCGGGCATCGGCGGTATCACCGACTGGCGCGATGCCGTCGACTTCCTGGCGCTGGGTGCCAGCAATGTGCAGGTCTGTACGGCGGCGATGGTGTACGGCTTCAAGATCATCGACGACCTGGTCGATGGCTTGAGCAACTTTCTCGACGAGAAACAGCTGAAGCTGGATGAACTGGTCGGTAAAGCGGTTCCGAGTGTTACCGACTGGCAGTATCTGAATCTCAACTACGTTGAGAAAGCGGTTATCGATCAGGACCTGTGTATCGAGTGCGGCCGCTGCTACATTGCGTGCGAAGATACGTCGCACCAGGCAATCACCGATACGGTTAACGGCAAACGTCGCTTCGAGGTCATTGACGAAGAGTGCGTTGGTTGCAACCTCTGTGTCAGCGTTTGTCCCGTTGACAGCTGCATCACGATGCATCAATTGACCGAAGGCGTTGACCCGCGCACCGGACAACCGATATCACAGGAAAAGGCGAACTGGACAATGCACCCGAACAACCCGATGCGCAAAGAGGATTAAGCGATGACTCTGACGAACGAAGATCTGGTCAGCAAGGCCATCGCGGCGCGCGAACAGGCCTATTGCCGCTACTCCGGCTACAGCGTCGGCGCCGCATTAGTGGATGACCTGGGTCAGCTACACCAGGGCTGTAACGTCGAAAACGCCTCCTACCCGCTGGGCAATTGTGCAGAAGCCGCGGCGATCGCCGCCATGGTCCAGATTGGTGGCAAACGCATTGCGCGTATCGCCGTCGCCGGCGGTCGTTCCGAGATCACTGCCTGCACGCCGTGCGGTGGCTGTCGCCAGCGCATCCACGAATTCGCGGATGAAGATACCGTCATTATCATGTTCGACGACAGCGGTGAGTGGCGAGAATATTCCATCGCCGAGTTGTTACCGGCGTCGTTCCATCTCGATTAATGTTCCACTCCAACGATAAACCGATAGCCATTTCGTTGCGATCGACGACAGCGATGTCGCCGGGTCGATCCCTTACCTTCCGGCAGGCGGCTAGACGACTTTAGCCCGGCAGGGAATCACGAAACGGCAGTGACGGCTGTGCGCCCATGCGGGTCGTGGCCGCCGCGCCGGCCGCGCAGGCAAATTCAAGCGCGGCATCAACGTCCTGCCCTTCCACCAGCGCGACGACCAATGCGGCCGTAAACGTGTCGCCTGCGCCAGTTGTGTCGACCGCGGCGACGGTGGGCGGCATAACCTCAGCAATAATCTCGCCATCGCGTTGCAACGTCGCAATGCCGGCACCGCGTGTGGTCGCAACGATGCCGTGACAGGCGCTTAGCGATGCGCCGTACCAGTTGGACTCTGTCTCGTTAACAACGACCAGGTCGGCGCGCTGTAGAACCCTGACGTCGATCTCACACGCAGGCGCCAGGTTCACGCAGAAGAATCCGTCAAACAAGTCAGCGGCCTCGACGACGAGCGCGACCGGCACCTCCAGCTGACAAATCAGCGCGTCTGCCGCGATGCCCGTAACGTCGTCCGACACCAGCATCTTGTTGGCGCCGGGCGCAACCACGATGTGATTCTCGCCATTTTGCGCCACCGCAATCAGCGCTGTACCGGTCGCGACATCATCGACGGCACGGCAGCACGAAAGATCGACCCCACCCTCGCGCAGCAACGCGAGCGCTTCAACAGCCGCCCCGTCGTTACCGACACAAGCCACCAGGCTAACGTCGGCGCCGAGGCGTTTGGCCGCAAGCGCCTGGTTGCCACCCTTGCCCCCGGGGAAGTGACTTAATTCGGCGCCGGTCACCGTTTCGCCGGGTTCCGGCAGGCGAGCGACTTTCGCCACGATGTCGAGATTAACGGAGCCGAGGACTGCGATTGAGGACATGCGGGACTACCTTTTGAACCGGGCCAGCCGGTTGGTTAGCAATTCATAGAAGCCGTCAGCGTCGACCGCATGGGCCCAGCTGACGTTGTGCGGCCGGTCCGTGACGTGCCAGAAGTCCACGGCTGTGTGACCGATTGTCAGTTCGGATTGCGTTTCGACCGACAGGTTGCACAAACGTGTTTCGAAAAGCTCCGGTTGCAACAGCCAGGCGATGGTACACGGATCGTGCAATGGCGCACCTTCGGAACCGTATTTCTTGCTGTCGTAGCGGTGAAAGAAACTCAGCATGCCGGCCGTAGCATCGGCAACCGGGTTGTCGAGCGCACGAATACGCGCAACGCGCTCACGCGTAGACAACACCTGGTGCGTGACGTCGAGACCCATCGCAGTAATCGGGCGACCACAGTTGAAAACGAGTTCCGCCGCGTGTGGGTCAACCAGAATATTGAACTCCGCTGACGGTGAACGATTACCACCCTCGCGCATCGCGCCACCCATGATGACGAGCTCCTTCACCGCTTGCGTGATGCGCGGCTCTTGCCGCAGCGCCGTGCCGATATTGGTTAACGGGCCCGTCGGCACCAGGGTGATCGATGCATCCTCAGCAGCCAGCAATGTGTCGATGATGAAGTCGACCGCAGGCTGATCCTGTAGCGGCGTCTCGGGCTCGAAGACCTCGACGCCGTCGATGCCGGTGTTGCCGTGGATGTACTCAGCCGTTACCGGCGCTCTGATCATGGGCTTGTCGCAACCGCCGAAGACCGGCGTTTGCTGATGCCCGGCGAGGTCACACATCATGCGGGCATTGCGCTGCGTCAGCGACAACGGCACGTTGCCGGCGACTGTTGTGATACCCAGGATATCCAGTTCATCCGGTGACGACATCGCGAGGAACAACGCGACCGCGTCATCCTGACCGGGATCGCAGTCGATGATGATTTTGCGTGCAGCCACGTGTCAGAACGTCAGCAGCAGTCCGGCCAATGCGGCACTCATCAGGTTGGACAGCGATGCGGCGAGCACCGCCTTGATGCCGAGGGTGCCGATCAGGTCGCGCTTCTCCGGTACGAGTACGCCGAGGCCGCCAAGCAGGATCGCGATCGACGACAGGTTGGCGAAGCCACACAGTGAAAACGTTACGACGGCGATCGTGCGCGGACTCATCCCCGCGAGATACTCATCGAGGTGCGAGAACGCGACGAACTCGTTCAGGATCAGCTTCTCACCAAACAGTGCGCCGGCGGCTTCCGCCTCGGCCCACGGCACGCTGAGTAGATACATCAACGGCTGGAAGATCTTGCCGAGTATGAATTGCAACGTGATGCCGTCGATCCCAACGAGACTGAACAGACCGCCAACGATGCCGTTAAACAGGGCTATCAGAGCAACGAACGCGATCAGCATCGCGCCAATATTGGCCGCCAGCCGCAGACCATCGGTGGTGCCGGACGCGGCCGCCAGAATGACATTCTTGTGCTCGCTGGGCTCCATCACGAGCTTCTCGTGTTCGCTGGCCTTCTGCTCATCGGGCATGATGATCTTCGCCATCAGCAACCCGCCCGGTGCGGCCATAAATGCGGCGGCCAACAGGTACTTGAGCTCCGCCCCCATCAATACGTACCCGGCAAGCACGGTTCCTGCGATCGATGCGAGACCCGACACCATAATCGCGAACATCTGCGGTTCCGTCAGGTTTTTCAAATAAGGCCGGACGACCAGCGGCGCTTCCGTCTGGCCGACAAAGACATTAGCTGCCGCATTCATCGACTCCACGGCACCGGTGCCAATGACCTTGTGAAGAAAACCGCCGACGAGTCGGACGATCCACTCCATGATGCGCAGGTAATACATGACCGACATTAATGCCGAGAAGAAGATAATGATCGGCAGCACGTTGATCGCAAAGCTGAAACCGATGACATTAGTATCGGCCAGAGGACCGAACACCATGTCGATGCCGGCTTTGGAATAGCCGATGATTTTCAGGACAGCACCGCTCAGCGCGTCAATGGTGGCGCGACCCGCATCGAAATAAAGCACGAACGCGGCAATCACGACCTGCAGGCCGAACGCAGCTCCGACGACACGAAGATTGATGGCCTTTCGGTTACTTGAGAATGCGACTGCGATAGCCAGAATCGCAACAATTCCGACGAGTCCAATCAAGTTGGCCGGCATAGGTCTCCCCCAAGGCAGTTTATTGTTGTTCAGCGAACGCAAGCATACCGCAAAGCGCTGCTTCAGCCGGTCAGAATCTCCAGTACCACGGGCCGCTCACCGTGCATGGTGTCGTCCAGCGTTACCGCCGCTCGCAGATTGCGCTCTGCCGTCACCGCATCGGCTTCACTGGCAGCGTGAATGACGGCCAGCGGAGTCGCCTCATCCACTTTGGTGTCGATAGCGGCAATGTGCTCGAAGCCAACGGCGAGATCGAGTTTCTCACCGACGATGCGCCGGCCACCGCCGAGTTCGATAATCGCGTTGCCGATAGCGCGCGTATCGATCGCCGTGACAATTCCGGAGGCGTACACCGGCCGCACGACCGGCGCCTTCGCGAGGTATTTGTCGTAGTGTTCAACAAAATCAGATGGCCCGCCGAGTGCTGCCACCATCTGGCCGAATTTCTCGGCCGCGCGGCCACTCGTGACCGACTCGGCACACAGGTCGCGCGCCTTGTCACGATCCGTTTCGATGCCGCCAATAACCAGCATCTCCGCGCACAGGGACAAAGTGACATCGTCAAGCCGAGCATCGCGTCGGTCGTTGCGCAAATACAAGACTGACTCTTCGATTTCGAGTGCATTGCCGGCCGTCGTGCCCAGCACCTCGTTCATGTCGGTGATCAGCGCATGCGTTGTCAGGCCCGCTTTTGCAGCAGTCTTGATAACACTCTTCGCGAGTTCTCGCGCGCGCTCCGGAGTCTCCATGAACGCACCATTGCCGACCTTCACATCCATGACCAGGCCTTCGAGGCCGGCAGCTATTTTCTTTGACAATATCGACGCCGTAATCAGCGGCACGGACTCAACGGTGCCCGTCACGTCGCGGATGGCGTAGAGACGCCTGTCAGCTGGCGCAAGATCCGCGGTCTGGCCGATGATGGCGCAGCCGACCGATTTCACCGTGTCGCGAAACGTGTCGAAATCCGGCGTCGCGTTGTACCCGGGTATGCATTCGGCTTTGTCGGTTGTACCACCGGTGTGGCCCAGGCCCCGCCCGGAAATCATCGGCACGTAGCAGCCGCAAGCAGCGGCAATCGGGGCCAGCAGGAAGCTGACTTTGTCGCCGACGCCGCCGGTCGAGTGTTTGTCGATAACAGGCCCGTCGAGGCCTTCCTGCGACCAGTCGAGTACGGTACCCGAGTTCGCCATAGCGAGAGTCAGCTTGCCCGCCTCCGCGAAACTCATCGAATTGAGAAATATCGCCATGGCCAGCGAGGAGACCTGCTCTGCCGGCAAACTCTCGTCGGCAAGGCCGTCAACAAAAAACTGAATCTCCACATCTGACAGTTCGCGACCATCGCGTTTCTTTCGTATGACGTCAGTGAATAGCATGGCTAACCTTCTCCGAAACCGCGTAGCGGCAGGTCTTCGCTGCGCTGCAGCCAGTTGCTCGCCGGATAATGACAACGTCGATCGATGACGTGCAGCGTATAGGCGTGCCGTGACTTTGACGAACGATTCGCGGCGCTAAGGTGTGGCATGCGCCCGTCAAAGATCACGAGCGTGCCGGCTGGCGCCGCGGCGGGCAGCTTGCTGTCTTCCGGCCACGGCGAGTCGTCGAGCGTTTCCGTAACCAGTTTGCCGTCGGCACCGCGATAGTTGCGCTGCTTCAGCGGCAATTTATGGGCACCCGGGATGAACTGCATGCAACCGTTCTCGAGCGTCGCGTCTTCAAGCGCGAACCAGAAGCCAACACAGGACTCCGGCTCCGTGTAGATGTAGGTTGAGTCCTGGTGACACACAACTTCGCCCCCGATGTTCGGCGGCTTGAAGATGTACATCGACTGCAAAATCACCGGATCACTGAAACCGACTCGTCTCGCCACTTCGGCAAGGTCAGGATTGCGGGAGAACCGGTCAAACACCGGATCCAGATCATGCATCGCATGTCCCATCTTGTTCAGGCAGTGCTCTTTTTCCTGGCGCAGGTTCCCATCGGCAGCGAAAGCGTCGCTTTCAAGAAAAAAACGAATCTTGTCGCCGGACTCGATGAAATAGTCGTCATCGAGCTGTGTTTGTTCGGTGGTCGAAAAAACGCTGCGTATATCGGACGGATCAAAATCGGCTACGAGCTCCGCGGCGCGTGCACGCAGTTCGTCACAAGCCTCGGCGCTGACGAAGTCACGCAGCACCAGCACGCCGGCCGCTTCGAAGTCGGCAACCATGCTGTCCGAAAGATGCCCGCCACTCGGCGCCGCAAATGACGGAATTGCCTCGAAATTCTTCAACACATTGCTCACGCTCGTTACCTTAGAGCACGATAACAGAGCGCACAAGTCGGACGATCGGCTATAATCCAGCCCACCAAGGTCCGGCTCAAATCAGGACCTGATAACAACTTGGTAACTTCTCCCGGGGGAGACAAACATGAATATCAACAGGACCATTGTATTTGCACTGGCCATCGGCGGCATGTTTCTAGGCATGGCGCCGGTTTCGATTGCGCAGGATGACGACAGTCTCTTCGAAGAGATCATCGTCACGGCCACAAAACGCTCGCAAAGTATTTACGAAGTACCGATTGCCGTGAGCGCATTCGATGGTGACAAACTTGCGAAACAGGGAATCGTTGAAGTACTCGACATCGGCAAGTTCGTGCCGAACATGAACGTCACCGGATTTTCGGCGGGTCATGTTTCGTCAGTTAACGTGTTTATTCGCGGTATCGGCATTCAGGATCACCTGATCGCCGTTGATCCGGGTGTCAGTATTTCCGTCGACGGTGTTTATCTCGGGCGCCAGGTCGGTCAGAACTGGAGCCTGTCGAATATCGAACGTGTTGAAGTGCTGCGCGGCCCGCAGGGCACGCTGTATGGTCGCAATTCGATCGGTGGCGCCGTCAACATCATCACGAAGACACCCGGTGAGAATCCGGGCGCCACAGTCGGTATGGAAATTGGCTCTCGCGGCCGCCTGAACGGTGACTTCTATGCCGACTGGAATGCGTCCGATAATTCAGCCGTGTCGTTCACCGGCGGATTCAAACACCGCGATGGCATTGGCGACTTCGTCAACCTGCCCAATGCCGGCACAGAGGTCGGCGAGATGCAGGAGGTCTTTGGCAGGCTTACTTATCGCTACGCCCCGAGCGACGACTTCTCGATCGTGTTTTCCGCAGACGCGAACGAAGGCGAGGGTGGCCTGCGCCCCTACACGACCTTGATCGATGAGGCTCCGTTCGGCGATTTCTCTCTTTTCACTGAGTTCGGATTCACTAACGACGATCTTCCGTCCGACCCTTACGACAACGCCACGTTGCAGGCTAACCAGACGCGCGTTTCCAACAGCGCGTCCGGCCTCTCCATAACCGCCGACTGGGCGATCAATGAAGAACTGTCCGGCAAGGTGATCGCGAGCACTCGCAGTTCGGAGTATAAAGCGGGCCTCGATGATGACAGTCTCCCGGCAGATATCTTCTCCTACCCCGAGGTCGGTGAGGCGGATCAGACGTCATTGGAATTTCAGGTCAACGGTGACTATGGAAGCTGGGACTTTGTTTCAGGCCTTTTCTACTTCGAGGAAGACGGGTTCAATTTCCAGAACGGATACAACTTTGCGGGCTTCGGAGCGGCTGATTTCCGGACGGACGGAGAGGTTACAAGTACGGCGATCTTCGGTAACTTTGGCTTCAATTTATCTGACAGCCTGCGCATAGCGGCTGGCCTGCGTTATACCGAAGATGATAAGGACGCGTTCACGCAGTGCTGTATCGGGGATGTCTTCGGCAAGGCCAGCTTCGACGAGTTGAGTTGGGACCTGTCAGCCAGCTGGGCCCTGGACAACGGCATGAACGTTTACGGCGCCATCCAGAGTGGTTACCAGTCCGGGCAGTTCCCGGCACGCCCATTCTGCCTGTTCGGCAATCCTGACTGTTTCGTTGCTACGAAGAATGTCACAGCCGTGAACTACGAGGTCGGCATCAAAGGCCAGGTGTCAGACTGGTTGCAGATGAGCGCGGCAGTGTTTACAACCGATTACACGGATCTGGTGTACCAGGTCAGCGAGTCAAGCTCCGGCGGGTTCTCGACCTTCGGCGTCGAAGTCGACCAGACCTCGTCCGGATTTGAATGGGAGAGTACGATGCTCTTCAGCGACAACTTCCTGTTGCACGCTACGCTCGGCTATATCGACGTCGACGTCGACCGCGACCCTGTTACCGGAATTAAAGGCGTGGCGCCATTGACGCCGGAGCTCACGTATTCACTGAGCCCAGAGTTCCAGGTGCCGCTGCAGAACGGCGCCACAATGACGTTCCGCGCCGATTACTCCTATCGTGACGAAATGTGGGGAGAGCCGACCAACGATGTTACGCGCTTCACGGGCATTGAGGATCGCACCATCATCAATGCGAACATCGCCTATACGTCGGTTGATGAAAGCTGGTCGGCCGCGCTTTATGGCAGAAACGTCAGTGACGAGCGATACACCAACGCGGCGCTCTACGTGAGTGACTACATCCTTCGCATTTTGAGCAATGACGCGAGTGAATTTGGGCTCCGGATTACCAAGTCCTTCTGAAACCGCTGGCAAGCGTTCATGATTTAGGAGCCGGTCATTCGACCGGCTCTTTTTTTTGGTGAGCCGTCAATATCCGATGCTACAATCAGGTCCACAAGGGGACTCCATGATGTTCATAAAGCATTGTTTTTATTTATTTTTTATCGTCTCTGCACTAGCGGGCTGCAGCGCCTCGGAGGCGCCTGGTCAGGCTACCGAAAATAGCGATCAGATCGATCTGATTGTGCGCGGCGATTACATCGTCAGCATGGACGAAGCAGCCACGGTTTTTAAAGACGGCGCCGTCGCCATCGACGATGGATTGATACTGGCGATCGGGCCGGCATCTGACATCGAGGCCGAGTATTCGGCCAAAGAAGTCATGCCCGGCGACAAGCGCATCGTCCTCCCGGGGCTGGTCAACGGGCACTCGCACGCGGCGATGACGCTGCTGCGTGGCGTAGCCGACGACCTCGCGCTGATGGACTGGCTCAACAATTACATCTTTCCGGCCGAGGTCGAGTTTGTCGATCCCGAGTTTGTGCGCATCGGTACCGAACTTGCCTGTTGGGAAATGATTCGTGGCGGTACCACGACGTTTGTCGACATGTATTACTACCCGGACACCGTCGCCGAGGTCGTCGAGAGTTGTGGCATGCGCGCATTGATATCTGCCACCGTCATCGATCAACGCAGCCCGGACGCCGAGAATGCCGACGATTCGGCTCTGGGCTTCGCCAGCCTGCGTTTGCGGTGGCGTCCCTGATTATTCGGCACATCTGGCCCTTTTCGGCGGGGCCACGGCCTGTTATCATGGTTGGGCCCGCAGCCTCGGAGTTGGGGGTCTTGTTTTATTCTCCGAATTCTCTTGTCCGATACCCGAATGTTTGCCGCCTTGGCCGGAGGAATTCCTTGTCCGCCCTCAAGTTTGCTGCCGAGACCCTGTTGGACAACCATTCGCCGGCCTGTCTGTGGCGCCATCCCATCCAGGCGTTGCGGGTGATCGTGGCGGTGATCAGCAACTTCATGCTCAGGATCGAGGCCCGCTTGGCGCCCGGCGGTGGCCGCGAGTGCACGGTGTGCAACTGGACCGGACGCCACTTCCGCACCTTCATCTCGGCAGACGAAGTGATTGCGCAGTGCATTTGCCCGGGTTGTGGTTCGTTCGACCGTCACCGCCAACTGGTGCTCGGAGTGCGCCGCGAGCTGGCCCGGCGCAAAGGCTGGACGCCGGACGTGATGGTGGGCTTCAGCCTGTCGACGGCCATGCGGTTCCTGCTCGAACATGAAGGTCTGGCCCGTTGCTTCCGCACCGACATCGATGCCGATGACCAGCGCTTTGCCCCCGACGCGGTGGCTGATCTGCGGAACGCTCCATTTGGCACCGGCGCGGTGGACTGGGTGGTCGACGGTATCAGTTCGTTTGAACGACTGGCAGCATCGAAGGAAGGCAGCCTGGTGCTGACCGCACACATGGGAAACTACGACATGGCGGCGCCTTTGTTTGCTTCCAATTTCGGGCGGACGATCTACGCCGTCCGGGCACCGGAGCGGGTCGCGGAGATGCAGGAGATCTCCGAGAAATCGAACGCCTCCGTCATCACGTCGAACGACGTAACGCATAAGCTCGAGCAGACCGAGGACGAGGAGAGGGCG
>RCNE010001804.1_pt1 | contig 11577 bp, 12 predicted proteins | sample 2041361 | NCBI WGS metagenome assembly RCNE01 (sample SAMN09708229, study PRJNA481090) | Marine sediment metagenome, whole genome shotgun sequencing project.
GACCGGTGCACTGTTCCTGCTCGTCGGGATGATCTATGAGCGTCGCAAGACGCGTCAGATCGCCGAGCTCGGTGGTATCCAGAAGGTGGCACCGATCTTCGCGGCCGGCTTCATGATCGTGATGCTGTCGTCGATCGGTGTGCCGGGGCTGAACGGCTTCATCGGCGAGTGCATAATTGACGAGTTGGCGCATCGCGCCGGCCACGATCCTCTCGAGTTTCGCCTGCAATTGCTCGGCGACAACTTACGCGCTCGCGCGGTCCTGGAAAAAGTGGCCGCGGAAGCTGGCTGGGGCAAACCCCTCGCAGCGAACAAGGGCATGGGCATTGCGTTCTCGCCCGGCTTTGGTTCGCTCAACGCACAAGTCGTTGAGGTCACCGTTGTTGATGATCATCTGCAGATCGATCGCATTACTTGTGTACACGACTGCGGTTTCGCGATCGACCCGGATGCGGTACGGGCACAAATGGAAGGTGGTGTGATTGATGGTCTGTCCGCCGCACTGTTCAGCAAGATTACTATTGCGAACGGCGCGGTCGAGCAAAGCAACTTTCACGACTACCGTTTTATTCGCATGGCGGAGGTGCCCGAGATCAGCGTTCATCTGCTGTCGAGCGACGCGCCTATTGGTGGTGTGGGTGAAGCGGGTCTGCCCGCTACCGCACCCGCGCTTACCAACGCCATTTTCGCTGCTACCGGCAAGCGCATACGACGCCTGCCTATCACGGATGAGGGGTTTCGTATATGAGTCAGAACTCAGGGAATAAGAACATGATCAGCTTTACATTGAACGGGACCGACGTGCAGGTTGACGCGCCCGACGACATGCCGCTGTTGTGGGTACTGCGCGATCGTTTGTCCTTAACTGGAACCAAATACGGCTGCGGCATCGCACAGTGCGGTGCGTGCACCGTGCATGTGGATGGTCGGGCAATGCGCGCCTGCGTGGCTCCTGTTGCAGCGATTGCCGGCAAGGCGGTAACGACAATCGAAGGCCTGGGTAGCGACGACAAATTGCACCCGGTGCAGCAGGCGTGGATCGACGAACAAGTGCCGCAGTGCGGCTACTGCCAGTCGGGAATGGTCATGGCAGCAGCAGACTTGCTGGCACAGAACCCAGCTCCCGACGACGCGACGATTGATGCCGCCATGACAAACATCTGTCGCTGCGGAACGTACCCGCGCATACGTAAGGCGATTCATCAGGCGGCCGGATTACAACGCAATTCAGGGGAATCAGAATGATGCGCTCGTTCGTCCTCGGACTCGTTGCTCTGTTATTCGTAATCGGTTGTACGTCGGTACAATCATCCACCGCGAGCGATGCGGCTGATCAGGTCGAAGCTCAGGCACCAGTGAATCAATCTAGAATTGAGCAACTACTGGAGACCGCCGACGCCGCGCAAGGCAAGCGGCTGTATTTACAATGCCGTGCATGCCACACCCTCGAAGCAGGCGGAATCAATACGGTCGGACCCAATCTGCATGGCCTTTTCGACAACGCCGTAGGCCAGGCTGAGGGTTTTGCCTACTCGGACGCGCTGCTTGAATCTGGAATCGTCTGGACGCCAGAAACACTTGATAGGTGGCTCGCCCGGCCCAGTGATTTTTTACCGGGAAATCGAATGATCTTCGCCGGCGTCAGCGATCCGGCAGACCGCGCCGACCTCATTTTGTACCTGCAGCAAGCAACCAGTGACGCGCGCTAGTCCCACTCGGATGCCAGATCAGAATTTACAACCTGATCATAGGAAATTTCCGATGTCATTAGCCCTTGCGCCTGAGAAAACTGACTCATGCCCGCCACGAATTCTCGTGATACCGAGACGTCATAATAATCCAGGTCACGGGCCACGACGTCCGCTATGAGTTCGGCTTCCTCGGCTGGAAACAGTTTCCGACCAACGTCTGTGGCGAGACTAATATCTTGTTTGAGAGCGGCGTGGGTTTTCTTAAGAGCACGAATGGCCGCACGAGCTACATCCGGTGTATCCGCAATGAGTTTATCGGTCGTAATCAACGCGGGCATTGTGTAATTGAAGGCCGTAGAGGGTCCATCTCCACGCCGTGCATCCAACACCATGGTGCCTGCCCCACTTCTGATAGCCACTTCGGCGCCCATGCCATTTGCCCAGAAGCCATCAATCAGTCCAGCTTCCAATGCCTTTGCCGCAGCAACACCGAAATTCTTGTTGTCGCCTAGAAAAGCACCGGGAACAGGAGCGATATTGACCTCGTCTTTATCAAGTTCGATACCTGACTCAACTAACAACTGCTTCAGACCCAGGTCGACTAGCGGCGCGGCGCCGATGGTGCGGCCCTTTACGCATGATATGTCGCCATGAGCGACTTTCAAATCAGCGCGCATGATCAAGAACCAATACATGCCCTGCGCCAGAGAAGCCAAAACTTTTGCGCCATTCCAGCCGGGAAACGCGTGCGGAACACTGTGGGCGGAGCCACCGACAAAATCTACGCCGCCGTCTCGCATAACTTCGAGCGCGTGGTCGACAGGAAAGATCAACTCGAGCTCCATATCGAGGCCCTCTTCTTTAAAGAACCCCAACTCGACTGCCGCTGCAGCGGGAAAATAGGAGTTGGAAATCAGGTCGGGAATAGCAATCTTCATTAGTACCTCGAGAGTTTAAGCAAAGACGAATTGTTTAGTGAGTATATGATGGCGATGGTCATGCGATCTCGCCGTTTCGGTCCGCCACGCAAAATGCAACAGCACTTATAGAAGGATTAGTTGGAATGCACAAGATAGAAAATGTGGTGGTTGTCGGTGCAGGACTTGTAGGTACAGGTTGGGCCATCGTCTTTGCACGGGCAGGTAAACGCGTAGTTTTGCATGATTTAGAACAAGCGCGACTCGACAGTGCGAGAATACAAATCGAACACAATTTGTTAGCGCTCTCTGAGATTGGTCTCTTATCCGAGCCCGTGACCGAGATTTCTGCGCGAATTAAATACCAGATCAATTTAAGAGATTCGCTGACTTCGGCGGAGTACGTGCAGGAGTGCATCATCGAATCATTGCCGGCCAAGCAGGCGATATTTTCCGAGATCGATACGCTCACCAACGATACTGCAATCCTGGCGAGTTCCACATCGGGCTTTCCGACATCGAGTTTCGCGACCGACGTGCCCGGCCGCCACCGCTGCCTAGTGGCTCATCCGGTGAATCCGCCTCACCTTGTTCCCTTTGTCGAGATCTCTGGCGCAGAATTTACCGCCACTGATGCCGTTGAACGAACGCAAGCCTTGATGCAAGAAGTTGGGCAAAAACCGATCGTTCTACGCCACGAAATTCGCGGCTTTGTATTGAATCGCCTGCAATGGAGCCTGCTCGGCGAGGCCTATCGATTGGTCGAACAAGGTGTCGCAACAGTGGACGAAATCGATTCTGCAATACGGAATGGATTGGGCCGGCGATGGGCTTTCATGGGCCCGTTCGAAGTCGGCGACCTCAATGCGCCAAATGGCTTGGGCGACTATCTAGAGCGATTCGGCGAAACCATTGAAAGCATCAACGCGTCTGAATCACCGCTACTCAATCAAGATAGCAATGCTGCGATGCATGCGGCCCGGAGTGAGTTGCTTCAAGATGACGAACGTGAAGCGCGCATTCAGTGGCGAGATCAGCGCTTGATGGCGCTGGCAAAACATCTGCAGGAACAAAACTGACATGGCGCCCTCTTGCTTGCGCGCGTTCGCACAACAAGCTAGTCGGTGTTACAACCCAGTACATGGATGTAGATTTCTTTGAATAAAATTGACCGGAGCAAATAGATGGCCAACTGGCTAAAACGTGGAATCGATGCTGACGTTCGTGCGGACAATGATCGTTCTGTTCGTGACATCGTCGAAGCGACACTTGCAAACATTGAACAGAATGGTGACGCAGCGGTACGTGAGTTATCGATCAAGTTCGATAATTGGGATCGTGATGATTACAGACTCAGCGAGCGCGAAATTCAAGAGTGTATTGATTCTCTATCGGCGCAAGATGTAATAGATATTGAGTTCGCACAAACACAGGTTAAAAACTTCGCCCAAATTCAGCGTGACTCGATGCAAGATGTCGAAGTCGAAACGCTACCCGGCGTCATCCTTGGTCATAAGAACATTCCGATCAACGCCGCAGGCTGTTACGTCCCGGGTGGAAAGTACCCGCTTCTCGCCTCCGCACATATGTCTGTTATCACCGCAAAAGTTGCAGGCGTATCACGCGTAATAACCTGCGCTCCGCCATTTCAAGGAAAACCAGCACCGGCGATCGTCGCCGCGCAAGCTATGGCAGGTGCAGATGCAATATACGCGCTGGGCGGTATACAGGCGGTAGGAGCGATGGCTTTGGGCACTGAAACGATTGACCCGGTCGACATGTTGGTTGGACCGGGTAATGCGTTTGTCGCCGAGGCTAAACGCCAGTTGTATGGCCGGGTTGGTATTGATCTTTTTGCTGGACCAACAGAAACTCTGATCATCGCTGACGAAAGTGTTGATGCCGAATTGTGCGCGACCGATATATTAGGCCAGGTCGAACACGGACCGGACAGTCCCGGCGTTCTGTTGACCAATTCTGAAAAGCTGGCGCGCGAAACCATGCTCGAGATCGAGCGCTTACTCAAAATCTTGCCAACCGCAGAACACGCGCGCACAGCTTGGCAAACATTCGGCGAGGTTATCGTTGCTGAAGATTATGAAGAGATGGTTCAGATTGCGGACGACATTGCGCCCGAGCACGTTCAGGTCATGACCGAGGACCCCGATTATTTCCTCGACAATATGTCGAACTATGGCGCCCTGTTTCTCGGACCGCGGACGAACGTGTCTTATGGTGACAAAGTGATTGGCACTAATCACACCTTGCCGACGAAGAAGTCAGCGCGCTACACGGGCGGACTGTGGGTTGGGAAATTTCTTAAAACCTGTACGTACCAGAAGGTACTTACAGACGAGGCCTCTACGTTCGTTGGTGAGTACTGTTCCCGACTCTGCGCCCTCGAAGGGTTCGCCGGACATGGTGAACAAGCGAATATCCGTGTACGCCGATACGGCGGTCGCGACATCCCGTATGCGGGTGTAGCGAAACCTCGCTAGAAGAAACGAATGACCGATATGCTACCAAGAGTACCGAGCTTTAACCTGACTGGAAGGCGCGCCGTCGTAACCGGCGCAGGCCGCGGCATTGGACGCGCCGCGGCTGCAGCATTGGCTGAGTACGGAGCGGCTGTAACTCTGATTGCGCGCAGCAAAACTGAGATCACCGCCGTTGCCGATGAAATAATCCAGGCTGGCGGTAACGCCGTGGCTATCGAACTTGATATCACCGATTTAGCCGCGGTCCAAACGCTGTTTGCGGAAAGCTCAGCGTTTCACATTGTCATCAACAATGCCGGCACCAACAGACCTAAACCGCTGCTGGAGGTCAGCGAAGATGACTATGACGCAGTTCTCGACCTTAACGTTAAGAGCACTTTCTTTGTTGCGCAGGCAGCCGCGCAACGAATGGTTGACGAAAAAATTCAAGGCAGCTTGATTCATATGGGATCGCAGATGGGTCATGTCGGCGGGCGTAATCGCTCACTGTACTGCGCGTCCAAATGGGCGATTGAGGGAATGAATAAGGCCTTGGCCCTTGATCTCGCACCATTTGGCATCCGCTCCAATACCATCTCGCCCACGTTCATCGAAACGCCGTTGACACGACCATTTTTTGAAGATGAATCGTTCAAAGAAGACGTACTGACGCGAATAAAGCTTGGCCGAATCGGGCAGGTGGAAGACCTGATGGGCGCGATCGTCTATCTTGCATCTGATGCTTCGAGTCTTGTCACTGGGACCAGCATTGTCGTTGACGGCGGCTGGACAGCGGACTGAATGACGTTGACGAGTTCGATACCTGAATCACTACTGGGCAAGCCGACCGTATACGGCGCACGCGCTAAGCTCGGTGTCATTGTTCCGCCCACCAATACCGCGAACGAAGCGGAGTGGCAACAACTACTACCGACCGAAGTCACTTTCCATACGGCCCGTATGCCCTTGCATACCGATACAACAAGCGACGCTGGGCGTAGAACTCTGTACCGCGATGTTGAGCTGTTTGCGGCGCAACTCGCTATGGCTGACGTCAACGTGATTGCCTATAACTGCACAGCAGGGTCGATGGTCCACCCGGTTACGGCGCTCGCTGAGCACATCACCCGTAAGACCGGTATTGCAGCCGTCACAACCGCGCAAGCGATCGTGCAGGCATTGAAGACCCTGAACGTTAAGAAGCTGGCCATCGCGACGCCGTACTACCAAGCACTAAATGAACATGAACAGCACTTCTTCGAAGCTCTCGGTTTCGAGGTCGTGAATATCATCGGGCTGGGGTATGGTCAAAATGGACCTGCCGAATTTCGCAATATCGCCCGCATCAAACTGGACGAAGTCGCCAGACATATTCGAGCTGCCGATCGAACTGACGCCGATGCAATCTTAGTGAGTTGTACCGATCTTGCTACGCTGCCCATCGTCGATTCACTGGAAGCTGAACTAGGCAAACCTGTTATTAGCAGTAACAGTGCTACCTTGTGGGCGTCACTGCGGGCAGCAGGCGTTAATGATTCCGTTGTACCGGGTGGCGTGTTGTTACGAAATTACTGATTTTCTAGCAATGCAAGAGTCCAATCGATACCTTCATTCCAAATTGATTCAGAGGTGAAAAATCCGTGCTGAGCAAGCCGTCGTACCGAGTACGTTCACTATCACGTGGACTCCGCGTGCTGGCCGCGCTAAACGCTCGCAGTAGCGCAACGCTTGCCGAGCTCGCTGTCGATGCCGGATTGGCCAAGCCTACTGCGTTCCGAATTCTCAAAACGCTACTTGAAGACGAATACGTAACAATGAAAGCGGGCTCGGGCATCTATCGGCCCGCGGCGCGGGTCAGCAGCCTGAGCAGCGGATTCGAGGAAACTGCTTGGTTTGTTGAACATACTCGCAGTCATCTGGCCGTTCTGGCCGAGAAACTCGTGTGGCCTCTATCGGTTTCAACACTGGCCGGAACGCGCATACTTGTCCGCGGCAATACTGATTCCACTAGCGCACTCGCCGTGCGCAGGTTAGCACCCGGGATGACATTACCGATACTGGAAACCGCGTCGGGGCGCGTACTACTCGCCTTTTCGACTGCCAAAATTCGCGACGAGATCCTGGAGCGCTTGCGTCAATCCAATGACCAATGCGACTTGATCGCGCGCGACAGCAGGCAAGTGCAAAGCATGCTTCAAGAAACGAGAAAAATCGGCTATGCGAATGTCACGGTACGCCGGCGCGTATCGGATCTCACCACTTTGGCTGTGCCGGTTACTGTACACGACGTTACTGTCGCCGCATTGGCCATCCGCTTCTCTGCGACTGGCGTCCCAAAGGAGACTGTGCTGCGTGATTTTTTACCCGCTATGAGATTGACGGCGCAGGCAATCGGCGCAGCTATCGCAGGTGATGAACGTGCAGCTCGCGTGTTAGGCCACTACAAAGTTTCGCCTTGATCTGATTGCACTTTGTGTACAACTTCGACCAATGCCGAGGGTGGCTGTGCTCCGGACAAACCATAGCCACCCATTACAAAAAATGGAACGCCCCGAATCCCAAGCTGTTCTGCTTCTTGTTCGTCGCCGCGCACCGTATTGGCAAAGCGTTCGGAGCTAAGCGCCTCTTTCGCCGCGTCTTGATCAAGACCCAGCTCCGCCACAACGTTTAGCATCTCCGCGTCTTCGCCCAAGTTCAGTCCGTCGCCAAGGTAGCCACGCTTGAGTGCGCCCGCCAGTCGATGCTGCGCATCGCTGGTGTCACCGCGCTGATCCGTATCACCCGCCCATTGAATTAGCTGATGCGCCCTAAACGTATTCGCAGCAATCACCTTACTAAAATCGGCACGGCCGCCAACATCGGCGATAGCCTGCGTCATCGTATCGAGCATTTCCTGAGCTTGCTCTACGCTGCGCTGATATTTAGCGGCAAGTCGCTCGGCGTAATTTTCGGTAGACGGTTCACGCGGTCGCGGATCGAGCTCAAACGATCGCCAGCGAATCTGTAACTCGACCGAGTCCGACTCGTCTGCCAATTGCACAATCGCCGCGTCGAGATTTGCCATGCCGACAAAACACCACGGACAGGCGATATCGGACCATATCGAAACGGGGATTTTCGTTTGCGCCTTAGCCACTACGTTTAGTCAGCCGAAAACGGCCTATTGCCTTATTACGGCTTACGAAACTTTAAGGTCATGCGATTAGATTCCCCGACCGCATCAACTGCAGCCTTTAACTCAGCATCATCACCTGACCCAATGTAAGTCGGCGGCAGGCGCCATACGATGTCTTCCTCGGTTGGCTGATCCTTGGCATTCGAATTGATGTCGGATTCTGCAACAAACTCGAATCCTGCTGCCTCAACCTGCTCTATCAACCATGCCTTTTTCAAATAGCCGTGACTGCCATCAGCAAACTCATCCGACATCTCCGCGCGCGCTTCATGCTGCACGACACCAAAAACACCACCGGGCTTCAATATTTTGAAAGTGTCAGCAATAATTTGCTGCAGGTAATCGCCTGAACCATTATTCTGGAAGTTTGATGGGTTGTGTAACACGCGAGGGAAGAACGCGACATCCACTTGGTTCGCAAATTGATCTGGCACTGATGCGAAGCGGACGGCATCAACACTGGCACCTGAATCGCCGCCCCATTCTTTTGCATCGACTAAAAATTTTGCTTCCCAACCTTCCTGATTCGCCATAAATGCCTCGTTCGCGAACGGAAACAAACTGAACATTTCCAGAGAGTAAGAGGCGCCAATGACGCGGCCCTCCGCTCCGAGGTAGGGCGCCAGTATTTTGGTATACCAGCCACCGCCCGGCAGTCCCTCGAGAACCGTCATGCCAGGCTCGATGCCGAAGAACTCAATGGTTTCCTGCGGATTTCGGAACCTGTATCGCGCCTTCATTTCATCCGCTTGCGCACCCAATACAGCCGCAAGTGGTCCATCGCTGCTCGTGCTCTCAGCGGACTCTGCAGCAACGGCTACTGCCGGTTCTTCGACGATTGGCTCATCGACAATTGCCTCTTCGACAATCGGTTCTTCGCTAGCGGGTTGGCAGGCAGCGAAAATCGAAAATGTAGCTAACAACAGATACTTGTGCATAACAGTTCCTCGGTAGAAATCAGACAGCATGTTCGTATATGAAAATACTGACACAGGGGACGCAATTTCGCCAATTGTGCAGCAGGATCCGTAAATTTGACCTGATCGTGGGCAGTAACTAGCTTTTCCGTAGCTTAGGTAACTGAGCGCGTTATCAAAATTCTGACCAGGAACCCGGAGTGAGGCCGCATGTAACAAGTTGTTTCATTCGCGCCTGAGCACACCCAAATTGGTTATATTTAATTTAATGACTAGTGAGAAACAATTCGAATCCCGGAAATCCGCCGTCATACGCAAAACGGATGGCAATCCGGAAGGCAAAGGTATCAACGGGCTGCTATCGGACTGGGCCCAGAGTCGACCAACCGGTGTGGTCGCGAAACCAAGACGTCAGTTGCTAGCCGAACTTTTCACATCCATGCTTATCCTGTCGGCGACATTCAAGTTTCGCCCGGTCGTCGGGGCAGCAAATTATCTTTACTGGACAGATGGGGAGTGGTCTCTGAGCCTCATCGAGCCTGATAAGTGGTCGCCTGAAAGACGCGCCGGTTTTGCCGGGGCGTGTGTACTGCAACGCGATATGACCTGGACGATCATTCCGTCCGAGCTGCTGGCGCACACCAATCTTGTGTCCAACGCCATTGGTCGATTCTACGACGCCTTCGCTGAGAAGCTGAATACCGACCTTACACTCGAAGAGATACTGCCGTTTTACGTCGATAAACTTCCTTACTATCAGCGCTTATACGCCAGCGCCCTGAGCCGCTCGGTGCGAACCTCAGTAGTCCTGGGCAACGACGAATCAAACAGCTGCCGGGAGTGGTACACACAGCTTCCGGCTCTTGTGGACATGAAACTCTGATTCGTAACATCATGTAACGTTTCTTGCTGACCAGTATGCATCGCGCCGACTCGCTGATATCGTCGCGTTCACAGGTTTTCGGAATTCACTTAAATGAGATTAGTAATCGGCTTTTTTGTATTGGTTTGGGCCTCTTTTACCCATGCTGGAGACCTCTCGGTACGTGTGCAGGGAGCACCCGCCGACGGCACTTTAGTAATCCAGGTCTACGATTCGCCGAACGCTTTCGGCGATTTTCGCGACCCTGTAAAAGAGATCCGCGCATCGATCCAGGTCGACGAAGTTTACGAAATTGATGACCTGCCCGCCGGGAGCATAGCGGTGCTCGTCTACGTCGATGAAAACGAAAACAATCTATTGGATAAAAATTTCATTGGCATCCCAAAAGAGCCTCTTGGAATATCAAATAATTATCGCCCAAAAGGTCCGCCTGCGTTCGACCGCGCAAAATTTTCCATTGGCGAGGATGAATCAGCAAGCATTGATATCGAAGTCTATAAGGTACTTGGCGAACGTGGCCGCCTTGGTATTGGCGCCGGAGTTATTGGTCGTAGCAGTCCTTACGTTGGCTCCGACACGACCGTGTTGCAACCTATTCCCGCGATTACTTACAACGGGGAGCGGCTGCAGTGGCTCGGTCCAAATGTGCAGTACGGTCTGGCTGGAAGCGGACAGTGGCGCCTGGCCGCATCTGCCTCGTATCGAATCGGCGTCTATGAAGAAAGTGACAGCGTGGCACTATCGGGGCTTGGTGATCGCGATGGCACAGTGATGGCTGGCTTAGGTTTTCGCTACGAAATTCCAGGCGGCGTCAACTTGTCACTGCGTTACGAACACGACGTGCTGGATAAGATTGGCGGCGGCGCTGCTACCGCAAGGATATCAAAAGGATTTCAGGCTGGCTGGTTGCGCATTTCGCCACAGCTGCAATTGAACTGGCTTAGCGCAGATCTCACGAACTACGATTTTGGAGTTCCGCCGGATGCTGCGACACTGACCAGGCCGGCTTACGACACCGGAAGTTCGATCAGCTACGAGGCTGGAGTTGCCAGCTTCATTGAGCTGACGGAAGACTGGCGCATCATAATCAGCCTCTCGGCAGAGTTTCTGCCAGACGAAATCACTAATAGTCCAATTGTCGCCGACGACCGCGTTGTGAAAGGCTTCGCTGCGATCACTTACGTATTTTGAGTCCTGCTAATTGAAAAAAAGACGATGCATTGCCAGCGATCTAATGCAATCAGACTACGTGTACTTCTGCACGGAGCCGATGGGTCGGAACTTCCACGCTGATTTTCAGCCTGAACTGACCCCGAAGTCAATGCTTGAACTCGGCGTGTTCGGTGGAAAATACATGACTGACTGCGAGAACGAATTCCCGTCAGATTGGTTCACGAATGCCAAACTGTGTGCTGAGAAGCACGACCCTGACTTGAACTGGTTTGGCGTCAATGCGTCCCAGTCCTTATCAGTCTGGAGAATGAAGGGTTGGATTTCGGCAGACGATCCACGCGGAT
>RCNE010001805.1_pt1 | contig 11575 bp, 9 predicted proteins | sample 2041361 | NCBI WGS metagenome assembly RCNE01 (sample SAMN09708229, study PRJNA481090) | Marine sediment metagenome, whole genome shotgun sequencing project.
CACCGCCGCCCCGCCAAGCGCCCAGCGGGACCGTGCGTCGCTCGGGAAACGTGCGCCTCCTTCGCGCCAGGCGCTGTAGGCCATCCAAGTGAGGGCCGAGAGCAGCAAGAAGGTGTTGATCAGGTGCAGAGCCATCCAGGCCCCGCGCGCCGTCGATGGGTTGTCCGCCACCATGCGAAACAAAACGAGGCCAGCGCCAACCAAGGCTTCGGTCGTCATGAATAACAGACTCCAGCCCGCGGCGGAGCGAGTCGCCTGACCGCGGTCGAATGCGCGCAGCGCGATGACCCACATCACGAAGGTCCAAATCCAGCATAGACCGGAGGTCACTCGATGGGTGAGCTCTACGATCGTTTTGAGTGACGGCTCCACCGGGATGGCCACCCCGTTGCACAGGGGCCAATGGTCGCCACAGCCGTCACCGGATAGCGTCGCACGGACGTAGGCGCCCCAGAGCACCACCCCGACGGTGTATACCAGCAGAGCGGAGGCCGCGATGGCGAAACCACGATGGACGGCGAGAGGATGGGCGGACTGCACCGCGGAACGATGGAGTCGAACTCAGCCCTCGTCAACGATTGCAAAGCGCAGCGCGTGCGCCTCGCCGTTTCGCCGATAGTCGACGATGAGGTCCGAAGCGGTTCGCAGCTCTTCCCAGACCGCAATCGCCTGCTCCGGCCGCTCGATGGGCTTGCCATTGATGCGCGTGACGGTGTCGCCAGGACGAAGGTCGAGCGATGCGAACGCGGGCTCACCGGGAAACAGGCTGACGATACGGAAGCCCACGAAGGCGCCCTTGTGGAACGCCGGCTCCGTTTGAACATTTTGCAGAAAGCGGCCAAGGCCACCGTCGAGGACGGGCAATAGCTCGCTGCGCGCGATGACGCCTTCAGACACGCGCTGGTACGGCTGATCGAGATTGCTCTCGGGCTCCGACTCCTCGGCGGGCGGCACCGCGTCCATCGGGGCGTTCTTCTTCTCCCAAACCTCGTTTTGCTTTCTCTCTTTACGACTCGGACGTTTGTCCGCGACGTCCCAGTCCTCTTCGCCCTCCGAAGTCTCCCAGGTGGAGTCCTCCAGCATGTCTCGCTGCAGCTTCGTGGTTTCGCAACCGATGATGCCGGCGAGCAAGAGAGCGGCGAATGGCAGAAATAGGTAACGGCTCATATGGATTCTCCTCGCAGTGCCATCACCTCGGCCCAGATCGCCTTGGCCACTGCTTCGATGCCGCAGTTCGCATCGATGTGTCGAATGGTATCATTTGGAAAAAGTTCGTCGATTTTCCCGTAAAACTTGGCAAGCTCGACCTGCATTTCGTCCACTTCGTACAGCTCCGGGCTGCCGGATCGTGTTTCGCGGCGGCTTGCCGCGGCATTGGGGTCGACATCGAGCACGAGCGTCAGGTCGGGACGCTTGGCGTGCCGATTGAGCGCCTGCACCCAGCTGGAAACGTCTTCACCACCTCCCCCGCTCACCGTTTGGTAAGCGACGGAGGAGTGGTCGTAGCGATCACAAATGACCGTGACCCCATCGTTCAGGTTGGGGATCACCTCGGCCTCGAGGTGATCGAGGCGGTCGGCCGCAAACAAGGTGGCCATCGTCGCCCAGTTGAACGGACGGGCGCCTTGGCGGCCCGAGACGACGACCCGCCCCGTCAAGACCTGACGAATTAGCACACCGATCGGTCCATCGCTTGGCTCGCGTGTGGTGTGAACGGGAAGTCCTCTATCGGTGAGGCGGTCTGCCAGAATCGAGCACTGCGTCGTCGTACCGGATCCGTCGATACCTTCAATCACGATGAAGTGGCCGTCGATCACGAGCCCTCCTTCGGACTGCCGAACTTGAAGGTCGCGCCGAACTGCCCGTAGACCAGCGAGTCCGTATGACCGCCGCCGAAGATGTCGCCGAGAATGGGCCGTCGCTTGCCAGCCACGATTCCCTCGACTTCGATCCAGACGTTCCACTTCTTCGTCACGACGATTTCCAGTGAGCCGCCGACCCTGGCGCGCACGAAGTTCTCTCGGGAGCTTCTCACAGCGAGGTTGCTATCGCGACCGCTGAAATCCCATCGATCGCTGTTGAAGTCCCCGGCGATCCAAACCGAGAAGGCGCCACGAGGCGGGAAGTGAACGCTGAAGATCGCGTCCAGGCTGATGAAAAAGTTGTTGGTCGGACGCCTGTCGCCGGTTATTGAGTCCGGCCGCGCAGGCCCGATACCGCCGCCGATTTGGAGATCTCCGCCTATGGAGAAGTTTGGGGATACGCGCCATCCCGCTTTCGTGCTGAGCGTGAAATCCGTGAGACGCCCGAAGGTTTGAACCGAAATACCGACGTCGAGGAAATCGGTCAGCCCGGCGCGCAAACCAACCCAAGCCAGCCAGGGCCAGCCCGTCGAGAAATCGAGCGTTGCAAGGCCCGGAGGAACGGGCGCGCCGGCGTGCGTGACGGTGTTGCGTAGCGGGTCCTTGCGCTCTGTCGCGTTGTTTCCCTCTGCCGACGCGACCGGGATGGCTGCTGGTGTGAGAATCACCTGAATCAGCCGGACGCGCGGCGACTTCTGGAGCTGAATCTGCTCGACGTGGTTCCCGTGACCTTCGGCGCGAACTTCCAGTTGATGAATCCCGTCAGTCAAATCCCCTTCCCAGGGCACGGGGCCACGAAGCTCACCGTCGACGTAGAGCTGCGCGTTGGACACGTTGGCCTCGACACGAACCGGGACACCAAGCGCGTTGAGCTCGGCGTAGATCTCGCAGTTGCGGCTCGGGCCAACCGAACAGGTACGGCGCACCTCGCGATAACCCGGCGCTCGCACGACCACGGAGTGGCTGCCTAGATCGGCAGGTTCGATGGTGATCGGCGGATTGCCGTATTCCTCTCCGTCGATCGTGACGATCGCGTCCGTTACGCTCGCGCGAACGAGAATGCGGGGGATCTCCGTGCTCGGGTTGGTGAATCTCAGTGACACCACCCGCTCTCGCCCCGCAATCACCGTCACGGTTTGCGTAACGCTCTCGTATCCGCTCGCCTTCGCGGTGACGATATGCTCGCCAGGCGAGAGGCCGCCCTTGGCAGCGGGGGCTACCCCGATCTCGATCCCATCGAGACGGATGATCGAACCCGGCACGTTCGCGATCACGCGGAGACTGCCGAGATCGGGAGCAAGTCGAATCGTGGCATCAACTGTCGTTCGCGCGTCCGGCTTGACGATGACCACCTGCGAAAAAGCTTGGTAGCCCTCTCCTGGGCTCTTGATTTCAATCACATGCTCGCCCTCGCTCAGGCCATCGACCACCAGAGGCGTGCCCCCTCGTCGCTGTCCGTCGATGTACACGGGCAAGCCAGTGACGTCGGCTGTAATCAGGAGTGAGCCGGTCTTCGCGGCAGAGGGCTGAAGTGCGACAGGGATGGTCATCACCTGCCCCCCGACCAGATCCACCCATTTCGAAAACGTCGTGAAGCCGCGCTTCCCGACCTGCACCAGGTGCCTGCCGGGCGTGAGCGTCTTTCGCAGCGGAACGTTGCCCGATGGCTTGCCGTCGATCCGAACCGCCGCCCCCAAGCTCGAATCGTCGCTCGCGGTGATCACGATGACGCCCGGGGCCTCATCCTGCGCCGCGGCCTCGGAAGAAACGATGAGTAAACCGAGTACGAACACGAGTCGCACGAACCCACCAACGCCAAGCAACCCTTGCATAATCCCTCGGACGCACCGTAATAGGGTCGATTCATTGACGACCCAAGCGCCTCGAACGTGTTTACCCCCAGCCTTGGGGTCAGCCCAATAAATGACGGGCGGCGCCTCCGGTGAGGCGAGAATTTTCAAATGCGGAAATCGCTAGGGCTCTACGAATAGGCTTTCAAACGGATCGAGAGCCTCGGAATCGGGAAACTCTGCTGCGCCGAGCGGCGGGAGTATCCGCACGGGCGGCAGAGGGTCTCCCTTCCGACGAAACCGGAAGTTCTCGAGCTCCGCTAGCCCGTAGTCGAGCGCTTCGGGGCCGATCCGCTCCCGCTTCGCCATGTGCTCGAGGAGCCGCCGTACTTTGCTCTTCATCGAGCGGCTGAGCGCGCCGCGCTCGTACGAAATATGGTAGCGCTTCGGTGATGGCAACATGCACGCAAGGAAGGCGGCCTCCGCAGGGCTGAGGTCTATCGGATTCCGGCCGAAGTAGTAAGCCGCGGCATGCCGGATCCCGTAAACCGCCGGTCCATACTCGATCACGTTGAGATAGAGCTCGAGAATCTCGTCCTTGTTGAGAGCATTCTCGAGCCACCACGTGAGAATCACTTCTTGAACTTTCCGCGCGATGGTCTTTTCGCGTTGCAAGTAGAGGTTCTTGGCCAGTTGCATCGAAATCGTACTCGCGCCCACGACGTACCGGCCCTCTTGAAGGTTCCGTACGAGCGCATCGCGAATCGCCCAGGGTGCAAACCCCCCGTGCTCGTAGAACGCTCCGTCCTCGTGACTGATCGCTGCCGCGGTCATGAACGGGCTGATGTCGGCGAACGCGACCCAGTTTGGAGTCTCGGGACCCGTGCGCATTTCGAACACGGTATCGTCCGGTTCGATTGCGCGGTGCCGGAACGGCCCTTGAAAGCGCTCGACGCGTACCCAACGGGGCGTTTTTTCGAACTGACAGAGGTTTCGAACGCGAATCGAGAGCTCAGCAGCTTCGAGCTCCCTCGAGTCGAAAGAGGCATGCACCAGCGCACTCCAATTTCCAGACCATTCGAAGCGAGCGAGTGATCCGAGAATGTCGTCGGGGATCGCTCTTATCACGTCATTGCAACGGGTAGGCGGAAGCCTCGCGGTGAGGTCCACTCGGTAGTGCTCCGGGGTCCGTTCGAGCTCGCCGTCGATCAACACACCTACCTTGCCCATGCGGACCTCGCCCCGCTGGACTTGAAGACGACGCTCACCGGGGTACCAGCTGCCCTTCCCTCTGATATCCACGTTGATGTTGTCCACAGGCTCCGCAGCGATTCGCTCGGAATCGAGCGCGAGCTCTCGCAGCCGTAGGCGTCCTTCGATGCTGATCTCCTTAGGGGAGCTGGCGGCAAGCTCGAGCTCGGCGCTCAGTGTGCCTACCTCGTCTTCGTAGAAGGGAACCTCGGGAACAAAGGGTGCAACAACCGCGAGTGAGATTCGGCGGAGCTCAATGCTTCCCTCGGCCCGTGCCTCGCTGGGCATGACGCTGAGGTCGACCCTCAAAGCCCCGTCATTGGAGGTCTGACCGCCGACCTCCACGCGGTACCAGCCGTTGTCCCCTCCGTTCAGCGCCCAGCCGAAGTCCCGAATTCGCTCGACGTGGCCTGCCGGGGTTCTGCTTTCGATTTGAACGCCGGAAACGGCGACGCGGGCATCCGGGGTCAGGCGCGCGAACAGGCGGGCGCCCGTCGGAGGGGACACGGAAGGGAGGATCTCGGTCCCGGTTTCGGTTTCGGTTTCGGTTTCGGTTTCGGTTTCGGTTTCGGGATCGCTGGGCGAGCCGCGAAGCTGACTCATAGCGTCTCGCAAACGAGTTGCGAGAGCTGTTGACCGCTCGTCGCCATTGCGGAGGGAACGTACGGTCGCGCCCTCTATCGCGAGCTCGCGAAGTTTCCACGCTCCGTCACTGCGCCTCAGCTCCAGCTTGGCGGGTCCTATGTTTGCGTGGTCCGCGCTTTGCGAGCCGAGCAGCGCACCCCCGAGGCGCCCTAGCATCTCATCACCGTTCTTGCGGAGGCTCACATCGCTCATCGACACAAGCTGCCCGTTCGCGTCGCGCACACGAAGGGTCAATCCGTCGACAGCGTACGTTCTTCTGCCGCGGTTGCTGCCGCTGGATGCCTGCGGAGACTTGGAACTGGGCTCCTCTCGTCGAAACTGCGCGATGGAGTCGCGAAACCCTTCGTCACTGAGGTCGAGGGTCACTTCGAGGCCGCGCGCAGACACTGCGCGAACAGACCTCGCACCGTACAAGATCGCGCCGAGGAGGCTCATTTGCGCCTCGACACGTTCGATGCGCGCGACGAAGCCGCCGTGCCGACCTCGTAGCTCGACGCCGCGGAGCTCGACGCCCCCAAAGGACAAACTCGTTTCTTCGATCTGGGCATCGACGCCGAGGCGCCCGGCGATCAGGTCCGCAGCACGTGCAGAAACGCGGGGCATCGCCCAGCTCCAAAGGCCAAACACGAGTGCGAACGCGACGAAGGCCACGACCACCCAAACGCGTCGCTCGCTGAGAAACCGCAGCATCGAGGTGGGATTATGCCGCGTCTAAATCACGAAGCCTAATAAAGCTTGCGGCTGTCGATTTGGATCGTGACAGGGCCATCAACGGTGGATCGAACGAGCATCATGGCCCGAAAAGTGCCCGTTTCGACCGGCAAGCCCTTCGCACGCAAACGTTCGACCAGCTCCAGGTAGAGCCGCTGGGCCTCTTCGGGGCCTGCTGCGCCATCGAACGAAGGGCGCCTGCCGCGCCGCACGTCGCCAAACAGCGTGAACTGAGAAACGACCACCACAGCGCCTCCGACATCGCCTACCGACAAAGACATGCGTCCGTCGTCGTTAGGGAACACGCGAAGCCCCGAAATCTTTTCGGCAACGTACTGTACGTCCTTCGGCTCGTCTCCGTGCGCCGCGCCGAGATACACCAGCAGACCTCGCTCGATGCTTCCGACAAGCTCGCCCTCGACGGTGACACTCGCTTCGTTGACCCGCTGAACGACGGCGCGCATGCGTGCTTGCCTAGCACAGGGCGAATCCTCTTGCCCAGAGCAGACGATGCTCAATACTGGGGAGCAATGAAACCGCTTGTGGGTCTTACGGGGGGAATTGCGTGCGGGAAGTCGACCGTCGCAGACATGTTTGCTGACCTCGGTATTTCGGTCATCGACGCCGACGACTTGGCGCGCGAGGTGGTCGAGCCGGGGACGCCCGGCTTGCAGATGATCGTGGAAGGGCTCGGCAAAGGGGTGCTCGACGAGACGGGCCGCCTCGATCGCAAGAAGGTCGGCGAGATGGTGTTCGGCGACGACGAAGCGCGCGAAACGCTCAACGCGATCATGCATCCTCTAATTGGAGCAGCCGGCGCCAAACACATCATGGCCCGTCAAGACAGCCCGGCGCCGTACCTCCTCTACGAAGCTGCACTCCTCGTAGAAACGCGCGCTTACGAGGCGTTTTCTGCCCTTATCGTGGTTAGCGCCGAAGAATCGCTCCAGCGGCTGCGGCTGATCGCGCGCGACGGCTTCACGGCGCCCGAGGCCAACGCTCGAATCGACTCTCAGCTTCGGCTCGAGCAAAAAGTCGCAGTCGCGGACTATGTCGTGACCAACAATGGCGACCTCGACTCGACGCGAGAGCAGGTGGCGGCGATTCACGAGAAGCTCGTCGCGAGGTTCATGTCGAAGGAGCGGACGTGAGGGGCAAGCTGATTCGTCCGGTGCTCGTGACGGGCTTTCCGGGCCGGCAACCTGCCGTGCACCTCGTGCGAGAGCTCGCGAATCGCGGCGAGCGCTCGGTGTGTTGCCTCGTGACCGAAGGGCGGCAAGAGCGCGCGATGGAGCTAATCGACGCACTTCCAGAGTCTGCTCGAGAGCGCGTGTCGATTTGGCTCGGCGACCCGCGCTCAATGGACCTCGGGTTGAGCGGCGAAGAGTTCGCGGAGCTCGCCGAACGCTTAGAAGTCATTCACCACTGCGCGTCGATCGCCGATCCGGCTGCAACCAAGGAGGAAGCAGCCGGCAACGTGCGCGCCGCCGCGGAGATCCTCGAGCTTGCTGAGGCCGCTCCGAGCCTGAAACGTCTCGTATGTTGGTCGAGTGCCACGGTGTCGGGCAATCGCGAAGGCTTCGTCAAAGAGACCGAGCTGGACGAGACGATGGGCTTTCGAAATCCCGTCGAGGAGTCCCTATACAACATGGAGCGGATGCTTCGCGAGTCGGCAGAGGAGCTGCCGATCGTCATTCTGCGGCCCGCGGTCATCGTCGGTGATTCACTGACCGGCGAGCTGGAAGATCTCAACGGCCTGTATCTTCTGATTCGGTTTTTGCTGAGCGCGCCCGACGACTATCGCATTCCGACGCCGAGTCGAACCGGGGTGCGAATCAGCGCGGTCCCGGTCGACTACGCGGTCCGGGCCGGTTTGCGCATCGCCGACGACGAGCAGTCGGTGGGGCGCACGTTCCACATCGTCGACCCGAAGCCGGTCACCGTGCAACACGCCCTGCGCCTCTTCGCCGAAGCCACAGGACGCCCCAGTCCTCGCGAGCACGACCCGCTCAATCTCGCCACCGCCCTAATGCGCGCGCCAGGCTTGCAGCGTTTCCAAAAGACGACCCGCGCATTCCTCGACCACTTGAAGACCGACGTAATCTACGACGACCGGAACGCCCGCGAGCTGCTCGCGGGTACCGGAATCCAATGCCCGGAGCTGGAGAGCTACGTCGACGCAATGGTCGCGAGGGCGCAGCGGGACTGACCCCTGAACGTCGCTGCGCTCGTTAAGATCCGGCGAGGGTCATGGAGGAGACCCTGAACGTTGGTGAGGCGACGGCGGTTCTGTGATCGAGATCGTTGGCAACGGCGTCAATTCGCTGCAGGAGTTGGTCGAGGTTGAGCGAGATTGTGATCTCGGAGACGGGATGGCTCAGTGCACCGTCTTCGATCAGGAAGCCCGAGGCTCCGCGGCTGAAGTCGCCCGTCACGGCATTGAAGCCGAAGCCCATCATGCCCGTGACGTACAAGCCATGTTTGGTGGCCGCGAGGAGCTCATCGCGGGACTGGCTGCTCGCTTTCAACATCAGATTGCTGCTCGACGGTGACACGCCGCCGGACGGCGAGCGAGACGCGCTGCTGGTGCTCTTAAGCCCGAGCTTACGTGCGCTATAGCTGTCCATCAGATAGCTTTTGAGCACCCCGGACTCGACGACGACGTTGCGGCGCGAGAGCAGCCCCTCTCCGTCGAACGCGCGTGAGCCCGGCGCCCTCGGAAGCAGCGGGTCATCGACGATGTCGACTAGGTCGCTGGCGACCACGGTGCCGATGCGATCGACCAGATATGAGCTCTTGCGCCAGACCGAGCCGCCGAGAATGCAGCTTGCGAAAAGCCCCAATATCGAACGCGCGGCATCTTTGTCGAAGACGACCGGGAGCTCTTGGGTTGGAAGTTTTTTCGCGCCGAGCTGTGCAATCGTGCGCCGGGCCGCTTCCTCTCCAACGGCCTGACTCTGTTCGAGGTCCGCATAGTGTCGAGCCGCAGTCCAATGATAGCCGCTGCGCTTTTTGCCGCCTTCATCATCGGCGACGGGATTGACCACCATCGACGCGTACGTCCCGTAGTCGCTTCCCGTAAAACCACCACTCGTCACGAGCGCGCTCAGGCCTCGTGCACGTGTGAACGAGGCGCCCTCGCTGTTGCTGATGCGAGGATCAAAATCAAACGCGGCGCGCTCGCCTTGAACCGCACGCTCGAGGGCTTCGTCGGCGGAAATCCGGCTGACCCCCTCGTCGAACGTGTCCAAGTCCTTCCATTGCGACGGTGAGGACAGGTCTGACGGGTCGGGCGGACCTGCAAACGCGTCCGACTCGCTGAGCCGCGCCAGCTCGATCGAGTCTTCGATCAATCTGCGCTTCCCTGCTTCGCTCAAGTCGCTCGTGTAGGTTGAAGCGACGTGTTGTCCGACCATCACCCGCAGTCCGAGCGCACGCGAGCCGGCCTCTTCGACTAGCTCTGGCTTGCCCCTGCGGACCTTCACAGAAAGATGAGAGCCGCTGTGCACGCTGGCTTCAGCCACGTCCGCGCCGGCCGCGGTCGCACGCTCGATCACCGAGTGTCCGAGGTCGAGAAGGGCTCTGGCGTCTTCCTCGGCTCCGGTCATTCGCTCGCCATCTGCGTTCCGCCGACCGTCATCCCGGCGATCTTGATGGTAGGGCATCCGACGCCGACGGGAACGGATTGCCCGTCCTTGCCACAGGTCCAAATTCCGTCGGACACCTCGAAGTCATGCCCCAGCATGACCACCTTGCGCATGGCTTCCGGGCCATTGCCAATCAAGTTGACCCCCTTGAGCGGCGCGGTGACCCTGCCGTCTTCGATCAGGTAGCCCTCGGTCAGGGAGAACACGAAATCCCCGTTCGAGATGTCGACCTGACCACCCCCGAATTTCTTCGCGTAGACCCCGCGGTTCACACTGCGAATGACATCCTCCGGCGCATCCGTTCCGCCGAGTAGCATCGTGTTGGTCATTCGCGGCATGGGATGCGAACGAAAGCTCTGTCGGCGCCCGTGACCATCGGGACTCGTCCCGAAGAATTCGGCGCTGTGGCGGTCCTGCATGTACCCCTTGAGGACGCCTTCCTCGATGAGAACGGAGCGCGCGGGAAGCTGTCCCTCGTCGTCGACGTTGATGGAACCTCGCGAACCCTGCAGCGAAGCGTCATCGACGACCGTACAAAGCTCGCTGGCGACGTGTTCACCGACGCGGTCCGAGTAGTTGCTTGTCTTCTTGCGATTGAAGTCCGCTTCGAGCCCGTGGCCGACGGCCTCGTGGAGGAGGATGCCGCTGTCGCCGGGACCCAGGACTACGTCCATCTCCCCGGCCGGAGCCTCACGCGCGTCGAGCATCACCAACGCTTGCTGAACAGCCTGCTCTGCGTGCGCCTCGGGCGTCTTCTCGTCGAAATAATCGAGCCCCATCCGGCCACCGCCACCGGAGGACCCCGACTGACGATTCCCGCCGTCCTCTGCGATGACACGAACGCCGAATCGGATGAGCGGCTGGCGGTCCCGCGCCATGTGCCCGAGGCTGTTGGCGATCAGAATCTCGCGCAGGCTTTCGGCAAACGAGGCATCGACTCGAATTACGCGGGGGTCAGACGCACGCGCAGCCCGATCGGCTCGCTCGAGCAAGGCCTTCTTCGCCTCGCCTTCGACGTCGAGTGACTCGACGGGTACGGGATAGCGGCTCGGAATGTCACGCATCGCCACCCCGAGCGGCGCAACGGGCTGGCCGCCGACAGCGATCTGTGCCGCGGTCTCAGCCGCCTGCTTCATCGCATCGAACGAGAAGTCCTCGCAGTATGCATACCCCGTCGCATCGCCCTTCATCACGCGAACGCCGAGACCCATCGACACGGCTCGCCTCGCCGATTTCAGGATCTGCTCCTCGTAGATGTAGCTTCCGCTGACCGAGTACTCGAAAAACAAGTCGGCGTAATCGCCGCCCTTGCCCATGGCTATCTTCAACAGCCGATTGGCGATGTCCGCATCGATTGGGTGTGACCCTTGCTCGGCGAAGGGTGCATGGTAGCGAGCTATCATCGACTGCTGGGCACCTTAGGGCGCGGGCGCCGCGATGGCCACTGCTATCCCTTCAGGAAGGCAATTACGGTATCGATGATACGGCTCTGACGCGCTTCGCCGAGCCCCGCAAAGATCGGAAGCGCTAGAACTTCGCGACTGGCGTGCTCGGAGACGGGGAGAGAGCCCTCCTTGTAGCCGAGCGATGCGAAACATTCCTGGCGATGAAGAGGCACGGGATAGTAGATCGTCGCAGCTATCTTTCGCTCCTGGAGATGCGCGAGTAG
>RCNE010001806.1_pt1 | contig 11574 bp, 11 predicted proteins | sample 2041361 | NCBI WGS metagenome assembly RCNE01 (sample SAMN09708229, study PRJNA481090) | Marine sediment metagenome, whole genome shotgun sequencing project.
GTCATTCCTCGCAGAGAAGGCGGAGAACGGCCGCCTCGATGGCAAGGGAGGTCTGGGGCCGGCGAGCGTCCGCCGTCTACAGGTGACGCTGCACAAGGCGCTCGAGGCTGCAGTGCGCAAAGGGATGCTGGCCCGTAACCCAGCGGACTTCGCCGACTCCCCCAGAATGCCTCCTCGCGATGTGACGGTCGACGTCTGGACCCCTGACGAGCTGGTGAGGTTCATCGAGGCCACTCAGCCGGACCGACTGGCGGCAGTGTGGAGACTGGCCGCCATGTCCGGCCTTCGCCGATCTGAGCTGGTTGGTTTGCAGTGGCCCGACATCGATCTCGATCGAGGCTGGTTGTCGGTACGGCGGTCGGTCGTGATCGTCGACGGGGGACCTCCAATCGTGAAACCGCCAAAGACCGCGAAGTCGCGGAGGACTGTCGAACTCGATGGGCGGACGCTCTCAATGCTCAGGGAGTGGCGCCGCACCCAACTCGAGGAGCGTCTGCGTGCTGGCGAGGCGTGGAACCCTGGAGAATGGGTCGTGGCCGACGAGCTCGGTGCGTATCTCCGACCCGACCGGCTCGGAAAGCGATTCGTCGCTCTTTCGAGAGCGGCAGGACTCAGGACCATCACGATCCGCCAGCTTCGGCACAGCCACGCCACTGCCCTGCTTTCAGCCGGAGAGTCGCCAAAGGTCGTTCAAGAACGACTCGGCCACTCGTCGATCAGCGTGACATTGGATGTGTACTCAGCCGTCCTACCGAACATGCAGCGCGAGGCCGTGGAGCGCCTCGCAGAGATGTTCGACGGTTGATAGGCGCCGGATAGGCGCCGCGTAGACGTCTTACGCTCGCCCGCCACGAAGATTGGATGCCCCCGGACGCGCTGAAACCCCTGCCGTAGCAAGGGTTTCAGCGCTTGTCTCTCCGGTGGAGCTGAGGGGATTCGAACCCCTGACCCCTTGACTGCCAGTCAAGTGCTCTGCCAGGCTGAGCTACAGCCCCGGAAGATTCGGGATTCTATCAGGCCTCGGACGTAGCAGCGGTTTCGGTGAACTCGACCCGCGGGGCGTCGGCCCACAACCGCTCGAGGTCGTAGAAGTCCCGCGTCTCGGCATCGAAAAGGTGGACGACGAAGTCGCCGTAGTCGAGCAACACCCAGCGGCCGTAGTCGGCGCCCTCCCTGCGGAGGGGGCGGTCGCCCAGTTCACGGAGTCGAAGTTCGACGTCGTCGGCGAGGCTCCGCACGTGACGATTGGACGTCCCGGTTCCGATCACGAACACATCGGTGATAACAACGAGGTCCGAGACGTCGAGAAGGGCAACGTCGCTGCCCTTCTTGTCGATGATCGCTTCTGCAGCGGCACGCGCTGCGGTTTCGGCGTGCTGGTTGGCTGGGATAGGGACTCCTTCTGCGAGGGCACCCTGATTCTAGGAGGGAGATCTCCTTGGTTCACGATGGTTTCTGGTAGAGATTGTGCTCGGTTACGTAGTCCAACACGGAGTCGGGAACGAGGAAGCGAATCGATCGGCCCTCAGCAACATGCCTCCGCAACATCGTTCCGGACAGATCGATCGGTGGCATGTCGAGCCAAACGATCTCGCGTCGCACGGAGGTCTCGACGTCGGATCGCTGGATACCGGGTCGTGGCACGACGGCGATCTTCACTCGATCGAGCAGGTCGTTCGATCGATGCCACGTGGGTATCCCACCTGCCGCGTCGGCGCCGACGATCAAGACAATGCGCTCCTCCTCGAAGCTCTCCACGGTGTCGATCGTGACGGTCCATCCGTCGCGGTGCACTTCCCGGTCGTCGACCGCGAAGTAGTCGACGTCTTCGATCGCCAACTCGGTCATGCGCAACCGATGGTGGGCCTCGGACACGTTCCTCCCGACCTTCTGCCAGGGACGTCCCGCTGGGATGAACGTGATCGTGTCGAGGTTCAACTGATCGTGAGCGGCTTCGCCGGCCGCAAGATGAGCGAAGTGTGGAGGATCGAACGTCCCGCCGAAGATGGCTCGCATGACGCCCAGGATACGGAGTCCCCGGCACCATGGCACGCAACCACAGCGCGACCGACAGATCCTTGCTGCACCGTAGGCCGATCCGCGGATCGAAATAGCGGTCACCGATGCGAACCGAGAAGTGGAGCGCGGTCCTTCCTTCGTGGACTCCGATCACGCCGATGACGTCGCCGCTCTGGACTCCGGCTCCTTTTCCAACCGTGCTCCGCGAGAGGTATGAGTAGGAAGTCCTCAGTCCCCCGTGGTCGATCGTGATGGTCCGGTTCCCGACGACAACTCCACTGAAGGAGACATACCCATCGTCGGCCGCAAGAATCGATGCCTCGGCGGGAGCGGCGATGTCGATACCCCAGTGTCCGCTGTATCGACCGGTCGGGCGGAATTCGCGAACGACATCACCAGATACAGGCCACGCCAGCGCAGCGCAGGAGGGCGAGGCGATCGATGTCATCACAAGAACGGCCGCGAGAAGCGAAATCACAGTGCTCCATTGCCGTCACCGCACCGTCAACCTACTGGATGACAGAGCCCCCGTGAAGGGTCACGACAGCGATTCGGCAACGGATCGTGTCTCGATCAGCATGCAAATCGTGGAGCGGAGCACAGCACCCGTGTACGGCTTCTCGAGAGTCACTGCGTCGAGCGTCGCCGCCCGATCGGCAACGCTCCCCCTGGTCTCGCCCGTCGTGATGACGACCGGTGTTGCAAGTGTCTGCGGTTCGGAGCGGAGCCGTTCAAGAACCTGCCATCCGGACAGATCTGGCAAACCGAGATCGAGAACGACCAGATCCGGTGGATCGGCGAGCGCCGCCTCCAGACCGCCGAATCCATCGAGATAGGCGTCGATATCGATGCCCGTGTCCCGCATGGTGATAGCGAGCAGTCTCTGAAGCACCGGCGAGTCTTCGATGGCAATGATCCTGGCCACGATTCCCCCTTGGAATCGACGGAATGGGCGTGGCGCCCTACCAAGATCATCGGTCGTAGGTCAGCTGAAGTTGACCCAAACAGGTCTCGCGACCCAGACGGCAACATCGTCCACCACGGCAGCGTTGTCAGACAGGTCGAAGGCCTCGTTCGGTTGGGAGGGTGGCACGTTCGATGAATCGCTCCAGCTGCCGCAGTGAACGGACCTCCTCGGTGCGATCGCACCACGGGGCGTAGTGGCCCATCGCGGAATCGCCCGTATGCCAGAAACGCTCCGACTCCGGATTCAGCCAGAACACGGCACGAGCCCGGTCAGACAGCGTGCGGAAACGGTCGACGGCCGGAGAGCGGTAGTTCGTCCTGGCGTCGCCCGTAATGATGATGGTGGTTCGTGGACTCAAGGCGTCGAGATACCGGTTGGTGAATTCGGTGAAGGATCCTCCGTAGCCGGAGTCGCCGTCTCCGCGATAGACGTCGGCGGCAATGCCTATTCGCTCGAGAGGCATTTCGAAGTCTCGGTCGGAGCCGAACATGTCCGTGACCTCGTCGACGCCCTCGACGAACACGAACGAGCGAACGCCCGATAGCTCTGAGGCGATGGAGTGCGTGAGTTGCAGCGTGAAACGGGAGAATGTCCCCGGTTGTCACACCTAGGACAGCAGAATCAGGTCATCCCGGTGAACCGCAGCACCGCCTGCGACCGAGGTGTGGCGACCCATGGCCTCACGCAGCGTCGAGCCCGCCAGCCCGGCCAAACCCTTGCCGACCAAACGCCCGGATTCGTTGTGGATCTCAACGGCGTCACCCCGAGAGAAGTCGCCTTCCACGGCAGTGACACCGGCAGCAAGCAGGGAACGCCCGTCGTCGACGAGGGCCGCAACGGCACCGTCGTCGATCGTCAGCACTCCGCACGACGGGAGACTGAATGCGATCCAGAGCCGTCTCGCCCCGAGACCCGAAGCGCGGGGCTCAACCCAGGTCCCGACGTCGACGCCGGTGACGGCCTGTCGAACAGCGTCCTGCTCTTCTGCGGCGACCACGACCGTCGGAATCCCCGAGAAGGCGGCCATCCGAGCCGCGGCGACCTTCGTCGCGACACCACCCGAGCCATAGGTGCCGATGCTGGAACTGCTGTAGAGGCCATCGAGGACCGCATCGGTGTGCCTCACGGCGCTGAGGAGTTCCGGCTCTGCCACGAGACGAGGATCACGAGCGTAGAGGCCGGGAGTGTCAGTGAGGATGATGAGGAGGCCGGCGTTGACGAGGTGCGACACGATCGCAGCGAGCCGGTCGTTGTCGCCGAACCGGAGTTCATCGACCATGACGGTGTCATTCTCGTTCACGATGGGGATCACGCCGAGGTTGAGCAGTCGTTCGAGCGCTGCTCGTGCGTGAAGGTGTGGTTCGCGCCCTGCGAGTACGTCGCGGGTCAATAGCACCTGACCGACGACGTGATCATGTTTCCCGAACGCTTGCGAGTAGCGCTCGATCAGCTTGCTCTGGCCGACCGCTGCAGCGGCCTGGAGCCCGGGCAGGTCATCGGGTCGTTCGGAGACGCCCAGAGCCGGCAAACCCGCTGCGACTGCACCAGAGCTCACGAGTACGGTCGGGTGGCCGGCCCGGCGGAGCCACGCGATCTGTGATACGACCCGATCGATTGCCTGAGCGTCGATGAGTCCACCGGCCGCTGTAAGACTGGAGGAGCCGATCTTGACGACGATCGGAAGACCTTGTTCGATGGGGTGTCTCACTGCTCCACGACCTCGTCTGCAATTGCATCGGGGTCATACGTGAAGACCAGAGCCCCGATGCGGACATCGTCACCGGGCTGGGCGCCGGCTTCGCGGAGCGCTCCGTCGATCCCGGTCCCGACCAGTCGCTTCGCCACGAGGTCGGCTGCGTCCGGATTCGTAAGATCATCGAGGTTGACTGCCCGCTCGGCGGTTCTCCCCTCAACCACCCACTCGTCGCCCTCTCGATCGATCGTGAATGCGGCACCGAGCGGTCGATGCAGCACGAAGCTCTCTCTATCCGGTGCTTCTCTCTGGGCCTGCTCGGTCAGGTCAGCGATCCGGTGCAGCAGTTCGGCGACCCCGTCACCGGTGACTCCCGAGATCTCGAACAATCCAAGGCCGCGCTCGTCCGCCCACGCCGTCTCTTGATCCCCCGGCAGATCGGTCTTGTTGAGGACCACGACCCTGGGCCGCTCAGCGAGGTCGGGTGAGTGGGACTCGAGCTCGTGAACGAGAACATCGTATTGGCGCTCCGGCGAGTCGAGTTGAAGATCCGACGGGTCGAGGAGCACGACAAGAACACGTGCACGTTCAGTGTGCCGGAGAAACTCGTGGCCGAGGCCTTTGCCCTCGGCTGCCCCCTCAATGAGACCGGGGATGTCGGCCAGAACGAACTCGCGTCCATCAATCACAACGACACCGAGATTCGGGACGAGCGTCGTGAACGGATAGTCAGCGATCTTGGGTTTCGCTGCGGACACGCTGGCAACGAGCGTGCTCTTCCCGGAATTGGGGTAACCGATCAGAGCACCGTCGGCCGCCAGCTGCAGCTCGAGTAGCAGCGTTCGATCATCTCCGTACTCCCCCTGTTCGGCGAACGATGGGGCCCTTCGGTCCGGAGTGACGAAGGATGCGTTTCCTCGCCCTCCGCGTCCTCCCTCTGCGACAACGAGGCGTTGACCGGCTTCGACGAGGTCGGCCAGGAGCAGCCCGTCCTCATCGCGAACCACGGTTCCGAGCGGCACCACGAGTTCGAGATCCTCGCCCTTGCGGCCGTGTCGGAGCTCACCCTCGGCGTGTTCTCCGTCGCCGGCCTTCCAATGGGGCGTGCGATCGTATCGCAGGAGCGTGCCGATACCCGGATCGGTGATGAGGACGACATCGCCGCCCCTTCCCCCGTTGCCTCCGTTGGGCCGTCCGCGAGGTTTGCCCTTCCGTTTCAGGAACGCGGCAACGCCTGCACCGCCCGCGCCACCGCGTGCGAATAGGCGTACAGAATCAACGAAAGAAGCCATGGGAGGACAGTACTCAGTACTGAGTACTCAGTACCCAATACTCCCTACGGAAGCACCGACACCTGGCGGCGGCCGCGCTTCGTGCCGTACTGAACGGTTCCTGGGATCATCGCGTAGAGCGTGTCATCTCGACCGCGACCGACGTTGTCGCCGGGGTGGATGCGGGTGCCGCGCTGACGGACGATGATCGCGCCGGAGTTGATGACTTGACCGTCGAACACTTTCGGTCCGAGCCGTTGTGCTGCAGAGTCGCGACCGTTCTTGGATGAGCCGCTTGCCTTGGTCTTGGACATCTCAGCCCTCCTTCGTCTCGGTCTTGGCCTCGGTATCGGCCTTCGCCGTCTCGGCCTTCTTGTCGGAGTCGGTCGACTTCTTCTCGGCCTTCGCCGTCTTGGCCTTCTTGTCGGAGTCGGTCGACTTCTTCGCTGCCTTCTTCTTGGCGGCGGGGAGCTCGATCTTCTTCACCTCGAGGCGCGTGTACTTCTGACGGTGCCCCGCGCGACGGCGGTACCCGGTCTTGTTCTTGTACTTGAAGATGTCGATCTTCGGACCGGTCGAGTCACCGACAACTTCCGTCATAACGGTCAGTTTGCCGAGAGCGTCGCGATCGGAGAGGACGCTGCCGTCATCATTGACGATGAGGAGAGGGGTGAATGCAATCTCCCCCTCGGCCTTGATGCGCTCGACGTCGATAACGTCGCCTTCTTGTACTTTGGCCTGCTTGCCGCCGGCGCGAATGATGGCGTACATGATCCTTCAATACCTGTGATGGACGAGCCGACTCTCTCGGCGCGGTCAAACGCCTCGTGTGCGAAGCGCCAAGTGATGATAGCGGAACGGCGTCCTATCAGAGGGCCGTCTACGACTCGTCGATGTCGTCCGAGTCGATGACCATCGGAACTCCGGTGGTCGCAGCCTCCTCGTGCAGCAAGACGCCCCGCCCACTGCATCGCGGGCACACCTCGGAGAACGATTCGAGCAGCCCGGCGGACACATTCTTGCGGGTCATCTCGACCAGTCCCAGATTCGAAACGCCGAAGACCTGCGTACGCATCTTGTCCTTGGCGAGGTGTTCTCGCAGACGAAGAAGTACTGCCTCCTGGTTCTTCTGGATCTCCATGTCGATGAAATCGATCACGATGATTCCGCCAATGTCCCGAAGCCTCAACTGACGTGCGACCTCCTCGGCGGACTCCAGGTTGTTCTGAAGCACCGTGTCCTCGAGGTTCGAGTGCCCAACGTAGCGACCCGTGTTCACGTCTATAACTGTGAGTGCCTCGGTGCGGTCGATGACGATGTGACCACCCGACGGGAGCCAGACCTTGCGATCGAGCGCCTTGCGCAATTGGTCCTCGACGTGGAAACGCTCGAACAACGGGAGTTCGTCACCGTACAACTGGACCTTCTCGATCAGGTCGGATCCGGTGCCACCGAGATACGAGAGGATCTGGTCGTGAGTATCGCGAGTGTCCACGATCAGCCGTTTGAAGTCGCGAGTGAAGTGCTCACGGATCACGCGGATCACGAGCGGCGGCTCTTGGTAGATGAGCGCTGGGGCCGAGGCCGACTTCATGTCCTTCTCGATCCTGAGCCAGATCTCACTAAGCCGATCGATGTCGGACTTGATGTCCTCCGGGGTTGCCCCCTCAGCCGCGGTACGGACGATCACGCCCATCCCCTCGGGGCGGAACTCGGCAACGAGTTCACGCAATCGCCGGCGTTCGTCGTCCGGGAGGCGTCGTGAGATGCCCCTCACCTGTGCGTCGGGTGCGAGTACAAGGTATCGGCCGGCGAGGCTGATCTGGTTCGTAAGGCGAGCGCCCTTGTGGCCCATGGCGTCCTTGACCACCTGCACGAGCACAGGATCACCCGGTTGGAGCGCGGACTCAATGCGCTTCGGCTTGCCGTTCAAGTCGTACGCGCCGTAGTTCACGTCTCCGGCGTACAGGACTCCGTTCTTGCCCCCGCCGAAGTCGATGAATGCGGCCTCCATCCCGGGGAGGACGTTGCGGACCTTGCCGAGGTAGACGTTGCCGACGAGGGATCGTTTGTCGGAGCGAGCCACGTAGTGCTCAACGAGAACCGGACCTTCGAGGACGACGATCTGGGTCTGGTGAGGCATGGACCGAACAAGCATCTGCTTGCGCGCGGTGTCCGGAGGTGGGGAGACCTCAACGTGAGAGGGTCGGCGCCGACGCCGCTGTTCGGTCCTCTGCTGTTTCTTCTTCGGCTGCTGTTTCGGCTGTCTCTTCTGCTTGGCCGGATCCTTGGTGGTCTGCGTCTCAGCGGTCGAAAACCGGCGGACGGTGACAGCTTCGCCGCCGACCGTGCGCACCGTGCGCTCCTCTGTTGCAGATCCGCGACGCACCACGTGCACGGACTTCTTCCGGAACAATCCCATCGGTGAACTCCTTCGAGGTGCCCGGGATCCGGCGAGGTTCGTACACGAATGGTTTCAACGTGAGGTCGGGCACGACGAAATCTCGATGATCGATCGTCGCAAGGTGCCGGTAGACGTTGAGCATGCGCGTGTGCTTCTCGATGGTCCCAGGTCGGAAACGGCGACCGCGTTCTGCGGTCGTCTCGAAAACGAGAGTAGCGCGCCGGAGGACCTACTCCGGGGCAATCGCTCCGAGTAGCTCAGTAGAGCAGTAGCGAGTAAACCGGCTCTGATCTACTGATCTACTGGTCTACTGGTCTGCTGAATCCGAGCTCTTCTTGCCTGGCTTCGTCCGGGTTGTAGCAGCGGCGGCATCGAGCTTCGTAGGCGTCCTGGGCACCAAGAACGACAAGTTCGTCGGATTGGACGACTCGTTGCGTGAACAGGCCGGGCCCACCGCACCGGTGACAGACTGCAAGCGCCTTCGTCACGTATTCGGCACGCAGCATCAGCGACGGAATCGGCTCAAACGGGCGGCCGAGGTAGTCAAGATCCAGCCCTGCGATGATCAGCTGCTTGCCGGCGGCAGCGAGGTCCGTCGCTACTTCGACGAGACCTTCATCGAAGAATTGTCCTTCGTCGATGCCGATCACGACCGTGCGATCCTCCACAGCGTGAAGCAGTTCGCTCGAATCTGTGACCGGCGTCGCCTCTGTGGAGAGGTTCGAGTGCGAGACGACCTCGCCGATTCCGTACCGGGTGTCGATCTGTGGTTTGAAGGTCTGGACCGGAACTCTTGCGATGCCGTATCGGGTCACCCGGCGAATGAGCTCCTCGCTCTTCCCCGAGAACATCGGCCCCGCGATGACCTCGATCCATCCCTGTTCAGAGCGTCGGTGCATGAACGATGACTGTAGACCGAGTGGGCAGCTACGGGGCGCTCGAACGCTCCGCTGGGAGCGTTGGGCGGCGCATCCACGTCGAGTGGGCAAGTCCGAGTGCAACGCTCATCGTCACGAACACGGTGCCGCCTGATGACATGAACGGCAACGGGAGACCCGTGACCGGCATCAACCGAACCGTCATACCGACGTTGACGAATACGTGGAACGCGAGGAGTGCGGCGACACCCGTAGCGATCAGCTGTCCGAAACGATCGCTGGCATTCGCCGCGGACACCAACACACGCCAAATGATGATGCCGAAGAGCACGAGCACGAGCAGGCTCCCTGCGAATCCGAGCTGCTCTCCGACGGCGGTGAAGATGAAGTCACTCGACTGCTCCGGGACGAAGCGGAGATTCGTTTGGGTTCCGTTGAACAGTCCCTTGCCGAACAACCCCCCGGTACCGATCGCGATCTGGCTCTGGTACTGGTTGTACTGCGTATTCAGGATGTCGGACACCGGGTCGAGGAACGCAGTCAATCGCGTGATCTGGTACTCCTTGATGGCTCCGACCTGGAAGAGACCCACCGTCCCGATCAGACCAGCGACCACGAGCGCCGCCATCTGGCGCCAAGTCGCCCCGGCGACGAAGACCATGACCCCTGCCATGAAACCGAACGTGAGCATCGTTCCGAGATCCGGCTGCAGGAAAATGAGCACGGCAGGCAGCACCACGAGCCCCACAGCTCGGGCGACACGATCCCACCGCATCGGCCGGGCAGCGGCTGACAGCAGCGCTGCAAGAGCGAGGATGACGGCGAGCTTCGCTATCTCAGACGGCTGGAAGCGGATCGGCCCGAGTTGCATCCATCGTTGTGCCCCCTTGACGGACGATCCCAGTGGGCTCAGCACGAGAATCAGTGTGATGACAGATCCCAGGTAGATTACGGAGACCCACGGACGGATGGTCACCGTGTTGATCAGCGACACGACACCGAATGCCATGAATCCGATGAGCACGAACGCCGCCTGTTGCTCAAGTTCACGCGTCGGGCTCACCCCAAGAGCTTCCAGACGCGGAGCCGACGCCGTATAGATCATCAAGAGCCCGAGTCCGGACAACGCCACGTACGCGATCAGGAGCAGCCAATCGGGTCGGAGCGGCCGGTCCCGCCTGAGCAGTGAGATCTGGCCGCGTTCGGTCGTGATAGACATCAGTCTGTATCCGCGCCGGCTTCGAGCGAGGTCACCGCACCCTCGCCGTTCACGATGTACTGCAAGACCTGGCGGGCGACGGGTGCCGCCACGCGACCACCTGATCCGCCGCGCTCGACCACAACGGTCACGACGTAGTCGGGAGACAAGACCGGTGTCACCCCGATGAACCACGCCGTGTCGACCTCCTGCACGTCCTCCAACGCCTTGATGATCTCTGCCGTGCCGGTCTTACCGCCTACGGTCGAGACGCTGGGACCAAAACTGACGAAGGCGCTGCGCGCTGTTCCGATCGGACCGTTGACAACCTGCTGGAAGTCGCGGCGGAGGGCGCTGACGGTCGCGGGATCCATGTCAATGGTCTGGATGATCGACTTCGGGTTCTCGTCGACGACGTTGCCTTCCTGGTCCACCATCTCAGCAACGACTCGGGGCGTCCAGAGCGTGCCCCCGTTGAGCATCGCCGAGAAGCCGTTCGCCAACTGAAGCGGAGTGACCAGCACCGCCCCCTGACCGACGACGGCATTCATCAGGTCTCCACCGACCCATGGTCCTGTCGGGCGAACTCGCCCGGTGTCCTTCCGCTGCTCGTCGCGGAACCACTGTCGGTCGGGGATCAGACCCGGCTTCTCGAAAGGGAGGTCGACTCCGGTCTCAGTCCCGAACCCGAATGACCTGGCCCACTCCTGCCACAGATCCTCATTGTTGATGCCCGCCTCGTCGGTTCTCTCATTCCAGATCCGCAGCGAGATCTCCCAGAAGTAGAGGTCGCACGATGCCTGGAGCGCACCATGAAGGTCGAGCGGGCCATGTCCATTCCGCTTCCAGTCCCGGTACACCTGAGATGACCCGTCGTTGAACTCGAAGCGGAGACTGCCGGTGCAGTTGTAGAGGTCGGTGTCGGACGTCAGCGGCTCCAAGACCCGGTCAGGCTGCACGGGCGGGGCCGGTTCTGCTTCAGTTCCTTCTTCGCCGTTCTCGGCATCAGGCAGTGTGGTCCCGGTGTTCTCATCGCCGAGGATCCGATCACCGACCGGACGGTCCAGCGGATAGATCCCCTCCTCCAAGGCGAGCACGTACGAGACGGCCTTGAACGTCGACGCCGGTTCGTACTGGCCTTGAA
>RCNE010001807.1_pt1 | contig 11567 bp, 5 predicted proteins | sample 2041361 | NCBI WGS metagenome assembly RCNE01 (sample SAMN09708229, study PRJNA481090) | Marine sediment metagenome, whole genome shotgun sequencing project.
ACCGGCGATTCAGCCGGGATCATCGATCATGCCCGGTAAGGTTAATCCGGTTCTTAGTGAGGCCATGATGATGGTCTGCGCCCGTGTGATGGGGAACCACACAACCGTAACGATCGGCGGACAGCACGGCAATTTCGAATTGAACGTAATGATGCCAGTTATGGCGCACGCGTTCCTCGAGAGCGTGCACATTCTTGCTGGCGCGTGCAATGCCTTCCGAACAAAATGTCTCGACGGGATCCAGGTTGATCGAGAGCGATGTCAGGAACTGCTGGAGCTGAACCCGTCTATTGCGACCGCGCTTAATGCCCTGATCGGTTACGACGAAGCATCCAAAATCGCAAAGAAATCTGCCGCTGAAAAACGCTCCGTTCGCGACGTCGCCCGCGAAAGCGGGATCTCGGATGCTGACCTGGACGCGTATTTGAACGTTCGTGAAATGACGGAGCCAGGCATACCCGGCAGCGAGTAACTAGGGATTATTCAATTTTAAGGGCATAGACAAACCTGAAGGTCGTCACACAATAATCATGTGACACGCTTCGTTATGCCGATGTGTGTGTGTGGACAGAGGGCAACCTCGGAGAAATCAGGGCGTGGCCAGTTAGCTTGTCACGCCCTTTTTTCGACCTTTAATTCGGCATATGAATGCGTCGGATAACTGTTCTGATAATTGGCACATAAGCAATAGGATCATTAGAACACAAAAATCTTTGAATCAACTCATGAGTAAGCTTAGCAGAATTTCGTTGATGGCATTCGTCGTTGGAGCTTTCCTTGGAGGCATCCTCCTGGCCACCGCCGGCGCCAATTTCTTCGACCGTGGAGACATAGTCGCCACCGGTGCCACCGCTTCGACGATAGCCACTTTGGATCGTGTCGATTCGCAGCCAGCCACTGTTATTCCCCCGGCGGCAGTGCAAGGCCTTGAAGACTCTTTCACTCAAGTCGCTGAATTGGTCAGCCCGACGGTCGTGCAGATTCGATCAGAAAAGGTCCAAAAGACGCAGCAACGGACGAGCCCGTTTGAGGGTACGCCCTTCGAAGACTTCTTCTCGCGCGGCGTCCCCGGCAGCCCGGGCAGCCCGGGCAGCCCCGACATACCCAATGAATTTCGCTCTCAGGCACTGGGCTCCGGAGTTATTATCAGCCAGGACGGATTCATCGTAACAAACAACCATGTTGTAGAGGGAACAGAAAACCTGGAAGTCAAATTGTTCGATGGTGAATTCCACGACGCCACGATTGTCGGCACTGATCCAAACAGTGATCTGGCAGTTATCAAGATTGACGTAACTGGCCTCAATTCCCTGAGTTTTGGTGACCCGGAAAACGTTCGCGTTGGGCAATGGGTTCTTGCCTTCGGCTCTCCCCTTTCTGCCGATCTTGATAACACGGTCACTGCGGGAATTGTAAGCGCCGTTCAGCGATCGGGAAGCTCCCTTCGACAGGTGAACGCGCTTCCGTCATTTATCCAAACAGATGCAGCGATCAATCCCGGGAATTCCGGTGGGGCTCTTGTAAATATTCGAGGCGAGTTAATTGGAATAAACTCAGCCATCTTATCGCGGTCTGGCGGAAGCCAAGGCATAGGGTTTGCCATTCCGATTGACATCGTCGAAAACGTGACGAGCCAGCTCATAAGTACTGGCGAAGTTAAGCGCGGGTATCTGGGTATATCATTTGGAACGGTAAGCCCTGCGCTCGCCAAGGCGTATGATGTCCCGCGAGCGGCGGCCCAGGTGTCAACCGTCGAGCCAGGATTGGCTGCTGATAAAGCAGGACTAAAACCGGGTGACCTTATCGTCAAAGTCGACGACAAAAAGCTTAACGACTACAATGCACTTGCGGTATCAATTGCCAACCGACTACCGGGCGAGACGGTCCAACTTGCCATCGTACGCGAAGGAAAGGAAATAACCGTTCCGGTGAAGCTTGGGCTACGGCCAGCTGATGAGGTGATTGCTGATCGGATGCGTGGCTCTACCCCTGACGTACCCTCGGAGGAAATGACCGGACTCGGCCTGAAGCTAGCTGATCTCAACGCACAAACCCTGCAGGCACTCGGTATGGAGGGTGACCTCGCCGAAAAAGGTGTGCTCATAGCCGACATTGACACCGATAGTGACGCGTTCCGGGACGCCGAATTGAGAAAAGGCGACATTATTACCGAAATCGATAAGAAGGCTGTCAACGGTCGTTCAAATTTCGAAAAGGTCTACCGAAATATTGATTCGGGTGACACGTTCATTATCCGCGTTCATCGCTTCATCGGCGGAGTCGACCAAACGTTTATCACGGCTCTCGTAAAGCCGTAGTTTCGACTAATCCGAATTTGAGTTGCCGGAAGGCCTCCCTTTGATAACGAAGGGGGGCCTTCTGTGATTGTGATGGCGTCACCAATGCGTACTGTCGACGACAGATTCTGATTTCGTTCATCCAGCCTAGCGTATTAAACTGCTCGCTGCGGTTCCTTACCTTGAGATAATCATGAATGCCGGGACTAAGCCCGTCGACTGAGACTAGCATCGGCCAGGCCACTTGGGCCTTTCGACGAGTTAGGATTGTCTTCGAAATGACGGCAAAAGCCCGCAAGCCCCTAAGCGCTGCCAGGATGGACATCCCCCAACTCGTTGATCAAGTGGAGAGAGCACTCGGCGGTTCTGCTGACGTCGTGCTTGTCGAACGAATTGCGAAAATTATTCTTTCCGAGCAATCCGCTAAGCGAACAACCGACTCAACGTACTCCGCTGGGGACATGGTGGCTCGCCTCAGTTTGACAACAGGCGAGCATGAGACGTTAGGCGCTCAGGCGCTGGCCCAGAGCGACATGTTTTCATCCGTTACGCTTTTCGTTTCGCTCGCCAATTGTACGTCTGATCTACCTGCAACTCTCCGGGCACGGATTTACGATCAGATCCGACGCTCATCGTCGCGTCTTGTAGATGTGACCGATCGGATATTTGCCAGCCAAGTCAAACCTGTTCCGACTAGAGTGCTTGCAGTCACCCCGATATCTTTAATCGGAAAGGTCGGCTCCTACAGAGAGGCGCTGGAGCTTGCAGCGATTCTGGATCAGGCAACGATTGATGTGGGTGCAAGTGCGATTTGTGGTTATACGATTTTCGTCAAGGAGAGACTTGACCCAACGTCGTCGCACCTGCTCGAGGCGCTGCCGTCGGTTCTTTCAAAGACTCGGCGCGTACGAGCGTCAATTAGCATCAGCAAGTACGCGGCCGCTGCGACATATAGGATCGCGGAGTTGATCTTCCAGATCGTTCAGTCCTCTGATCAAGCGCCGAAGGACAGCCTCAGCAAGCTGGAAATCGTTCTCGACGACAGCGCCGGAACTTCCGCCCACAATCTGCAAGACTCTTCCCACGAAGTTGAAGCGTTTGTGCGGCTTGAATTGGCGGACGACTACAGGTCGGTCTACTCCCCTATCCCTACGCTCTTGACACTGGGAACTGAACGGCAAATCGCGCTGGCATTGGCGACGTCGACGGGTCTAAACGTTGAAGGCCACCTGGATCACTTGGCAAGCACAATGGAATTTAAAGATTCCCAACCCCGAATCTGTTTGGACTGGAATCGAGTGATCGAACCGCATGGTGGTCAGAACTTTTCGGTCGAGTCCGTTGCTCGCGAACTCTTGATATTCTGCGGATCAGCCTAGAATTGATACCGCATCCCTGCACGTTGGTGGTCATTGTGCAAGTTTTTCCACGACAATTGCGAAGGGTGGATTGTTGGGGCGGTTTACGTATCCGTAGCTCGCAACAAGAAACTGGGAGGGATCTAGCCTCCCGCACCACTTAAGGACTGCGTCGATCTCGTCTAAAGAGCCGGTATGCCCGTTGTACAATACCAACAGCAACAAGCCGCCATCGGCGATGAGTGGCGTCAAGCTGCTGAGCGCGGCTACGGTTGTGCCGGCCTCAGTTGCGACAGATTTGTCACCACCTGGCAAGAAACCGAGATTGAATACAACGGCCCGCAGTGATCTACGGTGATGAACATCGACCAGTGCAAAGGCCTGTTCGTGCCCGACATTAACCAATCGCGCTCTCTGCTCAAATCCTTTGGCTTCCAAGCGCGCGGAGGTGGCCTGGATGGCACTTTGCTGCACGTCGAATCCATAAACAAGGCCATCCGGACCGACAAGTTCTGCCAGCACTAATGTGTCGTGCCCATTTCCGATGGTCGCATCGACGACAACGTCTCCTCGCTTCACCAACTCACGCAGAAGCTGATGGCAGAAAGCAATTGGTCCAGGTACAGTCAAAGTGTGCGACGACGTTGTTCTCATTTCTTGGTTAACTTGTGCCAATGATACACCTGAATCAGAAACGTACCAAGGCTTCCGTGACAGACGCGCCCCTCGATAGTAGATTCGACAGCAACCTCGACCTAGGCTATCCCATTGTATTCTCGTCGATTGACACACTTGGTGACGAGCTCGAAAAATCCGGACTAAATGCGTCACCGTGTTTGTTGATCACGGACAAAAACGTCGACAGACTTTTTGGAGATCTGCTGGATGAGACGTTGCGTTCCTCCGGCTGGTCGCCCATCCGTAAAATTATCCAGCCAGGGGAAGCGTCCAAGTCTGCGGTAGTGCTGGGTTCTCTGTACGACTGGGCATTAAACGACGTTGTCGTCAACCGTAAGACGCCTGTGTTCGCTGTTGGCGGTGGAGTCGTTGGTGACCTGGCTGGCTACTTTGCAGCCACAGTGCTTAGAGGCGTCCCGCTGATACATATTCCCACCACGCTTGTCTCCCAGGTCGACAGTTCTATTGGAGGGAAAACAGGAATCAATCATGGCGCTGGTAAGAATCTGATTGGTGCGTTCTACCGGCCCAAACTGGTTTTTTCGGATACCGCTTTCCTCTCGACTCTTCCGACGGACGAATGGCGGTCCGGCCTATCGGAAGCCATCAAACATGCACTTATCGCTGACACCTCACTCTTCGAGAGAATGAGGTCAGTCTGGCCGTCCTTGCTTAAGGGATCAACAGATGCCGGAGACGTCGTGCAGTGGTCGGCTTCTGTGAAGATCAGAACGGTTAAAGAGGACGAATACGAATCCGGGAAACGGATGTTGTTAAACTTCGGGCACACGTTCGGTCATGCCATCGAGCGAGTTGCAGGATACGGTGAGATTAGCCATGGTCAAGCCGTTGCCGTTGGCATGGTCGCCGCCACGATTTTGTCCAGCGAATTGCATACTCAGGTCGATTCAGAACAAATCCTGCCGGTACTGAGTGGTTTACTCCCCAACACTTTGGGAGTAATGTCCGGTAGTGACGTGGTTGAAGCAATGCAAACTGACAAGAAGAAGACCTCGGATGGTCTGAGGCTCGTTCTAATCGAAGAGATTGGCAAGGGCTACGTCCGGGCAGGTGTCAGCGACGAGCACATCGCGAAGTGCTTCGAAGCGGCAAAAGCGATCGTTGAGAATTAATTGGCTGGCACGTTTGGAGCGGCACAAAACAGCCACTGGAAAGTACTAATAGGCTAGTAAGCCTGCGAATGCAGCATTCCCTATTCCTGCCAGTTGTGCTGACACACAAGCCATCCGCTTTTTACTTCACATACCTCGCGGCACAATAAAAGTCGCACTGTATACGCTGTTCTTTGCGACGATTGTTTTCTTTGGGTTGACGCGCACGACGGCAGGGCGCGAAGGTGTTCGTCAGGAAATCGAAGATCGGTTTCGTTCCCGATTAAGCGGTTCCATACAGATCGGACGATTGTCAGGAAACCTCGTCTATTCGTTTCTGGCAGAGAACGTCAGTCTATTTGATCCGGACGGCAAACTCATCGGGCACATCGACACGGTGCGGGCAGAGCCGTCTTGGGAGAGCCTGGTTACCCGCGAACTTCGCTTTAAGTCGATCGAACTGCGGGGAGTCGTGTTTGATGTCGAACGAGATTCCGAGGATAACTGGAATGTGGTGGAATCTATCCGACCGAGGGCTCCTTCGGACTCGGCGCGTTCACCATTTTCGCTAATCGCTCCCGATATCCGCCTCGCGCGGGCGTCAATCGTCGTGCGCAATAGAGGCTCCATTCCTGCAGCAGTGCGATCCGGAATCCTTACGGATTATCTCAACGAATCGATTACGATCGACAGATCACATTTTGTGCTTGACTGGGAAGGCACGACACGCCAATTGGACGTTGTTAACCTTACCGCAGATCTTCCGGAGCGGAACATCGCCATACGGCGCTTGCAGAGCCAAGTCGTGTGGGAAGACGACGTGACCTACGTGAATGAGTTTTCGCTAACAACTTCCGAGAGTCGAATCGAACTCACAGGGTCGTACGAATCCGCAGGGTCGGACAGTACGTCTACAAATCCGTTTGACATAGACTTGCGCGCGGTGCCACTTGCCAGCCGTGAACTCGTCAGCATCTTCCCGGTGGTAAGCGCAAGGGACGCTGTGGTTCTTGAAACCCATATGAGTGGAGATCGCAATTCGATCGTCGTTAACAATGCGAGTATTGCGCGAGGAGAATCGGCCGTGCAAGCCGCCGGGGTTTTTGATATTCGCAACGATTCTTTGTTGACCGACCTCGGCATTTCAAGTCCACATTTCTCACTAAAGGATCTTATCGCAGTTTTCCCCAGCATTAACGCTGGTCAGTTTACCGCCGTCGATTCTGCCAAAGGTGAGATCTGGATTCAAAGCGGATCAAGGCTCGCGTCGGCCGGGAATGTGATCGCTGCCGTTCAAGCAGATATCGAATCCAGTGCAGGTGCCGTGTCGACGACGGGCACGGTATCCTTCCAGAACGGCGTGCCAATTGCGTACGCAGGTACGGCGGCAATGGCTGATGTAAATCTTCTGTCGATTTCGGCGGGCCGGCTACCCGCATCGTTACTCTCAGGTAATCTGGACATAGACCTTCAGGGGCGTTCGCTGGACAACCTAACGGGCCGTGCGTCAATATTTCTTGGAGCGTCGAGCCTGTCGAGGTTTGACATCGACACATTGTCAACGACTATGGAGGCAGCGAGTGGGTTGCTCTCTCTCAGTGGTATCTATTCGCAACCTCGAGGAGGGCGTGCGAGCGTCACGGGGCAGTATCGGAATGCGAATGCAGAACCGAGCTTTTCTGCAAGCCTCCGTGGCTCAGCATTTGATCTGTTTGGTGGTCGAGACATGGACGGACTGGCCTCTTCGTTCAACGGACAAGTCGAGTTCACGGGTGGGGGCAACTCGCTTGCAGATCTCCATGGCCAGCTTTCGATTGTGGCTGATTCATCAGCGATGATGCGCAGGGGATTTAATCCTTCGACACTTGTCCCTTTTGACGAACAGCTAACCCTAAGCCAAAATGAAACAGACGGTGCCAGACTAACGCTTTCAGGTACCGTTGCAACTGGAGCATTCGAAACAGAATTGACACTACTTGAGCTATCCAGAACGTCAGCGAAATGGAGTGAACTGCTAAGCGGGTATTTTTCGCAGTTAGCCAACAAACGTTTTGCTGACCGCGAAAAGATTGCCCTGGTTGCAGATTCCGTTCTCGGAAGAGCCGCTCCGACTAGTCGATCCTTTTCGGCGCAGCAAACCAGACTCGCTTTTTCACTGGATGTCACGGATCCATCCGTGTTGGCAGCGCTCGTCTTTACGAATGCTGCCGGCCGCAATTGTTCGATTAAGGGTTCGGGCACTGTGTCGGATGAAAGCTTCTTGATTTCGTGGAGGGTCACAGCAGACTCAATCAGGATCGACTCGTTTGTTGCCGAGTCGCTCGCCTCGACGATTACGGTCTCGGCCAATGCCAACCAATTTGTTAGTCGTTCATTCTCAGTCGACGGAACAGCGCGGGCCGGCCAAACAACGATAGGCCAGCAAACTCTTGTCGACCCAGTTTTCTCCGTCAGGCATCGTGAAGGAACTGGTACGTATCGATTACAATCGGCCGAGGGGCGGCGTGTCGGGCCGATCGACGTTCGAGCGCAATTAACAACCTTGGGGACATCGAACAGACTCATCGTTGACGCTGCAAAACTCGTTGCAGGAGAGTATAATATTGGCGTAACGACCCCCAATTATATCGACCTCTATTCAGACGCTATTGTCGCTCGCAAATTTGAGCTGTTCAGTAGTGCAAGCGATGGTCAGCGTCAGAGACTTGAGTTTGACGGCACCTACAGCGCAAATCCGACGGACACGCTCCACGTGGTTTCGGAGAACATCGAGCTTGAACAGCTATCTGAATTCCTCGCGTTGAGGAATCCAATTGGTGGCACGGTTAACGGTAGAGCCGTTGTGACGAAGCAAGACAACCTGCCGGTCGTTTCCGGGGACGCGTCAATCACCACGCTGAGCCTCGGACCACGTGTTCTTGGTGACTTGGAGCTAAATGCAGATCTCCTACCGGGTACATCCAATGTTTCGATGAATGCGTCTCTCCACCCTATCCCGGATTCGGCCAGCGTTGTATTGGGTAAGATCGTCGTGAACAATCGCCTCCGCGCCAGCGGCACCGTCGGGTTTGCCGACGCTAGACTCGGACCAGCACTTGACCTTGACGTCAAGGTAGATCGAGCAGATCTTTTCTTTTTTGAATACATATTTCCCCACACGATCGAGGGGGTTCATGGTCTCGTTGAAGGCACAGGCACGATTACTGGCAACTGGTTTGATCCCAGGTTTGATGCAAGCCTCCGAATCGTCGACGGATCATTCAGCGTGCCCGATTTCAACCTCGCGTATACGATCGAAGGTGGGGTATCGGTGGATGATAGGGGTGTACACATCGGTGCCGGTCAATTGGTAGACAACAGTGGCGGAAGTGCCACGATTGGTGGATCCGTTCTTTTCAATGACTTTAAATTCTTTTCGCTCGACCTAGAGGCCCTGCTCTCTGACTTACAAGTGATGAACGTGGACCAGTCTGAGGATTTGCCCTTCTTCGGTCACATCTCGGCCTCTGGAGACGTTTCATTGTCGGGCCCCCTGTCCAATGCCTCGTTGCGTTCGATCAACGCTGAGACTACCTCGAGCAGTATTCTAAATATCCCGCTTGTCTCGGCCACGACTGCATCCGACGCAGCGTTTATTGTTTTTGCTGATTCGTCTGGTACCGTGGGAACCGAATCCAAAAAGCGCGTCCGAAGAAATGTGCTCTCTAAACGGCCCGTCGGAGAGCGAACGTTTCTTGATGGCCTCGCAATTGACCTCAACTTGTTTGGTCCGCCCGGGTCAACTGTCAACCTCGTAATTGATCCACTTCTCGGCGATGTTATGAAAGCCGTCGGTACGGGTCGAGTCCAGATTATTCGGACTGAGGGCGAGTTCACCACGTTTGGTACATTTGAAGTCAACTCGGGCGACTACCTCTTTACAGCTGGAGATGTGTTTGTTCGGCGTTTCGCACTTGATTCCGGCGGCTCGCTTACGTGGGATGGAAACCCGACGAACGCCATTCTGGACGTACCGGCGTCGTATCAGACGCGGGCATCATCAGCGGGACTGCCGGGAGCTGAAACGCAGAGTGGCACCATTCCGCTGATTGTGCGCCTTGAGATCACAGGGCGAGTGGCAACACCCGAGGTTGAACTTTCACTCGAAGTTGACCGCACCAACAGAAATGTTTCGGGGAGTTATCAAGCTCTGGAAGCAATTCTCAACCAACCTGCCAGGGCGACAGAATATGCGACGAGTGTCTTGGTAACCAACTCGTTTCTACTAACCACTTCGGACGCCAATTCAAATGCACTTGCAAGTTCTGCATTTAACAGCGTTTCTCAACTGGTCGCCAGCCAGATAAATCGGTATCTGAACGAGGCATTGCCTAACGTTGACTTCAGCTTCGGCGTCCAGGGAGAGAGTGCGCAGGAGCTTGGCGTCACCTACGGAATCGCCCTCAGCTTGCTTGATGAAAGGCTGGTGATTCGTGGACGCGGTGTTTATCAGGGCAGTCGCACTGATGCCCCTACGTCGGCGAATGGCCAGGGTTTGGAGGGTGAGTTTGTAGTCGAATTGCGGTTGAGCGAAAAGGTCTCTGTAGAGGCGTTCTATCGACGAGAAGGAGACGTTCTCACTGAGTCAGCGACAACGACCGGATCCACTGGCGCAGGTGTTTCTTACCACACGGAGTTTTCCTCTTGGCGCCGCTTTTTTCGGAGGTTGTTCGGCATTCATGAAAACAGTTCCGATGCCACGGCTTCCTCAGATTTCAACTAATCAACGTACATCTTCTTGGCAACTAAAGACGAAGACCCGGGAGCGGTTACAAACCGTGTACTGGCTTATCTCGCAAACCACGCCAACCGTGCCTTTCGGCCGAAAGAGCTGGCAAAGAAACTCGACCTCCAGGGGTATGATGACTATTCCAGTTTTCGGCACGAGCTGCAGGAATTGATTGACGGTGGAAAAGTTGCCGTACTCAAAGGTGGGCGAGTCATTCACCGGAAGCCAGCGGCGCGGCGGGTCGGCAAACTGACGGTAAATCCGAGGGGGTTTGGGTTCGTATCGATCGAGGGAGAGCCCGAGGATGCCTTCGTGGGTGGGAATAATTTAGGGACCGCACTGGACGGAGACATCGTGGAGGTGGGACTTGCCGCCAAAGCTCGGTCAAGCAAAAAAGGCCCCGAAGCGGAGGTACTCTCGATTGTTGAGCGCTCTCGTAAGACAGCGGTCGGAACGTTCAAAGAGTGGCGTAAGTTTGGCGTTGTTGTGCCCGACGATAAACGACTCGTACACGATATTTACGTTGGCTCAGTGTCGAACGCCAAACCCGGCGACAAAGTCGTTGTGTCGATCGACAAGTTCGACAATCCACACGGAAAGCCAGAGGGCACCGTTATCTCCGTTCTGGGCTCCTCCGACGATCCTCGGACCAGAGTTGCAGCCGTTGCAATGAGCCTGGGTGCTCCGGGAGAATTCCCCGACGAGGTCTTGGACTACGCTAAACAGATTGACCAGTCCTTTGGCGACGACACTGATCGAATAGACTACCGGGATCTTGATGTGTTCACCATTGACCCGGTCGACGCAAAAGACTTTGACGATGCGATAAGTCTCGAAGAGAAACCGGACGGCCTCGTCCGCCTTGGCGTACACATAGCCGATGTAGCTAATTACGTTAAAGTCGGCCAACCGATCGACATGGAGGCGTACGAGCGAGGTACCAGTATTTACCTGGTCGACCGTGTCATCCCGATGTTGCCCGAGCTTCTATCAAATGAGTTGTGTTCACTTCGACCCGACGAAGACAAGCGGTGCATCACTTGCTTTATGGACGTCGACGTAAAGGGAAATGTTAAATCCTTTTCGGTAGAAAACACACTCATTCGTTCAAAATACCGTCTGACGTATGAAGAGGCACTCGAAATCATGGAGGGGGCACCTCACCCTTTTGAGAAGGCGATCAAAATGGGAGCTGCTCTCGCCGAAACGCTGAGCAAGAAGCGTACAGCGGACGGTGCAATCGACTTTGATCTCCCAGAGGTCCGGATTGTGCTTGACGAAGAAGGCAATCCCACGGATATCGTACCCCGAGTGCGGGCCGCCTCAAATCGGATGATCGAGGAATTTATGCTAC
>RCNE010001810.1_pt1 | contig 11559 bp, 8 predicted proteins | sample 2041361 | NCBI WGS metagenome assembly RCNE01 (sample SAMN09708229, study PRJNA481090) | Marine sediment metagenome, whole genome shotgun sequencing project.
GCCACGTTACGGCAAGGCGGTCTGGAAGCTATCGCAGCCTTGTTCAGTACATTCCTCGTGTTTGCCTTGAACCAATTTGTACCGGGTCTGGATGTGTTTGTGGTTATCATGTCCAGCTTGATCGTATTGATTCCCGGTCTGGGTTTGACCATTGCAGTCACTGAATTATCAACCGACCATTTGGCCTCCGGTTCCGCACGTCTGTCGGGCGCCCTGGCAACACTGCTAAAGCTATCGCTCGGCGTGTTGATCGGTACAGTGATCGTGGGGTGGTTTGGCTGGTCAGTCGACATTGAGACATCGGCACGCTTGACTGTGCCACCGGACTGGTTCCGCTGGCCTGCATTGCTGGCCGCGGCTTTTAGTTTCGGTGTGTTATTTTCGGTTCGAAAAAAGGAATTCCATATTGCCATGCTGGCAGCCGTTGTCAGTTATGTGATATCGCGTGCCGGTGTCGCCGCTGGAGGTCTGGAATTTGGTGTGCTTTTGGCCTCCATGTCAGTGGCAGTGCTGAGTAATTTGTATGGCCGGTTCTTCAAGCAGTCTGGCGCACTGATAAGGGTGCCCGGGGTCATCTTGCTGGTGCCCGGCACCATTGGATATCACGGTGCAACGGCGTTGTTTCTGGATGGCGGCGCGAACCTTACCGACACGACCTTGCTGGCTTTGCGTCTGCTGATCGCATTGGTTGGTGGCCTGTTATTTGGAAATACACTACTGCCGCCGCGGCGGGGGCATTAACGACTGGCAGAAGGGTCAATCAGAATCTGGAACCCATCATGGACTTTTTCAGGTCTTCCCAGGTGCGGCCGGACTTAACGTCGATTCGTTCATTCTCAACATTTGCCGGCCATTGGTTACTGCCACTGACAAATTCGCCATCGATAAAGTGATGCAGAGTCGGGGTAGCCGGGGCGATGATCGTTGCGGGTGCGATATTTAAGCCGCGCGTGGCGACCAGTTGATGGGCAGTGGCCGGTGCCATGTATACAGGTACCGGCCCGATATGGCCGTAAAGATCGGTGTGGCAATGCCCGCAGATCACCAGCTTCACAAGGTCGTGGGCGGCCAATACTGATTTGAGACCCTGGTACCATTCCGGTCCACCCATATCGATCAATTCGATACCCGTCTTCATGGGCGGGTGATGCAGGGCGATCAGCGCAGGTTTGTCAGACTGACCGAGCTGCTGAGCCAACCAGGCCAACCTGCGCTCAGAAAAACTCGGAAGCTCACTGTCATCGGCGTGACTGTTAAGTGCCAGTATTCTGAAAGGAAAGTCTTCTATTGCGTATTGGTAAGTACTGTGGGAAACAGGGAAGTAGGGTGTGGCTGCCAAAACTTCAGACATCAATTGCGGGTTGTCATGATTGCCCGGTAGTACAAAGGTTGGCATTTTTAAGGGCTTGATTAGCTCAACAAAATGCCGGTAGCCGACCTTGTCCCCACGTTCTACAAGATCACCGGTGATTATCACAACGTCCGGCAAAGGGCGCATACGGTTAATTTGCCGTACCGTTTCCCTGAGGTGGCGTGCACTATCCACTTCACCGTGGAGCAGCTCGCCGGGTGGAAGTATGTGTGTGTCTGTTATATGTATTAAAAAGGTCATCTCAGCCGTAACATCTGCCATATTCTTATTTGTTGATAATCATGCCTGCTGTATTGAAACCTGCTGTATTGAAAAGGCAATGCTTGCTATAGATTCCCGCAATTTTCAATTGAATACCCTGAGAATATACACCAATCCTTGAATAGCGGCATATTGAACCTTACCATGTATTAGTAATCTCTAATATACAAGCCTGGGAAGTGGCCGGGTATCAAGAGGACTTATCAATGAGTTTTTCAAAGAAAGCTGTATGCCCATATTGCGGCGCAGTGAACAGGATTCCCGCCGAACGTTTGAGTGATAACCCCAAGTGTGGAAAATGCAGCAAAGACATTTTCTCATCAAGACCGGTTGAACTGACAGCAACGAATTTCCACAAACAAATAGCCAACAGTGAAATTCCCGTGCTGGTGGATTTCTGGGCGCCCTGGTGTGGTCCTTGTAAAATGATGGCACCGGCTTTTGAGAAAGCAGCCATTGCACTCGAACCGGATGTCAGGCTTGCCAAGCTGAATACCGAGGAAGAACAACAAATTGGGGCGCAATTTGATATTCGCAGTATTCCGACACTGGTTTTGTTCAAAAACGGAAAAGAAATCGCGCGGCAATCGGGAGCCATGATGGGTGGACAGATTGAACAGTGGGTTAAGCAGCAACTGACCTAGCGTAGTGTCAACACGGTACACTTAAGTATTACTGACGGAGTGATACCTTATGACGGTGAGGCTGGGATTCGTAATTATAAGCATTGCGCTGCTGTTGCTGGTTGCCCTCTGGGGCGCGTACTGGCCACCGGCGATCTGGTTATTGGTTCCGGTTCTGGCGGTAATTGCACTGGGTATTCACGACTTACTACAGCGCAAACACACCATTTTGCGGATTTATCCTGTTATTGGTCATGTCCGTTACCTGTTTGAATCTGTACGCAAGGAAATCCAGCAGTATTTTGTGGAGTCGGATACCAATGGCGCGCCTGTAAGCCGGGAATTCCGGTCATTGGTTTACCAGCGAGCGAAAGGTGATCGGGATACGCGTCCGTTCGGTACAATTTTTGACGTCTATTGTGATGGCTGCGAATGGCTCAATCACTCCCTGGCACCAAGGGAAATTGTCAATCACGACCCGCGCATTATCTTTGGCGGGGACGTTTGTGCACAGCCATACGCGGCATCACCATTGAATATCTCGGCCATGAGTTATGGCTCCTTGAGCAAAAATGCCATCATGGCCTTGAACAAAGGTGCGAAACTCGGTGGTTTTGCACATAACACGGGGGAGGGTGGTCTGAGCCCTTATCACCGGGAGTATGGCGCCGATGTCATCTGGCAAATCGGAACGGGATATTTTGGCTGCCGTAATAAATCGGGTGGCTTCGACGCTGACCAGTTTGAAAAGACGGCTAATCTGCCGATGGTCAAAATGATAGAAATAAAGCTGTCCCAGGGAGCCAAACCCGGTCATGGGGGTATACTTCCGGCCGCCAAGGTTACCGAAGAGATTGCGGAGATTCGTCATGTGCCCATGGGTCAGGATGTGATCTCCCCGCCGGCACATACCAGTTTTGAATCACCTGAGGGTTTGTTGCAATTTGTCGTCCGTTTGCGTGAACTATCCGGCGGTAAACCGGTTGGCTTCAAATTGTGCATTGGCAACAAATCCGAGTTTCTTGGTATATGCAAGGCGATGCTTGCGACGGGTATCCGGCCTGATTTCATCACCGTAGACGGCTCTGAAGGCGGCACCGGGGCGGCACCGGTTGAGCTGACCAACTCGGTCGGAACGCCGTTACGTGACGGTCTTATATTTGTAAACCGGGCCTTGATGGGTATTGGTGTTCGCCGACATATTCGATTGATTGCCGCAGGCAAGGCAATGTCCGCGTTTCACATAGTCAGACTGCTGGCACTGGGTGCGGATACCGTCAACGCCGCGCGAGCTATGATGTTCGCCCTGGGTTGTATACAGTCCCGCAGTTGCAATACAGATAAATGTCCAACGGGTATTGCCACACAGGACCCCGCGCGTTATAAAGCCCTTGATATTGACCTCAAGGGTCAGCGCGTGGCGAACTACCATAAGGCAATGATTGAAAACCTACTGGAATTGCTCGCCGCAGCCGGTCTGGAGTCGTTTGAAGATCTGAAACCCAACCATATCCAACAGCGTGTTGGCGGAACCGTGGTCAGGAATTACGATGAATTGTATCCATCAATAGAGGAAGGATGCCTGTTGCAGGAATCCACGGTTCCCCAGGACTGGAAGCCTGCGTGGAACAGCGCTGACGCTTACCGTTGGTAACGGCTGTCAGGAACGCTAAATACAATAATTACATGATCAAAAAAACAATAAGAAATAACAATGGCTTATGTTTATCGCTGATGCTCTCGTTAGTGATAACAACCGCGTGTACGACTGCGGTGGAACGGGTGCAGCCCGATTCTGGTGCGACTTCCTGTCATATTATTTACGACGCGGGCAGTAGCGCGACCCGCTTGTTTGTGTACCAGGAAACCGCAACAGGCTGGTTGAAACACAAGGGCCCCGAAACCGATGCACTGGCAGACCCGGTTCGCAGAAACCGCGGAAAATCCATGTCCGATGCGAATACCGTGATCAGCGACATGCTCATCGCGTTGGATACCATGCGTCGTGATGGACCTCCGGACAAAGACGGAGACCTGCAATGGGCCGCATTTGACTGGCGAAACCATTGCAGTATTAAATCGGCTGCCGTGTATGCAACAGCCGGTATGCGTCTTGCAGAAAAACAGGATGCCAGGAACAGCGCATTGCTTTGGAAGAAACTCAACAGCAGGTTAAGCGAAAAACTGGAAATGAGGGTGACTACACGCACACTCACGGAATATGAGGAAGGCCTGTATGCCTGGCTGGCACTGCGTGAATTACGGGCGGATGGAGATTTTGGTGTTGCAGAAATGGGTGGGGCCTCACTCCAGGTGACGTTTCCATGTCCATTTTGCGAGACCGCTACCCGGGTCAGAGTGAAGGATCAGACAGTGGCCGTCTATGGTCACTCATTTCTGGGTTGGGGCCAGGATGAGGCCTGGAGAAAACTCAGAAATTCATCTGCCTGTGCGTGGGGTGCGGGCTTGAAAAATCCGAATTGGCAGGTAGATGATTGCGAGGCAGCGATGGTGGAGTTTGCGGAAACCGCCGCTGATGTCACAAGCATGGTCAAAGACTCAGGCAGCATGCGTTGGTACCTGACAAGTGCATTCTCTTATATGCAAAACACCGACATCGATTATTTTTGCCGCAAGGGAATTAATGGTGGCTTCGAGCCGGAGTCGTCATGTTTTCGAGCGGTTTACCTGCAAAATGTAATAGACAGCCTTGCTTTACCGGTTGAGTACGAGCTAAGTAATGTGAACTGGACACTGGGCGCCGTCGTTTGCACGGCCACCCGGTGTCTCGAAACCCAATAAATGGTTTATACGTTTTAATCTTTAGTCGGTATATCCACTTCGCCTTCGACACCGCTTGAGCTGATGCCACCGCTACCGTCTTTGAGTACACGGAAATCGCCACCGACATCGTCGGCGCTAATATCGCCGGAAGAATCACGTTCAACCACGACATTGTCGCTCACATGGGAGACTTCGATATCGCCGGAACTATCCGACTTGACCAGCACGCTACCGTTAATATTCATGACGTCAATGTCACCGGAGCTATCGGACTCAATGGTCACATCACCGTCTGCATTATCAATTTCGATATCGCCGGAAGAATCGCTGAGGGATACAGAACCGCGGGCATTCTCAACTTCAATGTCACCCGAACTGTCCTTGATTTGAACTGCAGCAATGTTTCTTAACAACATATCGCCGCTGCTATCTCTTACATCAAGGGCCAGGTCCTCGGGCACCTCGATGGTCAAATCCATCCACAGATAGCTATTGATCTGTGATAACCAGCCTCCGTCTGAATTGGGTAGGTTTACATCAATCGCTGCGCGTTTTCCGGAAGTTGTGGTGACATCCGACTGTTCTAACCATGAGTCTTTTGAAGCGCAGACTCTGCCGTGGATAACGGCCTGTCCGGTTCCGGGTACTCCGGTGACATCAAGATCCCCCGCCACGGCGGAGATGGTCAGTAATTCGCTTTTGGATACATCCAGTGTTTTATTAACGCTTTTTTCAAATTTACAACTATCTGCGGAAGCTTCCGTGCTGAATTGGTAGATCAGTAAAGCGGCCAGTATCATTGCCCAAAACCGGATAGAAAATGTCATGGCTGTCCTTTTGGCATTCATAGTTCTCACTCCTGAATATTCACAAGTCTTCGTATGTCTAAATGCAAGAATAAAGCCAGTAAGAAGAGCGGCTCCGAAGTTGCATCAAATATGTGATTCCAATGCGTATGACGCAGTCAGGATACAAAAGGTTGCTGGATTTTCTGAAAACATGTGAAGTTGATGAGTGAAATTGACCATCATGGCGCAAAATTCGCCAGCACCCCACGCACTTCGACTTTATAAAGCGGCCTGGTCAGGAAAAAATTGTCAGGTCCTGTGGCAAACAGGTAATTTCAGCCGGCGAACGCCCGTAGAACTCACCATCCGGTCCCAGTAGCAAACCTTTCGGTGAGCGAATGCTGATCTGTGCAGCTTTGTGGCTTGAGATTTCGTTGTATTCCACATGCCGGCCACTATAGATGGTGGGAAACAGCTTCAGTAAACGGGACCGGGGCAGGCTTTCAAGAATGGTTACATCAAATTGCCCGTCATCGATTTCGGCATCCGGGGCGATCAGGAAATGTGTGCCCGTGAAACGGCTGTTGGAGATGGTGACAAAGACATTGTCACTCGCTATGTTTTTGCCATCAATTTCCATCTCCAGTGGATAGCTCTTTAACTTCATCACCTGCCACAATGTCGCCAGTGTGTAAGCCGCTTTTCCGAGAAACTTCATCTTCTGTGCTATTAGGCCGGCATCCACCGCAAACCCCATCGAAACGATATTTACAAAGTGGAAACTGTGATCTGCCGATTTTACAAAACCGACATCTACCTGGCGGGTGCGACCCCGGCACAACAGTTCCATGGCGTTGTTCAGAGCGTCTGCCTCTAAATCAAGTTCACGTGCGAAAGCGTTACCGGTGCCTATCGGCAATAGACCCATGGGAATACGCGCGGGTTTCGGGTGCTGGTAAAGGCCATTAAGAACTTCAAACACGGTTCCGTCGCCACCTGCCGCCACCAGTCCGTCAAAGTCCGAAAGCAGGGCGTCTGCAACCAGTTCCCTGCCATGACCTGTGTGCCTGGTTGGCAAAAATGTCGCGTTGATTCCAAGGCTTGCAAATTTTGCCTTGATAGCCGCAAGCCTCCTAACCGATCGGCCATGAGCGGCATTTGGATTGAAAATAATAAGAAGCTTCAAGCGGCCAGGGTTCCAGGGTTCAGGTGTTGTTGAAGAAAACCATTCTATATGTAGTTGTATTATGTTTGGTATCCTTTAGCTCAATTACTGGAAGGAACCAGGGTCCCGATACAGAAATGGCAGCGAGGAAGACAAGTTTCAGTCGAAAATTGCACTTGGCATTTGGTGCAATGCTCATCGTTACGCTGGCGTTAGCATGGTACTTCTATGACAGTGTTCATTGGTTTGAATATGATGTTGAGCGCATCACGATTGCCAATTCAGTTCTGAATGGTCATCGCATACTATCCGAGCAAACCGCACAAAAACTTAGCCTGATTGAGGACAGTGTCGCCAATGAGACAATTGGCGATTTACCGCGCTGGCATGACAACGTCCAGGTTTTGCGAACCTCCATTATTGATATCCGGCAAGCCCTGACCGAAGAGAATGAATTGCGCAGTGAGGGAACTGAGGCAGCGGCGATGGATGTTCTCAATGAGATGGAGGGTCTTGTTGAGGCCATCATTGCCTCTGGTGAGAGAGTTAGTGAAGCCCTCCAGGAGCAACAACCCGGCGACGCGAGAGCTGAACTGGAGCAGTTGCGCAGTGCAGGGACAGCAGAAATATTCAATGAGCTGATGCTCGAGACGCTGGCGGCAAGTCGGAAGAAACTGTCGGAAGCAAATACCGAGACAGTATCCCTGGCGCATTACATTACCGGTGTGTTACCACTGTTCATGTTGACGCTGGCGGGACTGACTGCGATGATCGCCTGGCTCTTTTCACGTAACCTGACACGCTCTGTAAACGAGTTACACCAAGGGGCAGAGGCCTTTTCCAACGATGATTTGAACCACCGTATTCCGGGGTTGCACGAACGGGAATTTGAGCAACTGGGTATGGCCTTTAACACCATGGCGCGTCAACTCGCCGAGCACAGGGCTGGCATGCGCGACTCCAATATCCGTCTTGAGGCCATTGTCGAAGAGCGCACACGTGCCCTAAAAAGCAGCAACGAAACACTCGAGCTGGTGGACGAAAACAGACGTAAGTTACTGGCGGATATCTCACACGAATTCAGGACACCGTTGACCGTCATCCGTGGCGAGTCTGAAATCGCACTGCGGGGTAAGGTCAAGACGAATGCGGAATACAAGGAGACACTTGCGCGTATTATGGAGCAGGCTGACCAGACTACACGTCTTGTTGATGATCTGTTGTTTATTGCCCGTGCAGACGCCGGCGAACCCCGTTTGAAAGTCCGGTTGCTGTCACTCAACAATCTGCTGACTTTGACATGCGCAGATTTCAGTACCCAGGCGGAAAATCTTTTAATCAGTATTGAGATGGAACTGGGGGACGACGAAATCATGCTCATGGGTGATACAGGGCGGTTACGCCAGGTTTTTTCAATACTAATCGATAATGCCTTACGCTATTCTTCTCGACATGGAACCGTCACGGTCAGCCTGGCCAGGGACGACAAAGAGATTGTAGTGAAGGTAAAGGACATGGGCATTGGCTTGACAGAAGAAGAGGTACGCCAGGCGTTTCAACGCTTCTTCCGTGGCGGCAAGGCGCAAAGCCATGCCCGTGGCACCGGACTGGGTTTACCTGTTGCCAAGGCTATCGTAGAAGCTCACAAGGGCCGTATAAGCATTGAAGGCAAACCGGGCGAGGGCGCGCTCGCCATCGTCACACTTCCCGCTGAAGAAAAGATAAAGGCTAAAGCATGAGAATATTGATTGTTGAAGACGAAGTACGGATCGCTGATTTTTTGCAGCGCGGCCTGCGTGCAGAAGGGCACTTTTGCGTGATTGCCAACGATGGTGAAGCAGGTCTGGCACTGGCACTGGAAGGTGATTTTGACCTGTTGTTGCTTGATTTGATGTTGCCGGGTTTGCATGGTCGCGACATTTGCCAGCAATTGCGTATGAACAAAATCAACACGCCTTTGATCATCCTGTCCGCCATGGATAGTCTTGATGATGTCATCGCCGGCTTGCGCATGGGTGCCGATGATTACATGACCAAGCCGTTTTCCTTCGAGGAGTTGCTGGCACGTATTGAAACGGTCATGCGGCGTAGTTCGGAAGTTGCCAGCGAAGAAAAAGCACTGGCAGTGGGGCCATTGGCTTTCGACCGGCAGTCACTGCGTTTCTCGGTGGCAGGCAAGGAAATAAAAATGACTGCCAAGGAACTGGCGATCATCGAGTTGTTGATGAGTCACCCCGGTACTTTATTCAGCCGTGAACGCATACTCAGTAATGTCTGGGGGTTGAATATGGATCCATTGACCAATGTTGTGGACGTGTATATCGGAAAGTTGCGCAAGAAAATTGATGGTGACAATACTGAGTCAATCATTGAGACGGTACGCGGACTGGGTTATCGATTGAATCTCTAATATTTTCACCAAACGTTTAATCAACGTTCATCTTTGTTTCAGTACCAGTTCAGGTGCAAGGTTTAGCATGAGATTGTGGTTTCCGCTTGTTCTAGTCAGTTTACCCCTTGCTGACTCCCCAAGTGCAACGAGAACCTCAGTAGCCCAACCGCTGCCTGAAAGTTTTGATCGGTGGCGAGATAAACAATCAGGCGGTTGGAAAGGCTATCGGTTACTGGATGTTTCTATTACGCTGTGGATATGCAAGGACACAAACTCGCGGCGTATTAGGTTTTGGGAGCCGATTGGAATGAAGATATCCCCACCGCCTCACAAGGATGCTGGCGCGGTGATCTTTGTTACTCTCTAATATCGTATTGCAAATGTTGGGCAGACAGGTTTGCTGACGCACTATAGACCATGTTTCCGAATTGAATAGTGGCCGGGGCCAGGTGAATTTTAGTTGGCAGGGCTTGTAAGACCAGGTTTACCTCACCACGGAAAAATGCATCATCATCACCGGCAATTGCCTGTTCAACCTTATTAACTGTCAGCCCGATTTTACAGTTGGCCAATAGCTGCGGGTTGTCAACAAATACTGATTCAAGTGGCGATGGCCATGTTTCGATGGTGATTCCGAAGCCGGACCATTGAGCTGTCAGCATACCCTGGTCCAGCTGAAAGTTGCTCAGCAGATTATTGAACGGCGAGGTGCTTGCGAACCGGTTTTTGAACGGGGCGCTCCAGGCCGCGATGCACTTGTCTAACGGTTGGGTATGACCGACGGGTTTGAAATTCAATTTACCATCCAGTTTCAGCATGGAATGCAAGCTCACATTTAGACTCAAACGTTCGAGATCGCCCTCGATCAGAAAGTTGGAAAAGTTGGCTGTTAAAGTTCCGCTGGCGTTTGTCTTGGCGCTGACATTAGCTACAGGGGCTTCCTGATTAAGTGCTTCCAGGCTGGTTTTGACTGATTCACAGGCGGATTCTTCAAATCTTGATTCAATCTGACAACTTCTCAGCGCCTGGGCATTCAATCGGTCACATTCCTGCTTTGCATTTTCCGCACCGCTGATACAGGCGGCGCGTTCACGATCATAGCGAGCATTCTGGCGGTTACGCGCGGCCTCGCACAATGGGTCAATCGCCTCGCTGACACAGCGGTTATTCAATGGGTTTCGAAACTGACAGGATGAACAATCACGGCTATCCCGGAGTCGTGTACACCGGGTCAGGTTGGTTTTGCATAAAGGGGCAGGGGGACAGTCATGAGATTCGCAAATGATCTCATCAGTGTCAAAGGCCTGTAGTTGAGCAGAATATTGCAAAACGGGTGAGGTGAACCCATCAAATTCAGCATCGATGTTCAAATCTGCCAGCGAAGATTGCAAGACTTCGCGCAAAAACGATCGTTTGACTTCGATTAGTGCAATACCGGGTTTGTCATCAAAAACCGAAAAACCGGCTGTCCTGTGATTGAATGCATTTTTGAGGTCCATAAAAGTTTTCTCGGCCTGAACCTCACTGACATCTTTAACAAAAGGTTCCGACTCAAGTGTACGTATAGCTTTTGAAGCCAATATACAGCCGGACTCTTTCTCAACCACCAATACTTCCCATCGGGAGACATTGCCGCTCGCTGAACCTTTGGAGGACCAGGTCCTCCATCGTTCGCTCGGGCCGACGGGCAATTCTTCAACGGTCAGCGGCAGACCGTCTGCGAACCAGTAATGGATGATGGTTAAAGGACGCTGTGCACCCGCGATAACAGAGTAAAAGTAACGCACATCTGTCTTGCTATTCATGTGTCTGGCGATACCTACAGGTTCACGGGATTGTACATCGCGGACGAATTCTGCCCTTGAAACTGTTACATCAGCAGGGCAGGTCGACAAATCCGGGATAAAGACCAAATCCAGTGCGATGCTTGTGATGGACGAATCCACCAATACAACACCGCCTGCAACCATGAACACCCCCCGGAGTGATTGAGTGTATCGGGCCGTTGACTCGGCAAACCCGGGCAATGAAGCACCTACCTGTATCTCACCCAGTGGCACGGGGTTGAGCGGTATCGTATTCCTGCCATTTTCGTCCACGGCCTGCGCGAGATCGGTATTCAGGTTCTGAAGTATCGCCCGGATGAACTCCGGATCGGCTTCTGTATAGCTGTC
>RCNE010001813.1_pt1 | contig 11557 bp, 8 predicted proteins | sample 2041361 | NCBI WGS metagenome assembly RCNE01 (sample SAMN09708229, study PRJNA481090) | Marine sediment metagenome, whole genome shotgun sequencing project.
TGGATGAAGTGGTGGCAGTCGGTGCAGACCATGACCATTCCGTCGATGTTGGTTTCGCCTTTGCCGGGGGAGTTCCACGGGATGAGGTGATGGGCTTCGCATTCGGAGATGTCGGCGAGGCAGAGCACGCAGCCTTTGTCTCTGGCCATGAGCCCGCGCAGGATCGCTGGTGTGGCCAAGCGGTGTTCGCGTCCGGTCCATAGGACCTCACCGTTCTTGTCGAACACGATCCCGGCGATGGTTCCGCCACACATGTAGCGGGACAGGACTGTTTGGGGGACGAGTTGTCCGTTGGCGAACGTTGCGTTGTGTTTACCGGCGAGGAAGTCCTGAAGGTTCTGCCAAAGGAACAGGGTCGTCCCAGACGTGGTCTTCGCTGCCGAACCCGAACCCGAACCCGAACCCGTTGCGATGCTGCTGTCGGCGGTGTTGGTTAGCTTCTGATGCGCGGCGTCGAACAATCGTTGGGCTCGGGTGCGGGGATGTTTCGAGGCCTTTACATCGCGGCCGCCGTCTTTGCGCCAAAGTTTCTTTGCTGCGGCGTTCATGTTCGACCAAATCTCGTTTATCGACTCATCGTCGCCTTTGATCAAGATCGCGGTGCAGCCGTCTTTGGTCGGGAACTTCTTGGCTTCGCGCAAGCGTCGTTGACGATCATGGCGTTTGTCAGCTCCGTCACCATCGGGATGGTTGTGTTCATCGACCCAGGCTTTGGCGATGTCTTTCGCTTCATCTGGTGCGGCACGTTTGATGTCATCGAGCAGGCCACGGTCGCGGGCGGCATCACCAGAGGTTTTGGCTGAGGCGTCGGCGATGGCGTCGACTTGTTCGGTGCCGAGCTGGCCTTGGGCCAGGTCATTGGCCAGCTCGGGATTGTTGTTGACGGCGGCCCCGCGTTTGGCCCGTTTCTTGGCGTCGGCTCTGGTGGTCGTCTTGCCCCGTCCGGCGAGGTCTTCGTTGTTCCGATCCGATGCGCCACCTGCGCGGTTGCGGGCGAACAGTTCGGCTTCCAAGGCAACGAACTGCGATTGGTATCGGCTGGCACGCATCACGGCTTCTTTGAGCGGCAATGTACGCAACACATCGACGACGAGGCCGACAGCGTCATCGATGTCGTCCCGGCGGTCGGGTGTTGAGGTGAGGGTGAAATCCTCCGTCAATGCCATGGATAGAACACTAGTTCGACCCTGTGACACTCTCTTCGGAGGGTCGAGACGTGAATCCAATGTGGGCGAGCTACGGCATCGGCAGATCGTGAATCCATGAACCCTTCGGCGCCGAACTACTTCGAGACCGAAAGAATTGCTCGAAATCTGCCGACGGTAGGTACATGACAAGAGAGTCGTTACGCCTGGTACTGGGAGCCTGCATCGTTCTCGCCGTCGCTGCAGGAGCGGTGGCGTGGCTGGTCTCACAACCACCTGACCCAGTCGATCTCGTCCTGGACGACGCAATGTGCGCAAATCCCTCGGTGTTGCTCGACGATGAGCTCTGGGAGACAGCGGACGTCGTTCCGCGAGAAAGCAGGCGGACGGAGATTCTTGGCGAAATGTTCTTCCTCGACGACGACTCCGCCGTCTTTCGAGCTGAGGCTGGATTCGAGTTGAGATACGAATTGCTCAAGCTGAGCGAGTTGGATTGCATACTCCGCCGCTAGGAGATGACGATCTAGACGGCGGTGAAGATGTAGCGGTTGCTTGAGACGTCTTCGTCGCGTTGGAGGTCGATCACCGAGAGCACCACTTCGGCCTCGGCCCCGATGCGTCCGCCCCGGATGGCGACGTCGTCGAGGAACACCACATCGTCGGCAGGCGCAACGCCGGTCCACGATCGGGTTGCCTGACCCCGCTGGTCGGTGATCAAGGCGGTCACCTTCACCTCGACATCCTCCGCTCCGTCGTTGCACAAGTGGAGCCCCAACGAGCTGGTCGACCGGGCTGCAATGGTTGGTGTTGCCGGGTACATCACGGGCAGCAGCGGGCGTAGTGACTTCTTGGCGACGGTGAACGCAGGCCGCGGCGTCCCATCGGCGTCGATCAGCGCACGGGTTAGCCCGGGCGCGGTTCCACGCCACAACCCGGCACAAAATCCACCGCACGGCTGATACTTCAAGACTCGAAGCGTCTCGATCATCGTCTTGAGAACGTCAGCCTGATGTGTGCGCATGGCCTTCGACCACGAGTTCAGATCTGGGTACGTCGTCGGCGGAATCCTGGCGCGGAGCGTGTCGGGTTCAGCGCCGTGGACCGAGAAGAGGTCGTCAAGATTGTGATCTATGTCCGCTGGAAGCGCCTGCGCTCCCATGTCCGAGACGAACCGGACGAGCCGGGGCAGCGTGGCCGCGTAGTCGACGATGTCTGACGCTTGGCCGTCGAACCACCCGAAGTAGAGGCCCACGTCAGATCCAGACAAGTGCGGAACATGTGGTGCGACATCGGAGTGAGCAATAACCGGCCGAGATGGGTCGTCGCGCAAGAAGGTCCGTCGAATGGCCCGATCGAGGACCGTCCGATTCCAACTCGGAATCTGCTGTTGTCGGATGTCAGGAGCTGCACTCGAGCGTGGCGCGTTCGTGTGCGGTCGCATGTGGCCGCCCCAGACAACGACCGACGGGTGATGAGAAAGCAGGTCGATCATGTCTCGAACCTGTGCCTCTGCCTGAGCAGTGACGCTCCGAGCGTACGAACCGACGAGCGGAAGGTCCTGCCAGACGAGCACGCCGAACTCATCGCACGCATCGATGAACTCATGCCGTGTGACATGACCCCGGATCCGCACCAAGTTGAACCCGGCATCACGGATCGCCTTCACCTCGGCGCGCATTTCCGAAACCTGCATGCCGGTCATGTCGAGCGACAGCGGTGCCACGTTGATTCCGCGAATGAAGGTGCGGTGGTTGTTGACGCGAAGGATGAAGTCACGCATCGAGGTCGAGCGAAACCCGATTCGACGATGTTTTCGATCGCTGACGGCATGGCCGCTCACCTGAGCGGTTACGCGCAGGTCGAACAAGGGCTGGTCGCCAACTCCAGTCGGCCACCACAGCTCAGGGTCATCGATCGTCACGTGCCATTCGACCCGATTCTCGCCAGCGGCGACTGTGTGCGTCGTGGTCTCTGTCAGGCCCGCAACCTCCGTGGTCAGCACGACCTCACCAGGGGCAGCGGCGAGAAGTACCGCTCGAAGCGTGACCTCGGCGTGAGCAGCGTCGGCCGACGTGCACAGGGCCCGAAAATGTCGGATTGCGACAGGTCCGGTGTCGACCAGTTCGACCGCCTGCCAGATTCCGGCTGGATTCCAGTCCGCTGGGATGCCTGGTCCCTCGGTGAACCAGCCGGTTAGCTCTCGCTTTGGACCGTCGTCACCTACGCGCGGTGCAGCGACTTCGATGGCAAGAACCGATGTCCCTGGCTTCGAGACGAGGTCGGTGATTTCGAAACGATGGTGGGTGAAGTACCCCTCGGTCTGCCCCACGTAGGCCCCATCGAGAAAGATGTCCCCTGCGTAACACAGGCCGTTGAGCCGGAGCCAACGTCGCTGTCCGGACTGCAGGGTCGGGACGGTGATGTTGGCTCGATAGAGCAACGTTCCCTCGAAATCGGAGAATTCGGGGTTCGTCTGCCAGTGCGACGGCACCGTGATTGGGGTCCACTCACTGTCGTCGAAGTCTGGATCGCTGAACTGGCGCTGCAGCTGCTCGTTCGATCTCGCAGCGCGCCAGTTGGTGATCGCTGGTTCGATGGGCACGTCAACCGGCACGACCCAACGATAGACCGGCGCGTTCGCATCTGTGAACAACGCAGGAACGCCGTAAGGACTCTGAACGAGAAAGGAACGCTGTAAGGACTCTGAAGCTCTCCTAAACAACCGCCTGTTGATGCAACAGCGAGACCGCTGTTGAGATTTCGTGGGAGATGCCTTGGCGACCGTCGAGGTGGAAACGGGAGAAAGTCATGAAGAGAGCAACCTTGGCGATCATCGCCATGCTGGCGGTAATCCTGCCGATAGCTACAGCAAGTACCGCAGGAGCGACGAGCACGACGGAAGCCACCTATACCGTTCAGTTTCGAAACATCACGAGTGGTCAGTACCTGACGCCTCCGAACTTCGCGGCGCACACACGTCAGGTGGATGTCTTCCAACGCGGACGCCCAGCTTCTGCAGGTGTGCAAGCCGTTGCCGAGAACGGGGGAGTACCCGTACTCAAAGCCGAGCTATCCGCAGCAGTCGATGATGCCGGCTTTGGTGTTTCCGGCGTCGGTGCCGCAGTTCCACTGGCCCCCGGAGACTCGACCTCCTGGGAGTTCACGACCTCGGCCGACCGGCTCAGCGTCGTCTCCATGCTGATCTGTACCAACGATGGCTTCGCTGGTCTCGACTCAATTCGTCTCCCTCGATACGACGGCGGCACGACTGTCCGACGTTTGGCGGCATACGACGCGGGCACCGAGATCAACACCGAGAACCGTGCTGACGTTCCTCCCGCACCCTTCTGTGGTGAAGGCGCAGGCAGCGGCGAATCCAATCCTGAGCTCGCCGAAGAGGGAGTCATCCGTCGTCATCGCACCATTCGCAACGTCGGCGACCTTCCTTCAACGTTCGATTGGCGAGGACGCGTCGCAGAAATCGTGGTCACGCGAAACGATCCAACGCCGACCTACTCGGTCACCTTCGAGAACATCACCGACGGCCAGTACTTCACGCCGCCGAACTTCGTTGGCCATGACAAGAGCGTTCGCGTCTTCAAAGTTGGACAGCCAGCGAGCACGGGTGTGCAGGCAGTGGCAGAGAATGGCGGCGTCCCCGTCCTTGCCGGCGAACTGTTAGCTGCGGTGGATGAGGCTGGACTCGGCGTGAGTGGCGTCGGCGCAGATGCTCCGATCGCACCGGGCGAGTCGGTGACCTTCAGCTTCCAGACCGAGGAGAGCCGTTTCTCGCTCGTGTCCATGATGATCTGCACCAACGACGGTTTCGGTGGACTCGACAGCATTCGGTTGCCTGGCCGAGCTGGCCGGACGCAGACCATGTACGTCCGAGCATTCGATGCGGGCACCGAGATCAACACCGAGAACCGTGCCGACGTTCCTCCTGCACCCTTCTGTGGCGAAGGTAACGGATCGACTGAGTCGAACCCTGAATTGGCAGAAGACTTTGTCGTCGTGCCCCATCGCACGTTGCGCCAGGTTGGAGATCTCGGCGCTCAGTTCGACTGGGTCGGAACAGTCGCCAAGGTAACGATCACCCGCAGCTAGAAGCGCAGCTTCGAAAGCGGAGGTGACAGTCGAACGGCTCTGGTCTCGTTGCGAAAGGCATACAGCCCCGCAGCGATGATCAGGGCCGTTCCGACGAACGTCAAGACATCGGGCACATCGTCGAAGACCACGATCTGCAGCACTATCGCGAACAACATGATGGTGTAGCGAAAGGGAGCGCTGAAGCTGAGATCGCCCACCCGCACCGTGATGACGCTGGCAAGATAACCAACCGCGATGAAACACGCAGCGCCGACGAGCCGGACGGTGTTTGTGCCCGACACATCGCTCCATCCCTGGAAAACCGACCCGAGGCCACCCATCGTCGTGATGGCGACTGCGGTGGTGAGCGAGATGATCACCGATGGGGTTTCCACCGGAATGTGGGTCGTGGCCAACTCACGAATGACGATGGCCACGACGACGACCAGCCCAACGAGGAACCAGGGGTTGAAGTCGCTCGAGCCGGGGCGAATGATGACCAATACACCGATGAACCCGACGATCACGCTGGCCACTCGGTGCCAGCTCACCTTCTCGCGAAGAAGTCGTGCGGCGAGAAACGTCACGGCCACTGGAACGATCTGCAGGACTGCTGTCAGGCCCGCCAGCGGCGCGTTGGTTAATGCGTTGAGATACAGAACCGTGCCGATCGTCTCCATGCTCACACGCAAGAACAGCGGCCGGTTGATGTACCGGCCGATATCAGCGAGCAGATCCATTCGTAGGGCTGCGGCGAGGAAGATCATCACCACGACGACGCCCCGGAGGAAGATCGACTGAAAGAGCGGCACCGTTTCCGTCGTCAGCTTGATCAACGCATCGTTGATCACGTACCCCGCCACGCTGAGCGTCATCCAACCCGCACCGCGCAGGTTTTCTGATCGAGTGGGAGTTGGCACCTTGGGACGCTACCGAGCAAGAGATGGCACAGTGTCACCATGAGTACCGTGCAGTTATGAGTCCCGACCGGATCGTGCGCACGTACATGACGTTGATCGGTACGTACACGCTGGCGGCGTCTCTCATCTGGAGTGTAAATACGCTCTTTCTTCTCGATGCAGGCCTGAGTATCTCAGAGGTGTTCATCGCAAACGCAGCGTTTTCGGCGGGTATGGTCCTTTTCGAAATCCCTACAGGGGTTGTTGCGGACACCCTGGGTCGTCGCACGTCGTATCTCTTGAGTGTGGTCATTCTCGGAGTGACCACGATTCTCTACCTGGTAGCCGCTGAGCTCAGTGCGAGCGTCGGTGTTTTTGTTGCGGTGTCTGTATTGATGGGCCTCGGGTTTACGTTCTACTCGGGCGCCCTCGAGGCATGGCTGGTTGACGCGCTGCAGAGCGTCGAATCCGATCGACCGCTCGATCATGTCTTTGCGCGTGGACAACAGGTCAGTGGGGCCGCGATGTTCACAGGCACAATCGCTGGCGGATTCCTTGGTCAGCTCGACCTGGCTGTTCCCTTTGTTGCTCGGGCCGCAGTCCTCGTCGTCGTTTTCGCCGTCGCCTCTCGGCTGATGCACGACATCGGTTTCGAGGGAGCCGACCTCGAGCTCAGGAACATCGGAACACAAATGCGACGACAAGCAGCGGTCGGTGTGGGGCAGGGATGGAACAACAAGAGCCTTCGATTGCTCATGATCTCGGGCGGCATCCGCGGTGTCTTCTTCGGGTGGGCGTTTTATGCAGCGCAGCCGTATTTCCTTGAGCTGCTCGACCGAGACGCGGTTTGGATCGTCGGCCTCATCACAGCCGGCGTTTCTCTCTCCATGATCGTCGGAAATCAGCTCGTCGAGGTCCTCAGCCGCCGGTGCGCAAAACGAACGACATTGTTGCTCTGGGGTGCGGGAGTCGGCACTCTTGCTGCAGTCACGATTGGCCTCACTTCTTCGTTTGCTGTTGCGCTCGTGGCGCTGTTCACCGTTGCTGTATCGATGGGAGTGATCAGCCCCGTCCGCCAAGCTTTCTTGCATGAGCTGGTCGACAGCGAGAGTCGTGCAACGGTGTTGTCGTTCGATGCGATGGTGAGTTCCATCGGCGGAGCTGGCGGGCAGATCGGGCTTGGCCGGGTTGCCGGCGCCAGCTCGTTCAGCGCTGGCTACATCGTAGGTGGAGCGACCACCGGCCTGGCATTGCCCGTTCTGTGGATGCTTCGAGGGCGGGGTTCGGTTGGTGATGACCTCGACGATCCTGAGCTCGGCGCAGGGGTCGAAACGAGTTGTCCTGCGGGCTTGCCGCCGATCGCCGGTGTGCATCCGGTGGCGGTAGAGGCGACGATCCGCTCGTAGCCAACAGACTGCTCACCTAGGGAGCGATCGCTGCCGCGACTTGGCGCGCCTGGAAGTCTTCGTCGAGGGGCCAGCCATGCAGCAGGTGCCTGGTAAAGAACGGAGAAATGAACCGCTCGGCTCGGCCAGCAAGATCGCTGTGCGTGATGTCGCCCCGCACGACCGCCCGTTCGAACACTGCTTTCGTGAGATCGAATCGCGCGTCGGCCATTGTGTTCATGCGAGTCATCAAGTCGGGATCGGATCGGGCCGCCCCCATCATCGAGGGAAGGATACGGCCGAGCGTTCCTTCGGAAAGGTTCGTTGTAAGTCGAGTCGCAAGGATCTCGAGGTCACCTTTGAGTGAGCCGGTGTCGGGTGGCTCCGGCATGGCTGCAACGCAGTCGACGGCATCAATGATCAGCGTTGACCGGTCGCCCCAGTTTCGATAGATGGTCGATCTGGCGACGCCACTCTTCTCCGCGATCTCGTCGATGGTGAGACGTTCGCAGCCGACGTCGAGAAGCACTTCGGCGGCGGCGCCGAGCACGACCTCTCGCGTGCGAGCGATGCGAGGATCTTCGGTCATACGGGTTGGTCCACCCGGGCTTCGGCGACCTGGTTCTCACTACGAGGGAACAGCTTGAACACGACGATGGAGCTTACGAACATGACGGCAGCTCCAGCCCACATGGCGAGCTGCATGCCCTCAACGAAGGCATCCCGTGCAATGGCTTCAAGTGCTGCGCCGTCGGGCAGCTGGCCTGCGACCGCTAGTGCTGCGCCCACGTTGTCTTCGAAAATTTCGGCTGTTTCCGCAGGAAGCTGACTCGAAACATCGCCAAGCCCATTTCGATATCCGGAGGACAACAACGTACCGAGCAGTGCAATGCCGATGGCGCCGCCGACCTCACGAGTTGCATCGTTCATTGCCGAAGCAACGCCGGCTTTGTTCTGGGGCAGTGACGAGATGATCGCTTCGGTTGCCGTCGGGAAGATCAAGGCCATGCCGCCCGCAGCGATGACGAGAGCGATTCCGATCGGGAGATAGGGAGTGTCGACGGTCATGAAACCGAAGGCTGTCAGGCCGACGGTTGAGGTGAGCATCCCGAGTGCCATGGTCTTCCCAGCTCCGATTCGAGCAGCGAGTGCAGGTCCTCGCGGCGCGACGAGGATCATCGCCGGCGCAAACGGCAGCGTCCGAACCGCGGCTTGCAGCGGTGTGTAGTCGAGTGCGAACTGCAGGTATTGCGTAAGCACAAAGAACATTCCGAACATCACGAGGAATGCACTCGTGATGGTGAAGCTACCCATTCGAAATTTTGCGATTCGGAAAAGGCGAGGGTCGAGCAGCGGATCCCGCTGCGCAAGACCCACTCGTACCCATGCATAGATGGCGAGCGCACTCACGGCGAACGCTCCGAGGACCACGGGGTCGGACCAACCGAATTCGGGACCTTGGATGAGTCCGTAAACGAGAGCCACAAGGCCGACGATCGACAGCGCGCTGCCGATTGGGTCGAGCGGCCGTTCTTCGGGATCTTTCGAGTTCGGCACGATTGTTATGACGAGGGCGAGGGCCAACGCGGCGATTGGCACGTTGATGAAGAACACCGAACTCCACTTAAACGATTCAAGAAGAAATCCGCTGGCGAGAATGCCGAGTGCACCACCCGCGCCCGCAAATCCCGACCAGATCGCGATGGCCTTTGCACGCTCCTCCCGCGGGAAGATCACGGTGATGATCGAAAGTGTGGCGGGCATCGTCAAGGCTGCGCCGATGCCCATGGCGCCACGGAGGACGATGAGTTGCAGCGCTGATTCGCTCAGCGTCGCAATGAGCGCTGAGATCAAGAAGATCGAGAGTCCAGTGATGAGCGCCGGTTTCCTCCCGTACCTGTCGCCGATCGCCCCGGCTGGAAGGAGAAGTCCGGCGAAGACCAAGGCATATGCGGCGTTGATCCAGACGAGTTCGGAAGCAGTTGCATTGAGCGCGCGCTGGATCGAGGGGATCGCGAGGTTGAGCGAGCTGACGCTCGCCACGATCAGGACGAGTGAGAGGTTCAGGATCGCCAGAATCTGCCAACGTTTTGGATGCGCTTGCTGGATGTCTTCAATGACTGTCATGCAACACAGTGTTGCGGAACTATCTCCTATATGCAACAACGTGTTGCATAAGTCCTATTGCGCTTCGCGCCAGGACTCTCGTGCCTACGCGCCTGTGCCTACGCGCGAGGTGCCGAGCTCTTCGTGTTTCGCATGTGGTGTCGGAGTTCGTCGTCCGTTGGCGCATTGTCGTCAAGGAACAGCTCGTGAGCGGCGACGGCCATTGCCGCCAACTGTGTGGGTTCTGGAGGGTGTTCGCCGAAGAGCTGCAAGCGGCGCGTGTGCAGGTGAGTGCCAGCTCTCTGTGTGGCCGCAAACACTCGAGTCCCATGGTCATCGAGTTCGAACCGCCAACGTCGCGCTCGAGCTGTTATCTCGACCTTCGTCCCAGCGGCGGGCCAAACTCCTGAGGCTGGGAACACTCGACAGTCGTAGGTGCGACATGTCCGCGGTCGGTTTTCGTAGATCGAACACCTGTCGTCCACCAGCATTGGACAATGGCCGTTCTCGTCATACCCCATCACGTGAAAGCCTGAAGGTAACCCGATCGCTGCGACGAGAAGTTCAGCGTCGATGTGGTTGCGTGCCAGATCCTCCGGCTCGATCAACACGAACTGGCTCGAGCGACAACACGCGGTGCACGAGCCGCAGGGGACATCGGCTGACGCGTCCTCAGAGATCGCGGTGAGCGTTTCTGCGACCCATGAGGTGAAGTCGCCGGCATCGAGAGGGGAGGAGCCATCCATGAGTAAATGAGGCTAGTCAGAACACATTGGCTTCACCGGAGTCGCAACAGCACGCGCACCGACGACGAAGTGTGCGTGGCCCGTCACGGTCATGTGGTGCTTTCAAAGTGCCGATGAAACGTGTATCCCTTGAATCGTGGTGGTGGGTATGTCGAGCAGTGCGAACGGAGCAACGTCGGGGCAGAAAGCCATGTGGTTTCTGCATAACCTGGCGAACCACGAGGCTCGTTATAACGGGAGTCGACACTTTCGACTGTCTGGTCCGGTGAATCGAGATGCGCTCGAATGGGCAGTGGCGGCGATCGTCGAACGCCATGACGTTCTGAGGACCAGTTTCGCCTCCGACGGTGGTCGACCGGTACCGCTTGTTCACGAGCGCGGACACAAGTGTTTCGAGTACGAGCTCGCCCATCCCGAGCTCGGCGGCCGGGCACTGTACGTGCAGCTTGCAGCCCAGCGACGCCGTCCGTTCGATCTGTCGCGGCCGCAGGCGCTTCGTGTCACCTTGCAAGAACTCGCGCCTGACGACTATCTGCTCCATGTCGTGTATCACCAGATCGCCATCGACGAACCGTCGGTTGAGATCCTGCTCAACGAACTTGGAGTGGCCTATCGCACCCTTCTCGACGGCGCCGATGTGGATCTGGATCCAGCAACTCAAATGGTGGAGCGTGTCGTAACGGACACTCTCGTCGAGGAGCATCGTGAATTCTGGTTGTCCGAACTCGCCGATGCCGCGCCGCATCTTGACCTTTCGGCACATCGGCCTCCGAGCGAGCACCAACATGAGGGCAGGGCGATCGAGCGTACGTTGGAACCAGCTCTAAGTGCAGAGATCCGGCGGCTGGCGGAAGATGTCGGGACGGAGGTGTCGACCGTGTTCCTCGTCATGCTCGCGCTACTGCTCGGACGGTGGGGCGACTGCGACGACGTGGTGCTCGGAACACCGTTCTCGATGCGAGACGACGGTAGCGAATGGGTGGTTGGACCGCTTGAGAATCCTCTGCCGGTGCGCGTCAGATTTCCAAAGGATCGCTCACTTCGTGAGGTACTCCTTGATGTTGCGGCGAGGCGTCGACATGTTGCGCAACACGCAGCTCTACCGTTTGCTGACCTCGTTCGCGAGATGGACCGCGCCGGAAGCGCAGATGCGAATCCACTCTTCGGTGTGCACTTTCGTTCGCGTA
>RCNE010001814.1_pt1 | contig 11556 bp, 12 predicted proteins | sample 2041361 | NCBI WGS metagenome assembly RCNE01 (sample SAMN09708229, study PRJNA481090) | Marine sediment metagenome, whole genome shotgun sequencing project.
CCGTGTGCAAACGCAATTGCAGCGCCTTCTTTGATGTTGTCGTGGACGTATTTTTTGTATGTCTCTGCCTGAAGCTCATCGGGCATTGTGAACATGATCACATCGCACCAAGCCGCAGCTTCAGCGATGCCCATTACGGTAAGGCCTTCGCCTTCGGCTTTTGCTTGGCTAGGTGAGCCTTCGCGCAGGGCCACAACAAGGTTCTTCGCGCCGCTGTCGCGCAGGTTCAGCGCGTGGGCGTGGCCTTGCGAGCCATAGCCAAGGATGGCTACTTTTTTGTCTTTGATCAGGTTCACATCGCAATCGCGATCGTAATAAACGCGCATAATAGTCGTCCTTTGTTTGATTTCTGCTCAGCGTTATAACGACTGTGGCGCGTTTAGTTAGTGTCGATCTATGAGTTTATTGGGCAAGATGATGATTGCTATGCGCTGTTCATCATAATAACAGTGTATTCATGCTTGATGATGCCGATCGCCGTCTTTTACGCCTGTTGCAGTCCGACCCGGCGATGGGTGTGCCTGAATTGGCGGATGGTCTTGGGATGACTGCTTCACGCGCCTCACGCAGGCTTGAGCGGTTGCGCGAGGCAAGGATCATTCGCGGCAGTCACATTACGATAAACTGGCCTGCTTTAGGATATGCGATTTCGGTCAGTCTGCGGATCACACTTGATAAGACAGTCCCGCGCGCTTTTGATGACTTTATCTCAGCCGCGCGTGCGGTGCCCGAAGTGGTTGAAATCCAGACCTTTCTAGGCCGTGTCGATGTACGTCTGTCACTGGTAGCAAAGGACTTGCCGGACTATCAACGCATCTACCGTGATCAGGTGCTGAACCTGCCACATATTTCAGACATTGAAGCGTTGATGACGGTGGCCAGTGTCAAGTCTGATGAAAGCCTGCCGCTATGATACTGGACGATCTAGACCGGAAATTGTTGCGAGCATTGGTCGCTAACGCTGAGCAATCCACGACACAGCTTGGCCAGAAATTGGGACTAAGCCAGCCTGCAACGTGGCGCAGGATCAAGCGTTTGCAAGATGCTGGCGTGATTGCAGGGCGGCGGTTAACCTTGGATGCTGAAAAAGTTGGGTTTGGCGTGACGGTGTTCTTGGGGGTGAAACTGGCCACCAAAGGGCGAGTGAGCCTTGAAGATTTCGAGCGCGCTATCGGGGGTATTCCTGAAGTGCAAACAGTCGACCATGTCCTTGGTTTGTATGATTACCGGCTACGCGTCGTCGCACGTGATTTGGCCGATTTCGAACGGGTGCTGCGTCGGCGGATCATGACAATGCCGGGTGTGGGCAACGTAGAGGCGAATGTGTTGCTAAGCGAAGAACGTAGGCCGGGGCCGATTTAGGCGGCAGTCTGTTCACCAGCCCGAAGCCCATCGATGCGCGGTCCTCGGAATTTGCCGATTGTATACCAAGATAGTCTTTGCTTTTGATGTCTCGGACGCTTAGCCCTTTTTTAACTCTAGGAGGACTACCACATGGACAACACACAAACTTCGATTGACCCTGATGGTCTGATGGAATTTTCAGTGGTCTTCACTGACCGTTCTTTGAATCACATGTCGAAAGTGTTTCAAGGCGTGATGACCGATATCTCGGGCATGCTAAAAGAGGTCTATAACGCGGATCATGTGGCTCTTGTGCCCGGTGGTGGCACTTACGGAATGGAGGCTGTGGCGCGCCAGTTTGGCGGTGATGCCCACGCGTTGATCGTGCGCAATGGTTGGTTTTCATACCGCTGGAGCCAGATTTTTGATGCCGGCAACTTTACGGCCCAGACGACCGTGATGAAGGCCCGCCAAGCGGGAAATGACACGCGCGCGCCCTTTGCGCCTGCGCCAATCGCGGATGTTGTCGCAGCGATCAAGGACGCAAAGCCCGACGTTGTTTTTGCCCCCCATGTGGAAACCTCGGCTGGAATTATCTTGCCTGATGACTACATCACGGCAATGGCAGATGCCGCGCACGAGGTCGGTGCATTGCTGGTGTTGGATTGCATCGCATCGGGTTGCGCTTGGATCGATATGAAAGCCACCGGAGTTGATGTGCTGATCTCAGCCCCGCAAAAAGGCTGGTCATCGACCCCGTCCGCGGGATTGGTGATGATGTCTGATCGGGCCGTTGCGCGGATGGCTGATACGACGTCGAATTCGTATACGATGGATTTGAAAAAGTGGCACAGCATCATGCAAGCCTACGAAAATGGTGGCCACGCCTATCATGCGACGATGCCAACCGACGGATTGCGCGCATTCCGCGATACGATGTTAGAGACGCGGGACTATGGATTTGCCCGCCTGAAAGACGCGCAATGGGCGTTGGGTGATGCTGTGCGCAAGGTGCTAGCCGACAAAGGCATCAAATCGGTTGCAGCCGAAGGCTTCGGCGCACCGGGTGTCGTGGTTAGCTACACCGTTGACCCTTCCGTTCAAAACGGATCAAAATTTGCAGCCGAAGGCATGCAAATTGCGGCTGGCGTGCCACTGCAATGTGACGAGCCTGCTGATTTCCGCACTTTCCGCCTAGGTCTTTTCGGGCTTGATAAGCTTTACGATGTGGACGGCACATTGGCTCGTTTGGTGCCGGTTTTGGATCGCGTGCTTTAGCGCGCGCCCAAACCGAACTGCATCAACGTGCGACGCACGGGCGAAACCCCATAAAGCGCTTCGATCCCTTTGGACCGGAGCGTTTGAAACGTGGGGCTTCCTGCGATCGAGGCACGGTTCAGCGCATCAATGCCAGTCACGCGCAGCTTTATGTCGGTGTGCCGATTGCGTGAATAAGCATCCAGCATTGCAGGCGCGCCCAGCTGATCGGGTTGCGCCACCGCCAAGTCCAACAGACATGCCAAATCACGCAGCGACATGTTCAAACCCTGTGCGCCTATTGGGGGCATGACATGCGCTGCTTCGGCGACAAGGGCCGTGCGCGGGGCGATCAGGCTGTCAGCGATCTGGCTGATGATCGGCCATACACTGCGCCGCGAAGCAAGCTTTAGCGGCCCGTAGAGCAAGGCAGACCGATCATTTGCTGCGGCTTCAAATGCGTTGTCGGATAATGCCGCCAGCCGCTGGACCTCTGTTCCGTTTTCCATCCAGACCACTGAAGAGCAGGGACGTCCTGCGTGGTCGGGCAAAGGCACTAACGTGAATGGCCCACCAGAGCGGTGCACTTCGGTCGAGACATTTTCGTGGGGCGCATCGTGGGTCACTGCGAATGTCAGCGCCTTTTGTCCGTAGCGCGTAACTTTGGCGTCAATTCCTGCGGCTTTACGCACCGCTGATCCGCGTCCATCCGCACCGATCACCAAACGTGCGTCGACTTGGCTGCCATCGGTAAGTGTTACGATCGCTGCGGCGTCGCGCGCCAACATGCGGGCAAATCCTGTACCCGTGCGAAAGTCGACATTGGGCAGTTCCGCCAGTCGCGCGACCATTTCACGGCGCAACAGCCAATTGGGTAAGTTCCAACCGAACGGCTTGTCGGAAATGTCAGCGGCGTTGAAATCGCGCGTCACTTGGGCATCTGTGCCCGCATCGACAATTCGCATCACCTGCAAGGGCGTCGCAAATGGGGCAAGTTTTGTCCACAAACCTGCGGCCTCTAGAAACTGCTGGGCAGGTTGCAAAAACGCGGTTGTGCGAAGGTCTGATCCGGCGGCATCATCCGTTGTGATTGGCGGCGTAGGGTCAACAATAACCACACGAAAACCAGCGGTGCCAAAAGCGGCCGCCGCAGTCAGGCCAGCGACACCGCCGCCCGCGATCAAAATATCGGTCGAAGTACGTTCCATGGAACTAGACATAGGACTGTTCTGCAAAGGCGGAAAGGGTCAGCGCGCCAGCTGCGACAAGAAATCCGCAAGATCATCGGTGTGGTGATGGATATAGTGGTCTGGTTCCGGCTGCGGGTGCACGTGCACCGTCCGCATACCCAGTGCGTGCGGAACCGCGAGATTGCGTGCCTCGTCTTCGAACATCGCAGATTTATCGGGGGTCAGCCCGTCTTTGGCAAAGACATTGGCAAAGGCATCAAGGCTTGGTTTTGGTTGGAAATCGGCCTGTTCTACACCATAAACCGCATCGAACGACGACGTGAGGCCGCGTGCGGCCAACACGCGCTTGGCGTGATTATACGACCCGTTGGTAAAGACGATCTTGCGACCGCTGAGCCCTTTGATTGCAGATTGAAGGCCGGCGTCCTCTTGCAGATGCGAAATATCAATATTGTGCACATCAGCAAGAAAATGATGCGGATCCACGTCGTGGTGCGCGATAAGGCCCGTCAGGGTCGATCCATACGTGACCCAGTATTCTTTGCATAAGGCAAGCGCCCCAGCCTGATCCAACCCCGTCAACCGTGCGACATAGGTCGAAAAACGGCCATCCATCTGCCCGAAAAGATCAGCAGACGGCGGGTAAAGCGTGTTGTCGAGGTCAAAAACCCACGTATCCACATGTGCGAAATGTTGTGCAACCATATGGGGACATTATGCGCAGGGTGGGGGCTGCGCAATCGCTTTGGCTTGATCCTTTGGGGTGCACGGGCCTATGCTGTCGCGATGTTAAAAAGGACAGATTGATGCACGACGCGCGCGGATCACAAAAAGACGCCTATGCCCTTATCCTTGAGGCAATAGATAGCCACGTCTACAAGCCTGGTGATCGCTTGGTAGAAAGCGAATTGGCAGAGCGATTTGGCGTTTCGCGCACGCCTATCCGCGAAGCGTTGCAACGGCTGGAAACGCAGTCCTTGCTGACCCGCGACGGGCGGTCGCTGATTGTCGCGTCGCTTGATCATTCGCAACTGTCAGAGCTTTATGTCGTGCGCGGCGAATTAGAGGGGTTGGCGGCTAGATTGGCTGCCCAGCATGCAACTCCAGAAGAAATTAAGGTGCTGCGAGATCTGATGACCGCGGATGCAAAATTGGTTGGCGATCCCAACGCGATGAGCCGCGCAAACCGCCGTTTTCACAAGCAAATTCACCTTGCGTCGCACAACCGTTTTTTAGTGCGGCAGCTTGATTTGGTGCACCGCTCAATGGCGCTTTTGGCGACGACGTCGATTGCTGCTGAAGGACGCGGGCATCAGACCTTGCAAGAACACGAAGCAATTGTGGCCGCTATCGCGGCAGGTGACGGTGACGCGGCTTATCAAGCACTGCGCGATCATATCTCGGAAGCGTTTATCACGCGTCTAAAGCTGGACGCTCAAGCGGTTGAAGCGGCCTAATAATTAGGCGCGCATCGCGTCAGTAAAGCGTTCAAACAGGTAATAGCTATCTTGCGGTCCCGGGCTTGCTTCGGGGTGATATTGCACGCTGAATACCGGACGGCCTGCTATGCGGATACCGCAGTTGCTGCCGTCGAAAAGCGAAACATGTGTTTCTTCGACACCGTCGGGCAAGGTTTGGCTATCAACCGTAAAGCCATGGTTCATTGACGTAATTTCGACTTTTCCGGTTTCCATGTCCTTAACAGGATGGTTCGCGCCATGGTGACCGTGGTTCATCTTGATGGTTTTTGCACCAACAGCGAGGGCCAGCATTTGATGTCCAAGACAGATGCCAAAGACAGGAAGATTCGCGGCCAACACACCTTGGATCATCGGCACAGCATATGTGCCGGTTGCGGCTGGATCACCGGGGCCATTCGACAAAAATACACCGTCTGGGTTCAGGGCCAGAACCTCTTGCGCGGTTGCGGTCGCGGGCAGGACAGTAACGTCACAGCCAGCACTGGCCAAACAGCGCAGGATGTTGCGCTTGGCGCCGAAATCAATCGCGACAACTTTGTATTTGGGATCATTCTGCGGGGTATAACCTTCAGGCCAAGCCCACCGCATTTCATTCCACTGGTAAGACTGCGCACAGGTCACGTCCTTGGCCAGATCAAGTCCTTCAAGGCCTTGGAAATCGCGCGCTTTTTGCACAAGGGCGGCGATATCAAAGTTACCTTCCGGATCATGGGCGAGTGCCACATGTGGCGCACCTTGTTGGCGAATTGCGCGTGTCAGCCGGCGAGTATCAACGCCGCCCATGCCGATGCGACCGTTTCTTGTCAGCCAAGTGGTCAGTTCTTCCGTTGCACGCCAGCTAGAGGCATGCGTTGGATCCCACTTCACAATCATACCTTCGGCGACGGGATCGTTGCTTTCGTCGTCCTCAGGCATAACACCGGTGTTGCCGATATGAGGGAAGGTAAACGTGACAACCTGGCCTGCATAAGACGGGTCCGTCATGATTTCCTGATAGCCGGTCATGGCGGTATTGAAGCAAAGTTCTGCGACCGTTTCGCCGGTTGCGCCAAAGCCCATACCATAGAAGATCGTACCATCCGCAAGCGCCAAACAGGCCGTCGGTTTCTGCGTCATGATAACTCTCCCATCCGTCAAACTGGGCTGGGTTTACGAGGGTCCGCAGCCATGGTCAAGGCCGTATCACGCCCTTGCAAACAAGGGTGTCGTTGCGCAAGCAGCGCTTGTCAGTTGTGCATTGCCACACTATGTTGGCCTTTCGTTTGACGTAATATCCACGGGATACATCAATGCTTATACGCGAAAAAATCGGCGCGGCCCTTAAAGATGCCATGCGTGCGAAAGAAGCGGACCGTCTTTCAACGCTGCGGCTTATCAATGCGGCGATCAAAGACAAAGACATCGCCTTGCGCGGCACGGCTGATGATACGGTCGGTGTGACCAATGATGATATCCTTGCGATCATGGGTCGTATGGTCAAGCAACGCCAAGAAAGCGCACGCGCCTATGAAGAGGGCGGTCGTCTGGAATTGGCGGAAAAGGAGCTTTCGGAGATTAAGATCATCGAAGAGTTTCTGCCAAAGCAGTTAAGCGAAGGCGAAGCGGCAGCGGCAGTCGAGGCTGCCATCGCCGAAGTCGGTGCAACCAGCATTCGCGATATGGGCAAAGTAATGGGTGTCCTAAAAGGCAAGTACACTGGTCGCATGGATTTCGGCAAAGCCGGTCCAATGGTTAAGAATATTCTAGGCTAGGCGGCTTAGCTGCGAAATGCGCTTTTGAGTTCATCATAAAGCGCCAGCCGTTCGCCTACGTCCAGAAACGCGCCAATTTCGACCTCGCGGTCCCCGCCGCGTAGCGTGATATAATTCTCAACTGGCCCGCCTTTGGGGTGCAGATGCACTGTTACCCAATACCTGTTTGCGTGCCATTCTTGAATGCCGCCCTTTGGATTGTGACGGGTCAGATGCGCTTGGGTGTCATCGACAACTAATTCCTCAAGCACTTCACCGCGCTTATAGCTGACGTGCAAGGCGTACCAAACGCCTGCGATCATCAGTAAGAAAAATGGCAACAATCCCCATAGGACTGCTTTGCCAAGTAAGGTGAGCAAGGGCAGGGACACCAATGCCGCCGTCGCCCCAATGAACAGCACAAAATCTTTGCGCAGTAATGAGCGGTAGGGCCAGAGGCTGAGTTGCCAGTGGCTTTCTTGCGCGGGTTGGGGTTGTTTCCATTCGTAGGGCATAACTTAGATTTAGCTTGTCAGGTGGGATCGTCAAACGTGACAGACCGTCGCCACGGTGATTGATGGAAATAAATTGCCAAAAGGCGCTTTGGACAGATGACCCCATAAAAAAAGGCCCCATCATTTCTGACAGGGCCTTTTCTATTTTAGGTCAACTTACGCTAATGCGAATGCTGTTTGTCCCAATCGGACTGCTTTGGCAGCGTCTCGAATGTGTGCTCTGGTGGTGGGCACGGCAGTGTCCATTCCAGTGTATCCGCATATTCGTTCCAAGGGTTGTTCTCGGTGACGCGCTTGCCCTTTGTCAGGGTCCAAACCAACACGCCGATGAAGAACAAGAACGAAGCGAAGGACAAGAATGCGCCCCAGCTTGAGACATAGTTCCAGTAAGCAAATGCTTCCGGGTAGTCGATGTAACGACGTGGCATGCCCTGACGACCCAAAAAGTGCTGTGGGAAGAAGGTCAGGTTTGCACCGATGAACATCGCCCAGAAATGCAGCTTGCCTGCCCATTCAGGATACATACGTCCCGACATCTTTGGCAGGTAGAAATAGATACCTGCAAAGATCGAGAAGATCGCACCCAGCGACATCACATAGTGGAAGTGCGCAACGACATAGTAGGTGTCGTGATAAACGCGGTCCACACCAGCCTGTGCAAGAACGATGCCTGTTACGCCACCAACGGTGAACAAGAACAAGAAGCCAAAGGCCCAAAGCATCGGTGTCTTAAACTCAACCGAACCGCCCCACATTGTCGCAATCCAAGAGAAGATTTTGACACCTGTCGGGATCGCAATGACCATTGTCGCCAGCATAAAGTAGGACTGCTGTGTCAGTGTCATGCCGACCGTGTACATATGGTGCGCCCAAACAACGAAGCCTAGAACACCAATTGCAACCATCGCATAAACCATAGGCAGGTAGCCAAAGATCGGCTTGCGCGAGAATGTCGCGATCACGTGGCTAATAATACCAAAGCCAGGGATGATGATGATGTAAACTTCAGGGTGACCAAAGAACCACAAGATATGCTGGTACAAGATCGGATCGCCACCACCTTCGGGTTGGAAGAAGGTCGTGCCAAAGTTCCGGTCTGTCAGAAGCATTGTGATCGCACCGGCCAAAACGGGCAGGGCCAGAAGGATCAACCATGCGGTCACAAAGATCGACCAAGCAAACAACGGCACTTTGTGCAGTGTCATACCCGGTGCGCGCATGTTCAAGAAGGTTGTGATCATGTTGATCGCACCAAGGATCGATGACGCACCCGAAAGGTGAACCGCAAAAATCGCAAGGTCCATCGACATCCCGGTTTCAGAGGTAGAAAGCGGCGGATACAAGACCCAACCAACGCCAGAGCCTGTCTGTCCGTTGCCACCGGGTGCCAACATCGATGCGATACCAAGCGAAGCGCCGGCAATAAACATCCAGAAAGAGAGGTTATTCAGGCGTGGGAACGCCATATCTGGCGCACCAATCTGCAGCGGCATGAAGTAGTTACCAAAACCACCAAAGAGGGCTGGAATAACGACAAAGAACATCATCAACACACCGTGGTATGTGATCAAAACGTTCCAAAGGTGTCCGTTAGGCGTACACTCACCAGCCGCAGCAGCGGTTATACGTGCACCTTCAAGGCACATGTATTGCACGCCGGGCTCCATGAGCTCCAAGCGCATGTAAACGGTGAAGGCGACCGAAACAAAGCCAAGAATACCTGCTACGAACAGGTACAAAATGCCGATGTCTTTGTGGTTTGTTGACATGAACCAACGGGTAAAGAAGCCCCGTTCGTCCTCGTGTGCGTCGCCGTGGATGGCTGCGTCTGCCATTGTGGCTCTCCTCGTATTGGCTACTTTTTGACGCCGCCGAGTCGATGCACAGCGGTCGTTTGAGACGGTTCTAGTCGCTTGGGGGTAAAGGGGCAACTAAGGATACGTATTTCTTGCTGGGTTAAATTGGCGCAGGGGAAACCTGTTTGGACGACGGGCGCTGGCAAAATGCTGGCATAGGCTACTGAAATCGCTACGATCGGGAAAGATCAGGAGGCACGACATGGTAAAAGAGGCGCCACCCTTCACGATAGGTATAGAAGAAGAATACCTGCTTGTTGATAAAAAAACATTTGCCTTGGCGCATGCGCCCGATGCGATGATGGAGGCCTGTCAAACTGATCTTGCGGGTAAGTTCAGCCCGGAATTCCTACAATGTCAGGTCGAGGTTGGCACTGGTGTGTGCGAAACCATCGGACAAGCCCGAACCGATCTGGGTCACTTGCGACGCACTGTCGCGCGTCACGCCGCAGCGCATGGGCTCGCCCCGATAGCGGCGTCTTGCCATCCATTTGCCGACTGGAAAGACCAGCATCACACCGACAAGGCCCGCTATAACAAGCTGCACCGAGATCTGGCGGGGGTCGCACGGCGCATGTTGATTTGCGGAATGCATGTCCATGTCGGCATTGCGGACCAAGACATGCGGATCAACGTGGTTAATCAGCTCAAGTATTTCTTGCCCCATTTGCACGCACTGTCGACGTCGTCGCCGTTTTGGCAGGGTGAGGATACAGGCATGCAATCTTACCGCCTGACCGTGTTTGACAATCTACCACGCACAGGACTGCCGCCCTTTATGAAGGATTGGGAACAGTTTTCGTCAACAGTGCAGACACTGACTGATCTTGGATTGATCGAGGATGCGTCGAAAATTTGGTGGGACCTGCGCCCGTCATCAAAATTCCCGACAATAGAATCGCGGATTTGCGATGTGGCCCCGCGCATGGAGGTCACGTTGACCTTGGCTGCGTTGACGCAATGTCTGACGCGGATGCTGTGGCGTAAATCAGTTGAAAATGATGGATGGCGGATCGTGCAGAATTTCATGGTCGCCGAAAACCGCTGGCGCGCGCAGCGATATGGCGTTTCGGAAGGGTTAATCGATTTTGGGCGCAAGTCGCTTATACCATTCGCGCAAGCCGTGGATGAGTTGATCGAACTGATCGCCGAGGATGCCGAAGCATTGGATTGCGTGGCGGAAGTCACGGCAGCCCGCGATATACTGGCGGCCGGCACAAGTGCGGATCAACAACGCGGTGTCTTCGAGCAAGCGAAAACGACAGGCGCAAGCAGGCAAGAGGCGCTGAACGCGGTTGTGCAGCACTTAATTAGTGATTTTCAGGCTGACCTATAAAGTCACTGGTTAAACTGCGCGTCAAAACAGCTTTTCAGTGCGACATCCAAGTCGTCCATGCTGACGGGCAATCCAAGATCAACCAATGACGTCACCCCATGATCGCGAATGCCGCAAGGCACGATTCCGTCGAAATGCGACAGGTCAGGTTCTACATTAATAGAGAGCCCGTGAAACGATACCCATTTGCGCAAGCGGATACCTAACGCGGCAATCTTGTCTTCGGCGAGTGATCCATCCGCTTGGCGGGGCTTTTCAGGACGCTGCACCCAAACCCCCACACGCCCGTCGCGTATTTCGCCTTTGACATTGAATGTATCCAGCGTCGCAATAATCCAGTGCTCGAGGTCTTTGACAAACTTTCGCACATCACGGCCACGTTTGCCCACATCCAGCATTACATAGGCGACGCGCTGTCCGGGGCCGTGATAGGTGTATTCGCCACCGCGTCGCGCATCAAAAACAGGGAACCGATCCGGATCGACCAAATCTGCGGGCTTGGCCGACGTACCGGACGTATAAAGTGGGGGGTGTTCAAGCAGCCAAATGCATTCGTCCGCCGTTCCATCGACAATGCCAGCCACGCGATTTTCCATAAAGGCCAATGCGTCTTCATAGCCAGTCAAACCGTCGGATGTGATCCATTCCACCATATCCTTGGGGTAGCGGTGTGTCACTGCATTGGAAAGGGGGTGTTTTCCCCCTTGGCATCACAAATCCGCTCGTCTATGAGTGCCGCACTTACCAGCCTTAGGTCTTGCGGTCGTGGCGGAATTGGTAGACGCGCAGCGTTGAGGTCGCTGTGAGGTAACACTCGTGGGGGTTCGAGTCCCCCCGACCGCACCAA
>RCNE010001816.1_pt1 | contig 11556 bp, 9 predicted proteins | sample 2041361 | NCBI WGS metagenome assembly RCNE01 (sample SAMN09708229, study PRJNA481090) | Marine sediment metagenome, whole genome shotgun sequencing project.
GCGTGTTGCTGGATTTCAACGTCTTACGAGATTTCAAGTCCCATCAGAAAGCCGAAACCTGCCGATTACTGAGTTAATGTGACAACGCCGTGCCGAACTTCTTGAAGGTTCGCGACCGGATGTTGCCCGAAGTTGATCCGCTTCTTGTGAACAATATCAAGGGATCTACAGACAGCGAACACGTTTTCTTCTATCTTCTGTCGCTGCGCCTGCGCCACCCGAAAACGGGCCTGCGCGAACTGGTCGCGGCCGGCCTCAACCGGTTGCGCGGATGGTGTGCCGAGGTGGATCCAGAGGCCAGTATCGGGCTGAATATCGTGCTAACAGACGGCAAGGACCTGGTCGGATCCCGGCTTGGCCGTTCGCTTTGGCATCTGGAACGCGAGCAGGCCTATACATGTGACATCTGCGGTCGAACCCATGTGCATCACCAGGTCGGAACCGATTACCGGGCCGTCGAGATCGCGTCAGAGCCTGTTTCGGATGACGCCTGGAAGCAGCTTCCGGACGGCGTCGTCTATTCGGTTAACGAGGATTACTACCTGCTGATTGAATCGTTGACGAAATACGCTGGGTCGACATTGGCCTAAGAGTCAGAATTCCCGCCGCAAATCCATCGCTTGGCGCAACCGGTTTTCGGCCAGCGCGTTGGCCGCGTCGCGGGGTAACATACCGTGGTCGCGGACCTGACTGAGAACCTCTAGCGTGTTGTGGCGTATCTTCTCGGCGATCGTCGCCATCGTCTGGGATTCCGTGCCGCCGTGATACTCCACCGAGGCGCAGATCACTCCTCCGGCATTGGCGATGAAATCCGGGATCACCAGCACATCGCGGGCGTGGAGTTCTTCCTCGGCCGCTTTGGTAGCGGGAATGTTGGCGCCTTGGACGACGAGCCTGGCCTTGATTTCCGCAGCATTCGCACTGTCGATGATGTCGGGGCGCGCCGCCGGGACAAGGATGTCGCATTGCGCGGTGATCACCGCGTCCCGGTCGGCAAGCCTGGCTCCGGGATACTCGGTAACGCTTTTCCCGTCGGCTTTCAGCGCGTCGAGGCGCGACAGGTCGAAGCCGTCCATGCAAATGGCGGTCCCGCAGGAGTCGGCGACGGCGACGATACGGGCGCCTTTTTGCGCAAGGCAGCGGGCGGCGTGCCGACCGACCGCGCCATAGCCCTGAATCGCGATCCACGCCCCGTCAAGCGCTATCCCGCTGAACGGCTCTGCCACCTCGGCCGCGACCGCGACCCCAAAACCCGTGGCCCCGATCTCATCCAGTGGAATGCCGCCGACAACGCGCGGCAGGCCGACGGCGCGACCGATCTCGTTGCGAATCCAGGCCATGCAGGTTTCGTTCGTACCCATGTCGGGCCCGGGAACGTAGTCGGTTAGCTGGACAATGGCCCGGGCGAAGGCGCGGATCAGGCGTTCTTTTTCGGGCACAGGCTTTGCCGGATCGGCGAAAATGACCGATTTCCCGCCACCATGCGGCAGGCCCGCGGCGGCGTTCTTGCGGGTCATAGCCCGGGCTAAGCGTGCGCATTCTTCCAGCGTGACGTCCGGCGCCATACGAACACCGCCGACCGAAGGTCCGGCGGCCGTGTTGTCGATCACCACGATGGCCTGCAGCCCCGCAGCGGCATTGCTGATGTGCACCACCTTTTCGGGGCCGAATTCGTCGGTCATCTCGAATATATCGGTCATCTTTCGTCTCCATTTATCCCGCTCAGGCATTCCAGGTCTTCGCGCAGGGCGGCCAGAAACCGCGCCGCTTCGCCACCCGTCACCGCCCTGTGGTCAAAGGTCAGTGACAGCGGCAGGACCCGGCGAACCACCGTCCGGCCATCGGCGACACCGCATTGCTCACAGATCCGTCCCGCCCCCAGGATCGCCACCTGCGGCGGCGAAACGACCAGTGCGGCGAACGAGCCGCCGATGGGGCCAAAATTCGAGAGGCTGATCGTGGCACGCCGCATGTCTTCGGGGGCAATCGACCGGTCTCGCACCGCACGTTTGACCCGTTCAACCTGCGCCTCGATGTCAGCGGCAACGTGCACGCCGCGCAGTACCGGCGTGAACAGACCGTCGACCGTGTCCACGGCCAGGGCGAGATCGACGTGATCGTGCACCTGCCGCCGCTGGCCATCGAACCAAGCGTTCAGGGCTGGCTCCTTGCCGCAGGCGGCGACTATGGCGCGGATCAGGCGCGGGGTCGGGTTTTCGGCGTCCGACCAGGCAGAGACATCGGCGGTATCGGTGACCGTCGCAGGTACGACGACAGCATGCGATTTTGTCATCGCCCGGGCCATCGCGCGCCGCACGCCGCGCAGATCTTCCCCGGTAATCCCGGGAACCGCTGCCTCGACATCACGCGTCAGAATCGCGCCGCCCGGGCCTGTTCCGGTTACAGCCGCCAGATCGACGCCCTTCTCTTTCGCAAAGCGGCGGACCGCAGGTGTTGCCTTGCCAGTGGCGCGAGCGGTGGGCCGGGTTTTTTCGACCGGGGTCGGTTTGGCGGTTTCGTCAAGCTGACCGACAATCGCGCCGGTGTCCTGCGCCTTGCCGGTCTCGATATCGACCAGGGCTGCACCGATCTCAACGATATCACCCTCGGCTGCCAACAGCCCGGCGATGGTGCCGGAATGCGGGGCCGGGATTTCGACGACGGCCTTGTCGGTTTCGACAGCAACCAGTGGCTGGTCGGCAACCACATGATCGCCCTCCGAGACGTGCCAGGCAACGATTTCGGCGTCCTGCAGGCCCTCACCAAGATCGGGGAGCGTGAAAATCGTCATGCGAACTCCATCACGTCATGTACGGCCCGCAGGACACGTTCGGTCGAGGGCATGTAATGGCCTTCAAGCCGGGGATAGGGCATCACCGTGTCGTAGCCGGCGACCCGGCGGACCGGCGCAAGCAGACTGGTCAGGCAATGTTCGGCCAGATCGGCGGCGATTTCGGCGCCAAGCCCTGCGGTCAGAGGCGCCTCGTGCACGATCACGCAGCGGCCGGTTCTTCCGACCGAGGCGCGGATCGTGGCCCGGTCGATCGGTTTGAGCGAGGACAGATCAATCAGTTCGGCCTCGATACCATCACCCGCAAGCGCATCTGCCGCCGCACGCGTTTCGGTCAGCATCGCGCCCCAGCTCACCAGCGTCACATCGCTGCCTTCGCGCAAGCAAACCGCCTTGCCGAGAGGCAACGCGGTGCCGTCATCGGCAACCGGTTCAGAGATCGCCCGGTAGAGCCGCTTGGGTTCCAGAAACACCACCGGATCGGGGTCGCGGATCGCGGCCAGAAGCAGGCCATAGGCGCGGGCGGGCGAGCTTGGGATCACCACCCGCAGCCCCGGAATATGCGCCAGCATCGCCTCCATGCTCTCGGAGTGGTGCTCTGGCGCCTTGATGCCGCCACCGAAGGGGGCACGCAGGACCATCGGGCAGGTCAGCCGGCCCCGGGTGCGATTGCGCAGGCGCGCGGCATGGTTGGCCAGCTGGTCGATGGCGGAATAGAGAAACCCCATGAACTGAATCTCGGCCACCGGTTTCAGCCCGTGCGCCGCCGCACCCACGGCCATGCCGGCGATCACCGTTTCGCTGAGCGGTGTGTCGCGCACCCGGGACGCGCCGAAGCGCTGGATCAATCCGTCGGTGGCGCGGAACACGCCACCGTCGATGCCGATATCCTCGCCGAACAGCACGACATCGGGATCGTCCTGCAACGCGCGGGCCAGCGCTGTCCGGATGGCGTCGATGATCGTCATATCAGCCATCGCCAAGCTCCTCTGCCAAGGCTGCGATGTCGGCGGGCGGCGCGGCGTAGAGATGGTCGAACATGGCGCGAGCGGGTTCCGGTTCGGTCGCCAGATACATCTCGGCGGCGGCGTCAACCTCGTCTCCGCAGGACCGAAGCAGCGCCTCCTCGTCCGCTTTTCCCCAGCCATGTAACTCGACCAGGTGGGCCCGCAGGCGGACCAGCGGTTCGTTCTTCCAGTGCGGGCTGACTTCGGAGTCGTCGCGATAGCGGCTGGCGTCGTCGGCGGTGGTGTGGTCACCGAGGCGATAGCTGAGGCATTCGATCAGCGTACCGCCTTCTCCGACGCGGGCGCGGGCCAGAGCGCGCCCGGTTACCTCGCGCACCGCGATCACGTCGTTGCCGTCGACCTGTTCGCCCGGCAACCCGGCAGCAACGGCCTTGTCGGCAAGCCTCCGGGCGCGGCTCTGTTCGCTGCGCGGTACGGAAATCGCCCATGCGTTGTTGTTGATGACAAACACGGCTGGCAAGCGCCACGTGCCCACCACGTTCAGCGCCTCGTAGAAATCGCCCTTGGAGGTAGCCCCGTCACCGCCAAGGACGACAGCCACGCCGTCCTCGCCTTTCTGCTGTATCGCCAGCGCCACCCCCGCTGCATGGGGGAATTGCGAGGCGACCGGGACGCAGACCGGGAAATCCTGCCTTGGCCCGGCGAAATCGTTACCCCGCTCATCGCCGCCCCAGTAGAGGAACAACTCTTCCAGGGTCACGCCGCGCCACAGCTGTCCGCCATGTTCGCGGAACGATGGCAGGAACACGTCGGCGTCCTGCATCGCGCTGGCGACGCCCACGCTGATGGCTTCCTGCCCGAGGCTTGAGGCATAAGTGCCCAGCCGCCCGGTGCGCTGCAACGCAATGGCCTTGGCATCAAAACTGCGGGTGCGGACCATCGCGGCATAGAGCGCGATCAGGGTTTCGCCGTCGCGGGCGAAATCCGGCAGGTCGCGGACGCACCCGCCTGCGGAGTCGACGAAGACCAGCGGTTCAGACATCCTCCGCCTTCCCGGCCAATTCCTCGGCCATCATTTTCCGCATCACGAATTTCTGCACTTTGCCGGTGATTGTCATTGGAAACTCATCGACGAATTTGACATAATGCGGAATCTTGAAATGCGCGATCTGACCTTTGCAGAAGTCGCGGATTTCCTCTGCCGTGGCCGTCTGCCCCTCGCGCATTTTAATCCAGGCGCACACCTCTTCGCCGTATTTCTCATCGGGTGCGCCGATCACCTCAACTTGTTCGATGGCTGGGTGCGTGTACAGGAAATCCTCGATCTCACGCGGAAAGATGTTCTCGCCGCCGCGGATCAGCATATCCTTGCTGCGCCCGACGATCTGAAAGAAGCCTTCGTCATCGACAACCGCGATATCCCCGCTGGAGATCCAGCGCGCCTCGTCGATGGCTTTGGCCGTCTTCTCGGGGTCGTTCCAGTATTTCGGCATCACGCAATAACCGCGGGTCAGCAATTCGCCCGGGGTGCCGCGTGGAGCGATCCGGCCGTCGGCATCGACGATCTTGATCTCGGTATGCGGCAGCACCCGGCCGACCGTCTCGATCCGCCGATGCACCGGGTCATCGACAGATGTCTGCGTGCTGACCGGTCCGGTTTCGGTCATGCCATAGGCGATGGTGATCTGCGACATGTGCATTTCACCCATGATGCGTTTCATCAGTTCGGCTGGGCACGGGGCACCGGCGATGATTCCAGTACGCAGGCAGGACAGATCGCGCCCGACAAATCCCGGGGAATCCAGCACGGCGATGAACATGGTGGGAACACTATGAAACACGCTGCAGCGTTCCGTTTCTGTCACGTCCATGGCAGCCGCGGCATCGAAGCCGGCCGAGGCAAACACCATCGCTGCCCCATGCGCCACACAGCACAGTGTGCCCAGCACCATACCGAAGCAATGATACATCGGAACCGGGATACACATGCGGTCGGCGTCGGTCAGACGCATCTGCAGACCGGTGAAATACGCGTTGTTGACAATGTTGTGGTGCGTCAACGCCGCGGCCTTGGGCCGCCCCGTCGTCCCGGAGGTGAACTGGATGTTGATCGGGTCGTCGAACTGCAGCCGGGGCGCCAGTTCCGCGAGGCCCTCGCGCGATGTCTCATCGGCCTTGTTCATGACATCGGCATAGCGCAGCGCGCCTGGCACCGGGTCGTCGCCAAGGGCAATGAGCCAGCGCAGGCTGGGAATGCTTTCGGATTTCAGACTGCCGGGCGTCGACCCGGCCATCTCGGGGATCAGCTCCGAGATCATCGCCACATAGTCGCTTGATTTGAAACTCGGAACGAAGGCCAGCGCGCTGACCTCGACCTGCCGGAGCGCGAATTCGAGTTCAGACAACCGGTATGCGGGGTTGATGTTGACCAGTATCAGCCCGGCCTTTGCGGTGGCGAACTGAAGAACCACCCATTCCGCCATGTTAGGCGCCCAGACACCGATGCGCTCGCCCGGCTTCAGCCCAAGTGCGATCAGACCTGCAGCAAGGCGGTCGGTTTGCGCGTCCAGCTCGCTGTAACTCCAGCGCACGTCCTGATAGGGAACAATCAGTGCCTCGTTATCGGGAAAAGCCGCAGCCGTGCGCTTCAGCAAATCTCCCACCGTCAGGCCCATCAGCGGGATTTCGGAAACCCCGTGTTCGTAGCTGACGAGAAGCGGTTTATGGCAATCCTTGATCGGCATGTCTTGCTCCCTCGAAAAGACAAAGCGACACTTCAACTCTGCGGCACCTGACAGGACGCCGCGAAACAGAACCATCATCAGGGTACCGCCCCCTCGGGTTTCCGGCATTGACCGAGATCAAGACGAAGTCGGCGGCGGCACATTCTCGCCGGGGCGAGATCTGGTCGATTTCGGGCTGCGCCGGGCGCATGGCCCGAACGCGTGACGACATCAGGGCTCATACGGCGCATGAACTGTCGAGGTTGCCAGATAAAACTAAAACGGTTGGACGGTGGCGCCACGTATCCGGTTGACGTTGGAATGGCCTTGTTAGACCTTGCTCGGGATGTGGTCCGGAGTATGAAATCCCGAGCGAAGCCGGAAAGAGAGCTGATCAGCGATGAGCAGAAGACATTGGCATAAGCATTTCCCAAGCCACCCCGCGTCAACCACGCAAGTCTCCGCACAACGGATCTACTGGGCGGTGGCCGACCAGGATGATGCACCCTTTCGCCGGAGGTCGAAAAATGCGGGTTGAGGCAAAGACGCGATCCGGGCTTTTCGCCGAAAGTTGCGCGGACGCTCTGGCCGTACTGGACGCCGATCAGCGATCCGGTCTAACGGCGCAGGACGCGGCCAGGCGCCTGACTGTGTACGGCGAGAACAAGCTGGAGCGTGTGAAGCAGATCAGCGTCCTGTCGCTGCTGATCGATCAGCTTCGAAGCATGATTGTCTGGCTTCTTTGCGCCGCCGTGGTTCTGTCGCTTCTTGTCGGTGACGTGGCGGAGGCTATTGCCATCATCGTCGTTCTGGTGATCAACACGGCGATCGGGTTTTTCACCAGCTGGAACGCCATCCGCTCGATCGAGGCTCTGTTTCGACTGACCGCGGTCACCGCCCGGGTCCGTCGGGACGGGCATTCTGAGATGGTGCCGGTGGAAAGGGTCGTGCCGGGTGATGTGATAATCTTGGAGGCCGGCGACATCGTGCCAGCCGACCTTCGGCTGTTGCAGGTGGATAATCTGCAATGCGATGAATCCGCCCTGACCGGCGAATCCGCCCCGGTTGCAAAGTCTCGACAAACGCTGCCGGCCGACAGCGCCATGCCCGACCGGATCAATCTGGCCTTTAAGGGCACCGCGGTTACCCGGGGCGAGGGGCTGGGCGTTGTCGCCACGATCGGTCCGGAAACCGAGATCGGCCGGATATCGACGCTGGCGCAGACCGCCGAAGCCACGGCGTTCCCTCTGGAAAAGCGGCTGGACAAGCTGGGGCAGACACTGGTTCTGATCACTATCGCGCTGTCGGGTCTGATCGCGTTGGCAGGTTTCTTGCGCGGTCTTGAACCGCTGGCCATGATCGAAACCGCCATCGCGCTAGCGGTTGCGGCGGTTCCCGAGGGCCTGCCGGTGGTGGCAACTCTGGCGCTGGCGCGTGGCATGTTGCGGCTGGCGCGGCGCGACACGCTGATCGAACGGCTCTCGGCTGTCGAGACGCTTGGTGCGACGACGCTGATCCTGACCGACAAAACCGGAACTCTGACCGAGAACCGCATGACCGTCGCTGGTTTCCTGCTCGATGACCGCGACATCGAGGCCGGCGACCTGCCGCGAGACGAGACCATGGCCAGTGAACGAGAGCTTCGGCTGGCTTTGGAAATCGGCGCCTTGTGCAATTCTGCGGAATTGCCGGCCGGGTCCGGCTCTGCGGCGTCCGCAGGGGTTGGTGATCCGCTTGAACTCGCGCTTTTGCACTTCGCAGACCTGCTTGGCGTGCGTCCAGACCTTGATTCCGATGACCGTCCGGAAACCGTCAAGTTCCCCTATGACCCGGATCTCAAGATGATGGCGACCTGTCACGCGGTGACGGGTGGCGTATTCACCGCTGTCAAAGGGGCGCCGGAAGCGGTTCTGGAGCATTCCGGGCGGGTGCTGACCAAGGCGGGCCTCGTGAAACTGACCGAGGCCCACCGCGACGCCTGGCTGGCGCGGATCGATGCCGCCGCCGGTTCCGGCTACCGCCTGATCGGACTGGCCTACAACGAAGGGCCGGATCAGGCGGGCTCGCCCTACCAGTCGCTAATCCTTGTCGGGTTTGTCACCCTGCTCGACCCGCTGCGCCCGGACGTGCCCGCGGCGCTGGCCGAATGCATTGGCGCGGGTGTTCGCGTGATTATGATGACAGGGGACCATATCGCCACGGCAACCGAGATCGCCACCCAGGCCGGGCTGGGCGCACAGGGGCGCCTTGTCGCCCTCAGCGAGCGAGACCTGCGAGGCCTGACTGCGGACCCCGTGGATGCCGACCTCAAGCAGCGGCTGTCGGACGCCGATGTCTTTGCCCGCGTGGCACCGGAGACCAAGCTGCGACTGGTGAATTACTATCAGAATGAAGGCCATATCGTCGCAATGACAGGCGATGGGGTGAACGACGCCCCGGCGCTGAAGAAGGCCGACATCGGCATCGCAATGGGCCAGCGCGGAACACAAGTCGCACGCGACGCGGCCGATGTGGTTCTGAAAGACGATGCCTTTGCCTCGATCGTGGTCGCGATGTCGCAGGGCCGGGTGATTTTTGGCAGTATCCGCCGATTCGTCATCTACCTGATGTCGTGTAATTTCAGCGAAATCCTGATTGTCGGCCTCGCGATCTCCGCCGGTTTGCCCGCCCCGCTCATTCCGCTGCAGATCCTGTTTCTCAACATCGTGACCGACGTGTTTCCGGCATTTGCCTTGGGCCTTGGAGAAGGCGACCACAGCATCATGAAACGCCCACCTCGGTATCCAAAGGAACCGATCGTCGGGCGAGCGCAATGGAGCGACATCATCGCGTTTGGCCTCATGATCACGATTGCCACGCTCGGGGCATTCTGGATTGCGTTGTCATATTTGACGTTGTCGCCCGTGGATTCGGCCGCTGTCGCGTTCCTGACGTTGGCCTTGTCGCAACTGTGGCACGTCTTCAACATGCGCGATCGGGACGAGAACATATTCGTGAACAGCATCACCAGGAACCCTTACGTATACGCGGCCCTGGCCGTCAGCATTGCGCTGCTGGCGATCGCTTTCCTGGTTCCGGCCATGTCCGGCGTGTTGGCCCTGAACCCCCTGACCAGTGTGCAACTGGGTCTTGCCAGTGCCGCCAGCCTGCTGCCATTGATTGCTGGTAACCTCTGGTTACGATGGTCATGACCCGCGCGTCCCGACAGGGGAACGACGAGAGGATATGAGATGACGCAAGGTCTGCTTTCTCGCGAACAGATAGCCGATCGCCTTCTTGAGGGCTTTGTCACGTTAACTCTGATGAACGAAATATGCTGACGCAATCCCAGATCAAGCAGCCCCAATTTCGAACCATTCAGTGAATGCTTTGGCGCGGGTTTGATGGAGAGTTCGGCGAGAGACCAGATGGCGCTGCAAATTAAAATGGTTGTAGATGGCATCGTGAACAGACAGAAATCGCTGCATTGATCCGGGTGATTTGAACCGTCCCATTCGCCGTTCTCGTCGGCGTGTTGGCCCCCTCTTGTCTTCTGTGGTTGCCGCCCGTGATGCAAGAAGTTTTTAACCTTGCGAACGTGTGATCGAGTGCGGTCTTCTGTCAGGCCTCTCATTGCGGCACTTCCAGAAGCCGCGGGCCGGTATGGTGATCTGCGGATCAGGTCCAAATCTTATGAACGAGCTGATTTGCTCTAAGACAAGAACTGGTTTTCCCGATCCAGATCTGTTCGATCATTGCGCCCATTCGGGTCGTCGCCTTCTCACACCCCCTTCACCGGATCAGGTCGCTGCGGTACATGTTGATCATGCTGCCACGGCCTGCGCCGGATCCCTATAGTTCTCATTCTTCGTCAGCATGGCCCAGATCCCACGCGCCATCTTGTTTGCCAGCGCGACCGCCACCAGCATGCGCGGCTTCCTTGCCAGCATTCGTGCCAGCCACGATCCCTCAGGGATCGTCTTGCGACCCATCCAGTTCAATCGTGACATCGCCCCGATGATCAGCAAACGACGGATATCGGCCTGACCAGCCTTGGAGACGCGCCCTAATCGTTCCTTGCCGCCAGATGAATGCTGCCGGGGCACAAGCCCAAGCCAGGCGGCGAAATCGCGCCCGCGCTTGAAGTTTTTCATTGCCGGAGCGAATGCCTCCACCGCCAGCGCGGTCAGCGGGCCGACCCCCGGCATCGTTTGCAGCCGCCGAGTAGTGTCAGCCGCCGCGGCCATTTCCTTTGCCGCCTTTGTTTTGGCGTCGATCCGGATGGTTTGTTCTGCGATCTGTTTAACAAGATCCCGGCATTCGTCGCAAACCAACGTTGGCAAATCGCAGTTCGGCTCCTCCAGAATCGCGTCGATCCGCTTGATATTTCCGATCCCCTTCGGGATGACGTGGCCGAATTCATAGAGCACTGCGCGCAGGGCATTCACCAACTCGGTGCGCTGATGAACCAGGCGCTCGCGCGCCCGGAACAGCACCGCTCTGGCCTGCTGGTCTTGCGACTTCGGGGCGACAAAGCGCATCTCGGGGCGCTGCGCCGCAATCACAATCGCCTCGGCATCGGCGGCGTCATTCTTCTGACGTTTCACAAAAGGACGCACGTATTGCGGTGCGATCAGCTTCACGTCGTGGCCAAGCCTAACCATCTCACGCGCCCAGTAATGAGCGCTACCGCAAGCCTCCATCACCACCATCGAAGGCGACTGGTCTGCCATGAATTTTCGAAACCGCGGTCGCGTAAGCTTCTTGCGGTATTTCAGCTGGCCCGTCATCGACGCTCCATGAGGTTGGAACACGGTCTTTGCCAAATCCACCCCGATCATTATATCTTTCATCTCGCCGTCCTCTCCGTTTCGTGGTTCTTTCAAGACCACATCTTGGCACATTGCGATGCCGTCTGGGGAGGGCGGCAACCACCCCATCTTATGATTGTCTTGGCTCTCGTGTGATGGTGGAGCCACTGCCCGGCTCGTCATTTATGACGGGCGGTGGCGGGGGTCGGACCGTTCCCCTCTTGGTCATACTGGACCGCGCATGAGTATGGTCGCCCCCGTCTTTTCTATCGACCTGAACGGAT